>Ga0080004_1122034_pt1 | contig 152793 bp, 155 predicted proteins | sample WasSprMetagenome_FD_69207 | JGI IMG/M metagenome (GOLD analysis project Ga0080004, IMG submission 69207) | Sulfidic aquatic microbial communities from Washburn Spring, Yellowstone National Park, USA - WS (SPADES assembly) (version 2) | ecosystem: Environmental > Aquatic > Thermal springs > Hot...
TTTTATGCTGTAATTCAACAGAGGTAAACTTATCAGCCAAATCAGAAAGAGCACCAGCCCAATCAAATTTAGGTTTTCCTTTAATTTTTTTTCTTTTCTTCTCCCATAAAAATTGGGCAAAATCCTCAAGCTCTTTTCTTAAGTCTTCTGGCAATTCTTTTATAATATCTTCAAGCCTTTTTCTCTCTTGCATCTTTATCGCCTCCTCTACAACTTGACTTTGTAAAATCCAAAGCAAGAGTATTTAAATCACTAAAGCAAGGAAATTGAATATAAAACTTCATCTTCAAAAAAATCTTTCATTGAAATTTCAAATAGCTTCATTATACCTCTTATTTCGTTTTCAGATTTAGATTGTTCATCACGTTCCAATAATTCTAAAAGCAAAGTTTTTATTTCTCGCAACTCTTTCTCTAACTTTGTTTCAAACCTCTTCATAGCTTTATCTCCTTTTTATTAAGCATGTCTTGTATTTAAACTAATTTTACCACAAAAACTAAAGCTTAGAATAGCTTGTTAAGACTTGGGCAAAGGAGATACATAAGGATTCTTTATCCTTAATCTGCCTTCTATTACTTGACCATCTTGCATATCCTCGGTAAAAAGTATTGAGCATTCATTTTCTAATGCAGAAGCAATTATAAGACTATCCCAGTAAGAATACTTATAATCCTGAGCTATTTTTAAAGCTTTCTCAATGGAAAATTTGTTATAAATTCATTTATAACTTGAACACTAATTACAATACTATAAGATTCTAAAATAGTAAAAGTTATATTTCTTTTGTTAAGCTCTGTTGTTGAATATGCATAAATTAAAATATTTGTATCTATAAATACTTTATCTGGCATACATTTCTTCTCTATTAAACTTCCATTTAGTTGTATCAACTTTAATTTGATCTGCTAAAATTTCCTTTTCTATACTTTCTTTTAATCTAATTGTTATTTCAACCTCTCGACCCTTGAATTCTTCAGGGAGTTCAATGGTTAAAATTTTATCATCTATCTTCACCTCTTTCTTAATAATTAATATTGACATTGTCTTCCTCCTTCTTTAAATAATTGTTGTTTAAAATTTTATGCTGTAATTAAACAGAGGCAAACTTATCAGTAAAATTAGAAAAAACACATAAAAACGGGCAAAATTCTCAAGCTCTTTTCTTAAGTCTTCTGGCAATTCTTTTATAATATCTTCAAACCTCTTTCTCTCTTGCATCTCTATATCCTCCTTTAGAACTTAACTTTGTAAAATCTAAGGCAAGATTATTTCTTTTTATCAATTTGTCTCCTCTTTTTTAAAGTTTCTTTAATAATTTCAACAGGAAGTAAAAATTTTAAATCTATATGTTCAGATGCGGAAAGGATTTCTATCCCTATCAATTTCCCAGACTCATCAACATCAAAGGTTATATCCTCATCTACCTCTTTACAAAAAACTTTTTTAGCTTTTCCCAATTTAATATAAAGGAGATCATATTTTGGGTCATAAGTAATTCTCATTATTTACCTCCACTTTCCATAAAAAACTTTTACTGTAATAACAACGATTTCGTCATCTTCTTCAATATATATTACCACTACTTTCTTTTGAGGATATATTCTCCCAAGCCATTCCTTCTCATATTCAAAAACCATCTCTTTTGCTTTTCTACCTTTCTTTGCAGAAATCTCAGTCCCCAATAATAAAACTGTTTTCACTTCTTCCTCAGAAGTCCCCCTTTCCTTCATTCTTTCCTTAGCATGTTCGACAAACTTAATTTTCATTGTTTAGAAAAAAATTCTATTGAAATATTTTATGCTGTAATTCAACAGAGGTAAACTTATCAGCAAAATTAGAAAAAACACATAAAAACCGGGCAAAATCCTCAAGTTCTTTTCTTAAGTCTTCTGGCAATTCTTTTATAATATCCTCAACTCTTTTTCTTTCTTGCATCTCTATCGCCTCCTCTACTTGTAGCCCCTTCTTCATTGCCCTTTTAATTTATAATTTACCACAAAAATTGAGACTTGGAAGAGCTTGATAAAAGTCTGAGCAAGGGAGATAAGCCCGAATTATACGTGCCAAAAGGCTTGAACATTTTTCAGATTTTTTCAAAGTCCTCTTTTATAAATCTTTTGTACCATTGTTGAAACTCTTCGGGGGTAGCCAAGTGAATTTGAAATGGAGAAAAAGGATCAATGCGTGATTTGAGTAAAGTTCTTATTTCGTTTCTTTTTTCTTCATCTTCAGGCAAGTTTTCCGAAATGACAAGAACATCGATATCACTTTGAGGGGTAAAAGAGCCTTTAACTACAGAGCCAAAGACTAAAACTTCAACAGAGCCTAAAAGTTTTTGAGCTTCTTCTTTTATTTTTTGACAATAAAACCTGTAATTTTCAAAATAAATCTTCTTCTCTTCCCCTTTGCCCTTTCTTTCAAAAAGCTTATGTTCTTCATTTTCAAAGGGTTCCTTTTAAATTATACCTCAAACTTTAGCGGGTGAGTAAAGTGAGGCCTTCTTTTAGGATCTCTTTAAAATTTTCTTTTTCTTCGGGGGTTATCACGATAAGGTCTATGGCGATTTTGAGCCTTTCAGTGAAGAGATCAAAATAAGGTTTCATCCTTTCCAGGGGATTTGAAGGTTTACTTTCAGCTACTATTAAAACATCGATGTCACTTAATCCACAGTGTTCCCCTTTTGCTAAAGAGCCAAAGAGGATCACTTCCTTTATCTCCGGGAATTTTTTGAAGGCCTCTTCGGCCGTTTTTTTCACTTCATTTATTATTGCTTCTCTATCCAAATAGATGGCTTTCACAGAACCTGATGATATTATTTGCCGCATCTAAAGCCTCTCTTGCTTGTTTTTCAGTAAAATAATCAGCTGGTTTTCCTGCAAAAAACATATTGGGATATCTTGTTGGAATGTAAAATAAATCAAGAAGTTTGGCAGATCCCTTCAGTTCTTCAGAAATTTCAATTTTTGAGGCGATAATATTTAAAATCTCACTTAAAGAATGCCCCCAAACATTGAACCCAAGTTTTAAAGCGAGAGCTTTTAAAACTTTTTCTGCAGATTGCTGAGCAGTAAAACAGACCCATTCATAGTACTTATATTCGTAATCCAATTTTGCTCTCTCAAGATCCCTTATTCCCTGTTCGTACCAGTCTTTCCACCTGTTCATCCTTTTATCTTGTTGATCCGTAAATTTTTTCGTAGTACTCCAGGTATTCTCCGCTTATCACGCTTTCGACCCAATCTTGGTTTTCCAAATACCAATTGATCGTCCGTCTTAAGCCCTCTTCAAATTTCGTCTGGGGCTCCCAACCGAGTTCTTCCTTTATTTTGGTGCAGTCAAGGGCATAGCGAAAGTCATGGGCGGGGCCACGGGGGTCCTTTATGAATTGGATTTTGGGCCTTAAGCCTCGGATTTCCCTTAAAATGTCACAGATCATTCTTACGACCTCGATGTTTTTCTTTTCGCAACCGCCGCCGATATTATAAATCTCCCCTACTCTTCCTCGCTCAAGGACTAAAGTTATCGCCCTACAGTTGTCCTCCACGTAAAGCCAATCGCGGATCTGTTCGCCTTTTCCGTATACGGGGAGTTCCTTTCCCAAAAGGGCGTTTCGGATCATCAATGGGATGAGCTTCTCGGGGAATTGATAGGGGCCATAGTTGTTGGAGCTTCGGGTGATGATAATCGGGATTCCATAGGCCTTCCAATAGGCCCGACAGAGAAGATCGGCCGAGGCTTTACTGGCCGAATAAGGGTTATTGGGCCTTAAGGGAGACTCTTCGGTGAATTTACCCGTTGGGCCAAGGGATCCGTAAACCTCATCGGTGGAGATCTGGATGAACCTTTCCACCGGATATTGTCTTGCGGCCTCAAGGAGCACCTGAACGCCCTTGACGTTGGTCTCGATGAAAGGGGAGGGATCGAGGATGCTTCGGTCCACATGGGATTCAGCGGCGAAGTTCAAGACCGCGTCAAACCTTTCGGTTTTAAAAAGCCGATTGACCAATTCCCGATCGGCGATATCGCCCCGGATGAATCGATAATTGGGGTGGTTTTCCAGGTCCCTCAGGTTGGCCAAATTGCCACAGTAAGTGAGCTTATCCAGGTTCACCACCTTCCAATCGGGGTGGGTTTTGAGGATAAACCTTATGAAATTGCTCCCTATGAAGCCACATCCACCGGTGACAAGAAGTTTCATCTTAAGCCCTCATAGACGAACTCATTCCAGGCCTCTTTCAAGGGAGGCCATTTTTTGTCCTTTTCGGACAAGATGGGTTCTTTAATGGGCCACTCTATACCTATTTCGGGATCGTTCCAGATGATGCCTGCCTCATGTTGAGGCGAATACTCCTCGGTGGTTTTATAGATGATTTCGGCCACCCTACTTAAGACACAAAAGCCGTGGGCAAAGCCCGGAGGGATATAAAGCATCCTCTTGTTTTGAGCCGATAGGATAAGCCCAACCCATTTTCCATAATAGGGAGAGCCCTTTCTTATATCGACGGCCACATCGAAGATCTTTCCTACCACCACCCGAATGAGCTTCCCTTGGGCCTTGGGAGGGTTTTGATAATGAAGTCCTCGAAGGACTCCCTTAAGCGAACGGGAATGGTTGTCCTGAAGGAAGCTTTCCGAGATCCCGAAGGCCTTAAAGTCCGACTGCTTATAGACCTCCATGAAGAAGCCCCTTTCGTCCTTGAAGACCTTGGGCTCGATGAGGATGAGATCGGGTATTTCCAGCCTTTTGAACCCAAAGCCCATTAAAGCCTTACCTCCGCGTCGTCTCCGATCATTAATCTTAAGGCCCGGGAGTTCTCGCGGGCTCTTCCCACCTTGGCATTTCGGCCGATGACGCTATCCTCGAGCCTTTCCACGTCCACGATCTCGGCTCCATCGAGGATCACCGAGTGTTCGACGACCGAATTGACGATGAGGCAATTTCTTCCGATGCTCGTATAAGGTCCTATGAAGGAGTTTTCGATGAGGCTTCCCTCTCCTATGACCACCGGTCCACGGATGGTGCTATTTTTCACCCTCGAATCCCTTGAGCATTTCACGCGACCGACGATCTTACTTTGTGAATCCACCTCTCCTTGGACGGATTCCTTTATGAGCTCATCTAACACTACTCGGTTGGCCTCAAGAAGGTCGTCCTTTTTCCCAGTGTCAAGCCACCATCCCTTTAAGATGTGGCTTTTCACCCTCTTCCCCTCGTCCAAAAGGACTTGAATGGCATCGGTTATCTCCAGCTCCCCTCTGAAGGAGGGACGGATCTTGGAGATGGCCTGGTGGATCTCGGGAGAAAAAAGATAAACGCCAACCAGGGCGAACTTCGAAGGGGGTTCCTTGGGCTTTTCGATGAGCCTTTTCACCTCCCCCTTTTCATCGATAACTGCCACCCCAAAAAGCCGCGGATCCTCCACTTCCTTCAACAAGATAAGGGCCTCCACTTGGGTTTCTTTGAAAGCCTCAACAAAAGGAAGGATGCTCTCCCCGATGAGGTTGTCCCCGAGATACATCAAGAAGGGGGAATCCCCCAGAAAATGCCGGGCCACCTTCACCGCATGGGCCAAGCCCTTGGGTTCCTCTTGCAGGATGAACTCCAATTGGAAGTTCCAGGGGTTTTCCTTCAGGGCCTCCTTTATAAGGGGACCAGTCTCCGGGGCGATTATTACCCCCACCTCCTTTATACCCGTTTGGGCGATTTGATCCATCACGTAATGAAGAATGGGCCTATTGGCCACAGGTACAAGCTGTTTGGGAAGGGTATAGGTCAAAGGCCTAAGCCTTGTGCCTTTTCCCCCGCTTAAAACCAAGGCCTTCATCCTTAAAATTCTCCTTCCAAGTTTGAAAGGATCCTCGGAAGCTCCCGTTTAAAAGATTCAAGCCACTCGGGCATTATATCAAATCCCTGGATTTTGAGCATGAAGTTCTCAAGGACCGAATTCGGAGGACGCTTGGCTAAAGTGGGGAACTCTGAGCTTTTAACCGGTATCACCTTGGTCTTTAAGCCACTCAGGTTTATGATCTGTTGGGCAAACTCAAACCGAGAACAGCTTCCCTGGCAGGTACAATGATAAAGGCCATAGGCCTCAGTATCTAAAAGAAGCTCGATCTGACGGGCCACATCTTTTGCCGAGGTGGGCGTTCCCCATTGGTCGTCCACGACCCTTATCTCCTCCTTTTCCTTGGCCACTCTGAGGATGGTCTTAACGAAGTTTCTTCTATAAGGGCTATAAAGCCAGGCCACCCGAAGGATGAAAAAGCGGTGGGTTTGTTCCTTCACCATCTCTTCCCCTAAGAGCTTGGAACATCCGTAAACGTTAATGGGGGAAGGCGGATCGTACTCGTAATAAGGACCTTCCTTTTTCCCATCAAACACGTAATCGGTACTTATATGGAAAAGCTTAGCCTTAACCTCCTCAGCCCCAACGGCGAGGTTTCGAGGGCCTATGGCGTTAATGAGAAAGGCCTTTTCCCTTTGAACTTCACAAAGGTCGACCTCCGTAAAAGCCGCACCATTTATTATGACCTGGGGCGAATTCTCCTTTATGACCTTTAAGACCCTATCAAGATCGGTGATATCAACCTGTGAGCGGGTTAGGGGGATCAGGTGGTGTTTTTCGCTTAAAACCTCACACACTTCCCTTCCAAGCTGACCTTGAGCCCCGAAGACCAAAATCCGCAATTTCACGGCTAAAAATTATAACTGGGGATGGCTTTGCTTGCCATCCCCAGTTACTAAAGAGGAGGGGGCTAATGAGAGGAATTAAGGCATCATGAATCTTCCACAACCTCTCCAGGGGCCATAAAGGGAGAGTTTTTCCCGCTGTTCGGGCGTTAGGACCTTAGAGATTTCGAGCCTTAATTCACCAGCCTTTTGAGCGATTTTCGCTCGAAGGTCGATGATCTCCCTTTGAAGCGCATTGATTTTCCTCTCATCAAGATCGCGGGAAAGCCAAAGGGACCTTAGTTCCATCCTTTTGGCAAAAAGCTTTTCCTGAAGTGGCGCTATTTCCTTCAGGAACTTCTCCCTTAAGTCCCCAATCTTCCTAATTTGCTCTTGCGTCAAGTCCGAAAGAGGAGGATTTAAGTACCAGGGCCCATACCCAGCATACCTACCCCAATACCCACGAGGTCCCCACGCAAAGCCGAGCGAGAAATTTATTTGGAGACCAATTGGCCTAAAAAGCGGCTTTGGGGGAAGTTTTCCCTCAATAGTTTGAGATACTCCTCAAACCCCTCTTTATCGCCCGATTTTTGAGCGGTATAAGCCAAAAGGAAAAGGGCTTCCTCCTCCTTACCCGAACCCTTTAGGCTTAAAGCCTCCTCAAACCGGGAAAGGGCTGCTTGGTATTTTCCCTTCTTTAGGTAATACTTGCCTATGTAAATTTCGTGTTCCGCAAGCCTCTTTTTACAAAAACCGATCTTATCGCGGGCTCTTTCCGCAAAAAGGGTATCGGGATATTTTCTCACCACCTCTTCAAAGGCCTCCAAGGCTTTTCTCGTATTTTCCTGATCCCTCTCCTTGGAGGGGATCTGTTTGAAATAGCTCATCCCTATCTGAAACTCCACATAAGGGATGTCCGGATGGAAGGGGTAACGTTTTTTAAACTCACTATATCGCTCGATGGCCTCGGGGTATTCCTTCTTCATGAAAGCACAGTCCGCCATCTTGAGCTCGGCCCGAGCCACCAACTCCTTCTCCTCGGGGAAATAACTTATAAACCGGGAAAAGACCTCCTTGGCCTCTGTGAATTTGCCCTCGTTGAAAAGAAGAAGCCCCCTTTGAAATAGGGCCAAGGGCTCCGAAGGGGCCTTCTTAACCTCCTTGGAACAGGAGAAAAGGAAAAGAAGGGAAAAAACAAAGATCTTAAGAGCATATCCTTTCATCATCGGAAAATAATAGGGGAGAAGCCCTTTAAAACTCAAGTCCTCATTTGGGCTTCTCCCCTCAAAGGCTTAACCTTGGGATTGCTCCTTCTTCATGGCCTCAAGGGCGGGTTTGACGTAAATCTCCCGGAGTTTTGGCTTATCGATCTTTCCAGCTGGGTTCCTCGGGACTTCAGCGAACACGATCTTTTCAGGCCATTTGTACTTAGCAAGCCCACCTTCTTCACAGAACTTAAGGACTTCCTCAGGACTCATGCTCTCACCGGGCTTGAGCTCGATTACAGCCATGGCGATCTCCACAAGTCTCGGATGAGGATAGCCTATGACTGCCACATCCTTTATCTTGGGATGCTTCCTCAAAAAGTCCTCGATCTCTGCTGGATAGATGTTCTCTCCACCTCGGATGATCAAGTCCTTCTTTCGGTCGGCAAAGAAGATATAGCCCTCTTCATCCATGTAAGCCAGGTCCCCGGTGTAAAGCCATCCGTCTTTGATGGTCTGTCGGGTCATCTCGGGGTTAAAGGCGTATTCCTTCATCAAACGAGGTCCCCTAAGGATCAATTCGCCCACAACCCCAGGAGGCACCTCTTTTCCTTCGTTATCGACCACTTTGGCCTCCATAAAGGCCGTGGCCTTCCCGATGGACCCCGGCTTTCGAAACACATCCTCATCGTAAAGATGGGTGAGACCACCGCCACCACCTTCGGTTATGCCGTAGATGTTGCCCATCTTTATGTGAGGGAAGATCCTCTTGCTCTTTTCAAATATGACCTGTGGAACGGGTTGAGCCCCTATCTCTATGTTCCTCAGTTCAGAAAGGTCATACTGGGAAGGGTCGATCTCACCTTTCTCTATGGCGTTTAAAAGATCTGACCAAGTGGGAACCGTAAGCCATCCTCTTGTGCATTTTTCCTCGGCCAAGGTCTTTATGAGGGAAGCGGGTTGAAGCTCCATGGGCATGACGATCTTGCCGGCTGCCAAATAACAGGGGAAGGACAAGAAGAGACTACCACTGTGATAGAAGGGATGAGCCGCTATGTAGACGCTTTCGTAACCGAGGCTATAAGTCAAGGCATTACCCATGGCTATATAGAAAAGCGACTTATGGGTGTGACAAACGGGCTTAGGAGGCCCAGTGGTCCCCGAGGTGAACATCAATTCAGCCATATCATCCGGCTCCACCTCTTCGAGAATGGGTTCCGGATCTCCCTTCTCCATTATCTCATCATAGGAGACCATACTGGGCGGTACCGTCTGACCCACACAGATGTACTTTTCGATATAAGGCATCTCGGGCATTATGGGCTCCACCTTCGGCAAGAACCCATCGCCTAAGATGAAAACCTTACACTTGGTGGCATCGGCCGAATACTTAATATCGGCCGAAGCAAAACGGAAGTTCAAAGGAGCAACAGCTGCCCCCGTTTTCAATACCGCCATATAGGCTATATACCATTCCAAACTGTTCATCATCAGGTGAAGCACGATATCGCCCTTCTTGACACCACATTCCTTTTTGAGAAAGTTGGCAAGCTTATTGGTCTTTTCCTCCAGATCCTTCCAAGTCAAAACCCTTCTCAACCCCTTGGAAGGCCAGCTCTCGATGAGAAACTCCCGGTTAGGAAACTTACTCGCATTAAGAGGGCAAAACCTAGCAAAATTCCAATTCTCCTTCATCCTTCCCTCCTTAAAGATGTTCTCATAGATTGAAAAATTTGATATCATCAAAACAAAATTTTGTCAACAGGAGGGGGAGATGGGGATCTGTATTCATATAGGGGAGATGTTGGCGAGAAACGCCAGGATGTATCCCGATGAAATAGCGCTTGTGGAAAGATGGGTGGAGACGGGAAAAAGAAAGGAGATAACCTGGAAGGAGTTCGATCGGATGGCCAATAAGTTCGCAAATGCGCTTTTAAAACGAGGGGTGGTGAAGGGTGATAAGGTCCTTCACATAATGATGAATTCCATCGATTGGCTCATCGCCTATTTTGGGGTCATAAAGACGGGGGCCTGGGTGGTGCCCCTCAATTTTAGGTTCTCCAGCGAGGAGATAAAGTATTGCATAGATGTATCGGAGCCCAAGGTGGTGATCTTTGGGCCGGAATTTACCGAAAGGATCGAGGTCATAAAGGACGAATGTCCCACGGTAAGACATTATGTCTTCGTGGGAGAAGGGGAAAGACCCTCCTGGGCGGAGTCCTTTGAGGAGTTCATAGAAGGGGTTTCTGAGGATGAGCCTTCCGTTGAGATAAATTACGAGGACGAGGCTGCTCTTTATTTCACCTCGGGGACCACGGGAAGGCCCAAACCCATTCTTTTGACTCACAAGAACCTTTCCGCCTCGGCCATTTACGAGAGCGTAAGGCAAAAAGCGAAACACACCGATTGTTTCCTCCTCATACCCCCCCTTTACCACACGGGGGCCAAGATGCATTGGTTTGGCCATTTCATAGTGGGAGGGAAAGGGGTTTTATTGAGGGGGATCTCACCTCAGGGAATATTTGAGGCCATAAGCCAGGAAGGGGTTACGGTGGTCTTTCTGCTTGTGCCTTGGGCCAACGATATATTACTGGCCCTTGACTCGGGCGATCTAAAGCTTGATCAGTATGACCTTTCCAGGTGGCGCTTGATGTACATCGGAGCTCAGCCCGTTCCTCCCTCGTTGGTGAAGAGGTGGAAGGAGTATTTTCCCAAGATGGCCTATCATACGGTTTATGGCTTAAGCGAAGCCACTGGTCCTGGATGTCTTTATCTGCCGGAGGAGTACGAGCACAAGATCGGCTCCATAGGGCTTCCCGGTTTCAACTGGGAGGCAAGGATCGTAGATGAGGCGGGTCAACCGGTTAAGCGAGGTGAGATAGGGGAGCTGGTGGTAAGGGGTGATGGGGTGATGAAGTGCTATTACAAAAATCCAGAGGCTACCTCTCAAGCCATAAGAAACGGTTGGCTCCATACAGGCGATATGGCCCGACAGGATGAGGATGGGTTCTTTTGGCTTGTGGATCGGAAAAAGGACATAATAATCGTGGGTGGGGAGAACGTATTCCCTGTTGAGGTAGAGGAGTTCCTTCATACCCATCCCAAGATAAAGGATGTGGCAGCCATAGGGTATCCCGATCCGAGGCTGGGAGAGGTGGTGGCGGTGGTGATTGAGCTCAAACCCGGGGAGACCATGACCGAGGAAGAGGTCTTTAAGTTCTGTGAGGTTCTCCCGCGATACAAGAGGCCAAGGAAGGTCTTCTTCGGCAATGTGCCCAGGAACCCCACGGGCAAGATCGAGAAACCCAAGCTAAGGCAGAAATACATTGGCACCGAGGCCGCCTTCAAGGTCGAGTGAGGAGTTCATTGAGGCCTTAAGGGAGGGGGAGAAGGGCATAGGCATCCTTTTGGATAGGGAGAAAGAGGAGGCCTTACTCAGGTACTTTTTGGAACTGGAGAAGTGGAATGCTAAGAAGAATTTGACCTCTTTACAAGATCCGAAGGAGATTGCCATAAAACATTTCGTGGACTCCTTGACCCTTCTTCCCCTTCTTAAAAAGGAGGATAGAATCCTCGACATAGGCACAGGGGCAGGCTTTCCGGGGTTGGTGCTTAAAATCGCGAAAGATGACTTAAGGGTCACTTTACTTGAGGCCTCCTTCAAGAAGGTGGCCTTTTTGAAGCACCTTAAAAGAGTCCTCAAGCTTGAAGGCCTCGAAGTGATTCACGGAAGGGCGGAGGATCCGGAGCTTGTGGAAAAGGAGAAGGAGAGGTTTTCCGTGGTGGTCTCAAGGGCCCTAGGGGCTTTGGGGGATTTTTTAAAATTGGCCCTCCCCTATCTTTCCAAGGGAGGAAGGGCGATCGCCATGAAGGGTCCTAAAGGGGGGTTAGAGCTTGAAGGGCTTGAGTTAGTCTCTTTTAATTTTAAAGAACGATTGGAGTTGGAACTTCCTTTCCGGATGGGTAAAAGGCTTATACTTGTCTTTGAGAAAAAGTAGGCCCATGGGAAAAGTGATAGCCATAGCCAACCAGAAGGGAGGGGTTGGGAAGACCACCACGGCCGTTAATTTATCGGCCTCCTTGGCTTTGGAAGGGAAAAGTGTCCTTCTCATTGACCTTGATCCTCAGGGCAATGCCACTACGGCCTTTGGCTTCGATAAGGAAAAACTGGAAAGAACAGTCTATCATTTGCTGCTTGGCCTTTCGGATTTGAAGGAGGTGATGCTGAGGACAGAGATCGATAAGCTTGAGCTTATCCCTTCCAACATTCACCTGATAGGGGCCGAGGTGGAGCTCATGGACCACCCTCAGCGGGAAAGAAGGCTTAAGGAAGCCCTTGGGGGGAGGCTTGACCTTTACGATTTCGTCTTGATAGATTGTCCGCCCTCCTTAGGCCTTTTGACCCTTAATGCGCTTGTGGCCTCGGATTCGGTGCTTGTTCCCCTTCAATGCGAATTTTATGCCATGGAAGGTCTGACTCAACTTTTGAGGACTATAAAGCTCGTAAAGAAGCGTTATAATTTTAACCTTCAAATAGAAGGGATCCTTCTCACCATGTACGATGGTAGAAACAATTTATCCCGACAGATTTACAAGGAGGTGATCGAGCACTTCGGTTCCACTGTCTTTCAGACCATCATCCCTCGAAACGTAAGGCTCTCGGAGGCTCCAAGCTTCGGTAAGCCCGTTTTGCTTTATGACCGAACTTGTGTGGGCTCAAGGAGCTATTTGGAACTGGCTAAGGAGATCATGAGGAGGAATGGCGCCTAAAAAGAGCGGACTGGGAAAGGGTTTAGAGGCCCTTCTTGGTGAGAGTTTCAACGAGGGGGAGATCCTCTTCTGCGATCTTGAGTCCTTAAAGCCCAACCCCTTTCAACCGAGAAAGTCCATTGACGAAAAGGCCATCGAGGAGATGGCCCTCTCCATAAAGGAAAAGGGGATCTTACAGCCCCTTTTGGTCAGGCCAAAGGATGGAGGATACGAGATCATAGCCGGTGAAAGAAGATGGCGAGCGGCGCAAAGGGCTGGCCTTAAAAAGGTTCCGGTGATAGTGAAGGAGGTCTCCGATCGGGAGCTTCTTGAGCTTGCCCTCATAGAGAACTTACAGCGTCAGGAGTTAAACCCCTTGGAAGAGGCCGAGGCTTATAGGACCTTGATGGAGCAGTACGGCTATACCCAGGAGGAGATAGGCCAAAAAGTGGGGAAGGACCGATCTTCCATAGCCAATGCCCTGAGGCTCTTGAAGCTACCCGAGGAGGCGAAGGAGGCCTTGAGGGAAGGCCGAATAACGCGAGGTCATGCCATGGCGATCCTTTCCCTTCGCTCCGAAAAGGAACAGCTCCGACTTCTAAGGGAGATCCTCAAGGGAGAGCTTTCGGTAAGGGAAAGTGAGAGCCTTTCGAGGCGTTTAAAGAGAGAAGGCCCTTCCTCTTATCCCGAGCTCGAACTTTTACTCGAGGATCTCCGAAGAAGGCTTGAAGCTCCGGTTAAGATCCGATATCGAAAAGGGCGCGGTCGGATAGAGATAGAGTTCTTCTCGCTGGACGATCTGGAGAGGATCGTCGGAATAATCCTTAAAGGGGGAAAAGATGGGGAAGATTAAGGACCCCTCGGAGATAAACGGTTATCTTGGAAAGGAGACGAACTTTGAGGGAAGGCTGGATTTTAAAGGGGCGGTGAGGATCGAGGGGAATTTTAAGGGGGAGATCCGTACGCCCGATCTTCTCATCGTGGGAGAAGGAGGAAAGGTGGAGGGAGAGATCGAGGCGGGGACCGCTATAATCCGGGGAACAGTGGTGGGGAACCTTAAGGTCTTAAAGAAGCTCGAGCTCAGGTCTTCGGCTCGGGTCAATGGTGATATAATCACACCCGTTTTGGTAGTGGAAGAAGGGGCGATTTTCATCGGTAACTGCAAAATGCAGTTGAGAGAGGATGATGGAAGTTACGGAGATCAAAAAAAGACTCATTGAGGTCTTCTCCAAGTATGTGCCCCAAAGGATTGAAGATATGAAGGGGTGCGTCCGGGCAGCCGTGCTTGTCCCCCTTTTTTGGAAGGATGGCTGTCTTCACGTGCTTTTGATAAAGAGGGCCGAAGACCTGGAGCACCATCCAGGTGAGATCGCCTTTCCGGGAGGGATAATCGAGGTCTCCGATAAAACGCCCCAGGAGGCCGCTTTAAGGGAGGCCTTTGAAGAGGTGGGGCTTGACCCTCAACGGGTTGAACTTTTGGGGAAACTCGATGAGGTGTTGACGAGTACCAATTTCATAATAACCCCTTTCGTGGGGTTCATTCCCTATCCTTATCCTTTCAAGATAAACGGGAAGGAGACCAAGGCCCTGTTTATTTTGCCCTTAAAGGCATTCAAAAAAGAAAAGGCCACTCCCATAACGGTCGAGGGAAGGACCTTTCTTTCTTATGACATCGGAGAAGGCGTGGTATGGGGAGCAACCGCCAAAATCCTCAGCGAGCTGGTGGAGCTTTTGTCTTCCTCCAAGATTTTATGTACTGCGTGACCTCCTCGGGATCATCCAAAACATTAAGTAGATGAAGGTCAGAAGGTGAGATACACCCTTCCCTTAACACCTTGTCCCTTAACCACTCAAAAAGGCCATTCCAATAGGCCCTTTCCACCAGAATTAACGGTAAAGGCCTTGTCTTTTTGGTCTGAACCAAGGTGAGGATCTCGAAGAGTTCGTCAAGGGTCCCGTAACCTCCCGGGAAGAAGACAAAAGCTACGGAGTGTTTGGTGAACATGACCTTTCTGACGAAGAAGTGCTTGAAGTTTATCCTTATATTGCAATAGGGGTTTGGCGGCTCTTCGGTCGGAAGGTCTATATTAAGGCCTACGGATTTGCCTCCGGCCTCCAGGGCTCCCCGGTTCGCGGCTTCCATGATCCCGGGCCCACCTCCCGTGATGACGCTATAACCCTCTTTTACCAGTCTTTTCGCCAGTTGATAGGCCTTCTGATAAAGAGGGGAGTCCTCCTTAATGCGAGAGGATCCAAATATGCTTACCGCGGGTTCCACTTTGATAAGGGTCTCGAAGCCCTCCACGAATTCGGCTATGATCCGGAAAAGTCTCCAGGCCTCCTTAAGGCTCAAATAGTCGAAAAAATAACGATCAAAAGGCCTCTTTGCCATTCTTCCCTCCTCAAAAATAACGCCTTAATTTTCCCCTCGTTGATTTTCGTTGACAAGAAGAGGAGTGAATGCCAATATTAGATGCAAAAATATTTTGGTAAAAAAGACCAAGATGAAGCGCAAAACAGGGGCTCAAATTTTACTGGAGTGTTTGAAAAGGGAAGGAGTGGAGGTGATCTTCGGCTATCCGGGAGGGGCCATTCTGCCGTTGCTTGAGGAGATGTCCAAGTGGGACTTTCGATTCATTTTGGTGCGTCACGAACAGGCAGCGGTCCATGCTGCCGATGGCTATGCTCGAGCAAGTGGTAAGGTAGGGGTGTGTCTTGTCACTTCGGGCCCTGGGGCCACCAACACGGTAACCGGTATAGCTACTGCTTACATGGATTCGGTCCCCATTGTGGTTTTCACGGGTCAGGTACCTATCCACCTTATAGGGAATGATGCCTTCCAAGAGGCGGACATCGTGGGCATAACCAGGTCCTGCACCAAACACAATTACATAGTCACCGACGTGAAGGACCTTGCTCGGATAGTGAGGGAGGCCTTTTACATCGCTTCCACGGGAAGGCCCGGGCCGGTGCTTGTGGATCTGCCCAAGAATATATTGACCGCCCAAGCGGATTTCCATTATCCCGAGGAGGTAAAGTTAAGGGGTTATAAGGTCACCTTGGAAGGGCATGTTCAGCAGATAAAACGAGCGGCTCAGCTTATCCTCCGGTCTTCCCAGCCGGTCATATACGCGGGTGGTGGGGTGATAATCTCGGGGGCCTCGGAGGAGCTGATAAGGCTTTCGGAGCTTTTGCATATTCCGGTTACCACCACCCTAATGGGGCTCGGGGGCTTTCCCGGGACTCATCCTCTGTTTTTGGGCATGTTGGGGATGCACGGGACTTATACGGCCAATATGGCGGTTACCGAGTGTGACCTTTTGATCGCCATAGGGGCCAGGTTCGACGACCGGGTGACCGGTAAGGTGGAGGAGTTTTCGCCCAAATCCAAGAAGATCCACATCGACATCGACCCCACCTCTATAAAGAAGAACGTTCACGTGGATATCCCCATAGTGGGGGATTGTAAGAGGGTTTTGAGGAAGCTACTTGAGGTGATAGAGACAAGCGGAGTGGACCTTGAGGAATACCGAAAGAGGATGTCCCATTGGCTTTACCAGATAGAGGAGTGGCGAAGCCATCAGGAGACACTTTATAATAATTTTTCCAACTCGTCCTCCAAGAGGATAAAACCCCAATTTGTGATTCAGAAGCTTTACGAACTCACCGGTGGAGAGGCCATAATAACCACCGAGGTCGGACAGAACCAGATGTGGGCGGCTCAGTACTTCAAGGTGAATAAGCCCCGGACCTTCCTCACTTCCGGCGGCCTTGGGACCATGGGGTATGGCTTTCCGGCGGCAATTGGGGCCCAGGTGGCCTTCCCCGATAAACTGGTCATCGACATAGCCGGCGACGGTAGCATCCAGATGAACATTCAGGAATTGGCAACCGCGGTTCAACATGACCTTCCTGTTAAGGTGGCCATCCTGAATAACGGCTACTTGGGAATGGTCAGACAATGGCAAGAGCTATTTCACGGGAAGATCTACTATGCCTCAAGGCTTAAGGAATGGAATCCCGATTTCGTCAAGTTAGCCGAGGCCTATGGGGCAGTGGGTTTAAGGGCCACCAAGCCCGAGGAGGTGGAGCCCGTTATAAGGGAGGCCCTCCGGATAAGGAAACCCGTACTTATGGATTTTTGGATTGAGGAGGAGGAGAACGTGTATCCGATCGTTCCGGCGGGCGAGCCCTTGAAGAAGATGATCCTCCTTTGAGGAGGTTTTTCAAAGATGCGGCAAGTGCTCAACGTACTTGTGGAGAACCAATTCGGGGTTTTGGCTCGAGTGGCCGGTCTTTTTAGCGGAAGGGGTTTCAACATAAAGAGCCTCTCGGTGGCCGAGACCCTGGATCCCACTCTGTCCATAATGACCATTGTGACCGAAGGGGATGAAAGGGTCCTGGAGCAGATCACCAAGCAGTTGAACAGGCTCATCCCGGTCGTTAAGGTCATCGAGGTGGGGACAAAGCCTCATGTGGAGAGGGAGTTAATTTTGGTCAAGGTGGATGCCAAACCCGAAAATCGGGGTGAGATCCTCAGGATAGTGGAGATATTCCGAGGCAAGATCGTGGATGTGAGCCCTAAGACTTACACCATTGAGATGACAGGGGATGAGGAAAAAATCAAAGCCTTTTTGGAGCTCCTTAAGCCCATAGGAATAAAAGAAATGGCCCGCTCAGGGCTAATAGCTTTGACAAGGGGGTGAAAGATGGCGCGCATTTTTTATGATCAAGACACTAAGCTCGATCCCTTGAAGGACAAAACAATTGCCATAATAGGCTACGGGAGCCAAGGACATGCTCAAGCTCAGAACTTGAGGGATAGCGGTTTGAAGGTGATAGTGGCGGAACTTCCGGGGACTCCTAATTATGAGCTTGCCAGATCCCATGGCTTTGAACCTCTTTCGGCGGAAGAGGCTTCCAAAAGGGGTGATTGGATCCAGATCCTCGTGCCCGATCAGGTTCAGCCTCAGGTTTATAAATCCTTCATCGAGCCCTATCTCCGAGAAGGGAAGGTCCTTGGGTTTTCTCACGGCTTTAACATTCACTATGGGCAGATCGTTCCTCCTCCCTTCGTGGATGTGGTGATGGTGGCCCCAAAGGGTCCCGGACATTTGGTGAGGAGACAATTCGAGGAGGGCAAGGGTGTCCCAGCCCTGGTGGCAGTGCATCAGGATGCCTCGGGGAAGGCCCTGGAACTCGCCTTAGCTTATGCTAAGGGCATAGGGGCTACCAGGGCCGGAGTCATCGAGACCACCTTCAAAGAGGAGACCGAGACGGATCTTTTCGGAGAACAGGTGGTCTTATGCGGAGGGTTAACCGAGCTCATAAGAGCGGCCTTTGACACCCTTGTGGAGGCCGGGTATCAGCCGGAAGTGGCTTATTTTGAGTGTTTACACGAACTTAAGCTCATCGTGGACCTCATATACGAGGGTGGCATCAGTTACATGCGTTACTCCATAAGCGATACCGCCGAATACGGCGATATGACCAGGGGGCCTCGCGTAATAGATAAGCACGTCCGGGAGACCATGAAGGAGATCTTGAGGGAGATCCAGGATGGAAGGTTTGCCCGCGAATGGATCCTGGAGAACATGGCGGGAAGGCCGGTTTACAACGCCTTGAAGCGAGAACAATCTCAGCACTTGATCGAGGAAGTCGGAAAAAGGCTTAGGTCCATGATGAGTTGGATAAAGGAAAGGCGTTGAGGTTCTTAAGGGGCCTGCTTCCTCTAAAAGAGGGCTTGCCCCTCCTTCTGGTCTTTGGAGGGGGAGGAGTCATAAGTTTATACTTAGGGTTTTGGCGACTGGGGGTTCTCCTTTTTGGGCTTTTCGCCTTTTTCCTCTTCTTTTTCCGCAACCCCCAAAGGATCCCTCCCGAAGGAGAGGGCCTTATCCTTTCTCCGGCCGATGGGAAGGTGATAAGGATAGAGGAGGGGGTCTTCCCCCTTTTTGGGGAAGGAAAACTCATAAGCATTTTCATGTCGCTTCTGGACGTTCATGTGAATAGGAGTCCACTTGATTGCACAGTGAAAAGGACGAAGCATCAAGGGGGAAGGTTTTTGCCCGCCTATAAAGAGGAGGCGCCTTTACAAAACGAAAGGAACTTGCTCTTCCTTCAATCCCCGGAGGGAAAGCCCTTCCTCTTAGTCCAGGTGGCAGGCATTCTGGCCCGTAGGATCCTGTGCCGAGTCAAGCCGGGACAAAACCTTAAAAGAGGAGAGATCTTAGGGGCGATCCTTTTTGGCTCCCGAGTCGATCTGTATGTGCCAAAAGAGGTCAAATTGCTAGTAAGCCTCGGGGAAAAGGTCAAGGCAGGGGAGTCCATCATAGGGGTTTTAAAAGGGGAAGGAAGATGAAGAAAATAAACAAAATTTTGCTTTTGCCCAACGCCTTGACGGCTTTAAGCCTTATGTGTGGTTGTTACTCGATTCTTCAGAGTTACAACGGAAATTTTGGAAAGGCAGCCCTGTTGATACTTTTTTCTTTCGTTTTAGACGGTCTTGATGGCAAGATAGCCAGACTAACTGGTTCCGTTTCCTCTTTCGGCAAGGAGTTCGATTCCCTTTCGGATCTGGTGGCCTTTGGGGTTGCGCCAGGGGTTCTGGTATATGGGTGGGTCCTTTGGGATTTGAGGATAGGATGGGGGGTGGTGTTTTTGTTCATAGCCTGTGGGGCTTTGAGGCTGGCCAGGTTTAACGTGAGTAGGGACCTCTCTCATTTTCAAGGGTTACCAATTCCTGGGGCGGCTCTATTTTTGGCCTCTTTTTATCTCTTCTCCCGAAAGGTTAATCTTCCTCCCATGGAGATCCCCTTGGTGATAATGCTTTTGCTTTTAAGTTTTCTCATGGTGAGTACCATCCCTTATCCTTCCTTTAAAAAGTTGGAGCTCAAAAAATATACGGGCTACCGAGCGTTGGTGTTGTTTTTGTTGTTTCTGGTGGTCCTTTTTGTGGAGCCCATTTTCACGCTTTTTTTCTTAAGTGCGCTTTACGTGGCCTTTGGCCCAGTGAAGGTCATGAGGAGATCCTTGAAGTTTAAACTTCAGCCTGAGAAAAGATGAGGGACTTGAGGCTTTTTATCGCCATACCCTTGGGACCCGATTTGAAGGAGAGCATTTCCCAGATCCAGAACCTTCTCAAAAGGAGAAACGAGGGGGTCAGATGGGTGAACCCCCAAGGGCTTCACTTGACCCTCAAGTTTCTGGGAAATACGCCTCAGGAAAAGGTCCCCAAAATAGGGGAGGCCATGAGGAAGGCGCTTAGTCCCTTTGGGCCCTTTCGCGTCCTGATAAAGGGGACAGGGGGGTTCCCTTCTCTGAAGAAGGCGCGGGTCCTGTGGGTGGGGGTTGAGGACGAAGGGTCTTTCCTTAAGGAGATGTTCAAGAGCCTTGAAAAAAGCCTTCAAAAACTCGGTTTCCCCATGGAGGATAGACCTTTTAAGCCTCATATAACCCTCGGACGCCTGAAGAATTTAAAACCCATAGACCTTCCGGAGGGATTGGAGGATCAGGAGGTGGGTGTCTTGGAGGTGAGGGAGGTGATATTATTTAAAAGTGAGTTGAAACCAGAGGGGGCTGAGTATCATCCTTTGATAGAGGTCCCCTTGGGAGGGGGAGAGGATGAACGGTGATAAACAAAAGGCTTTGGAATTGGCGGTTTCCCAAATAGAGAAACAGTTTGGCCGTGGCACCATAATGCGCCTAGGCGAAGCGGTCAAGCCCGAAGTCCCCGTTATCTCCAGCGGCTCCATCGGTTTGGACTTGGCCTTAGGCGTGGGGGGATTCCCTCGAGGGAGGATCGTGGAGATCTTCGGCCCGGAGGCTTCGGGGAAAACCACCTTGGCGTTACACGTGGTGGCGGAGGCTCAGAAGGAAGGAGGGGTTGCGGCTTATATCGATGCGGAACATGCCCTTGACGTGAACTACGCTCAAGCGCTCGGGGTCAAGGTGGATGAGCTCCTGTTGTCCCAGCCCGATTATGGGGAACAAGCCTTAGAGATAGCGGATCTTTTGGTGAGAAGCGGTGCCGTGGATGTGGTGGTCATAGATTCGGTGGCTGCCTTGGTGCCAAAGGCCGAGATCGAAGGGGAGATGGGGGAACAGTTCATAGGGCTTCAGGCCCGATTGATGTCCCAAGCCTTGAGGAAATTGACTGGTACCATAAGCAAATCCCAGGCCATAGTGATCTTCATAAATCAGATAAGGCACAAGATAGGGGTGACCTTCGGAAATCCAGAGACCACCCCTGGAGGGAACGCTTTGAAGTTTTACGCTTCGGTGAGGGTTGATATCCGTAAGATCGCTCCCATAAAGGAGGGTGAAGATGTCTTAGGGCACCGGGTGAAGGTGAAGGTGGTGAAGAACAAGGTGGCTCCCCCCTTTAAGGAAGCGGAATTTGATATCATGTACGGTCAGGGCATATCCAAGGAGTCGGAGATAATAGATTGGGGGACCAACTTGGGGATCATCGAAAAAGCGGGCACCTGGTATTCTTATGGGGATATAAGGCTCGGTCAAGGCAAGGAAAACGCCAAGGCCTTTTTGAGGAAGGATCCTCAACTGATGGCCGAGATAGAGCGTAAGATAAAGGCCCGTCTTTTTAAGAGAGAGGAAGATGGAACTGGCTGAACTTTTGATGAAGGCGGTAAACATAGGGGCTTCCGATATTCATTTGAAGGCAGGGCATCCGCCCTTTTTCAGGATAAACGGTGAGCTCATCCCCCAAACGGAATATGACCCCCTTGGCCCTTCGGATGTGGCGAGATTGGCCTATCAGATGATGAACGAGAGGCAAAGGGATTACTTTATGGAGCATCACGAGATCGACATGGCCCTGGGATTGCCGGGGATCGGGCGATTTAGGGTCAATATTTTCCAACAAAGGGGAAGCGTGGCCATCGCTTTAAGGGTTATACCCTATGAGATCAGGGGTTTTGAAGAATTGAACCTTCCGGTCCGACCCTTGGAGAAGCTCTCTCAGGAATTGAGGGGTTTGATCCTGGTCACTGGCCCTGCGGGGGTAGGCAAGTCCACTACCCTAGCCGCCATGATAGAGTACATCAATACCCATAGGCGTTGTCACATCATCACCATCGAGGACCCTATCGAATACTTGTTTCGGGACAAGTTGAGCATCATAAGCCAAAGGGAAGTGGGAGTGGACACCAAGTCCTTTTTGGATGCCTTAAGGATGGCCTTGCGGGAGGACCCGGATGTGATAATGGTGGGTGAGATGAGGGATTTCGAGACCATCAATACGGCGTTACTGGCCGCAGAGACGGGTCATCTGGTGCTCTCGACCCTTCACACCATAGACGCCACCGAGACCATCAACCGCATAATCTCCGTCTACCCCCCTCACCACCAGAGACAGGTGAGGTTACAATTGGCGAATGTCCTTCGAGGCATCATATCACAGAGGCTTCTGCCAAGGGCAGACGGGAAAGGGAGGGTGCCAGCGGTGGAGATCTTGATAAACACGCCGAGGGTCAAGGAATGCATTGTTGATCGAGAAAGGACGGCCGAAATACCTCGGGCCATAGCCGAAGGGTATGTGATTTACGGTTCCCAAACCTTCGATCAGTCCCTCATGTCCCTTTACAAAAGAGGGCTCATAACCCTGGATGAGGCCTTGAGGCATTGTTCGAACCCCGACGAATTCCTCTTGAGGGTCAAGGGGATTTTGGGCACCAGCTCCATGGGTTGGGAGACCTTTGAGACCCAAGAGGGCATAAGGGCTTCCGGAGAGGAGGATGAGGAGTTTTAGTAGCGAACAGATAAGAAGCACCTTTCTGAGCTTCTTCTCCCAAAGGGGGCATCAAGTGGTGAAAAGCTCCCCCCTTGTGCCTCACGACGATCCCACCCTCCTTTTCACCAATGCGGGTATGGTGCAGTTTAAGAAGGTCTTCTTGGGTCAGGAGAAAAGGCCCTATACGCGGGCGGTCTCATGTCAGAAGTGCTTAAGGGCAGGAGGAAAGCACAACGATTTGGAGAACGTGGGCAGGACCTTGAGGCATCACACCTTTTTTGAGATGCTCGGTAACTTCTCCTTTGGCGATTACTTCAAGCGCGAAGCCATCCAGATGGCTTGGGAGCTTTTGACCGAGGTCTTTGGGCTTCCCGAAAGCAGGCTTTACGTTTCGGTTCATCAAAAGGATTACGAAGCGGCTTTGCTCTGGAAAGAGATCGCCTCTTTAAGCGAAGACAGGATCATCCCCTTGGGGGATGAACATAACTTTTGGTCCATGGGGGATACGGGTCCCTGTGGGCCTTGTTCGGAGATCATCTATGACCAAGGGGAACAGATGGGTTGCGGAAGGCCCGATTGTGGGCCCTCTTGTGACTGCGATAGGTTCCTCGAACTTTGGAACCTGGTCTTCATGCAATATGAACGCACCCCCGAGGGCGAACTAAGGCCCTTACCCCGTCCCTCCATAGATACGGGCATGGGGCTTGAGAGGATGAGCGCGGTCCTGCAAGGGGTTAAGGGGAATTTCGATACGGACCTATTTCAGGGGATCATCGAGAGGATCGAGGAGTTGGCCCTTTCCAAATACGGAGAGGACCCGCAGAAGGACCTATCCATCAGGGTCATAGCCGATCACGCCAGGGCCGTGGCCTTTCTGATAGCCGATGGGATACTGCCTTCCAATGAGGGAAGGGGTTATGTTTTAAGGAGAATTCTCCGGAGGGCCGTAAGACACGGGTATCTATTGGGCATAAGAAGGCCATTCTTGGTGAGCGTGATAGAAAAGGTAAGGGAGAAGATGTCTCCCATTTACCCCGAATTGGAACAAGGGGCCCCTCTCATAAAAGAGGTGGTAAGGAGGGAGGAGGAGAGGTTCTTTGAGACCTTGGAGAGGGGGCTTTTGCTTCTTTACGAGGAGATAGAGGAGCTTAAAGCGAAGGGCAAAAGGGTTCTACCAGGGGAGGTGGCCTTCAGGCTCTATGATACCTATGGTTTTCCCCTTGATTTAACTGAAGAGATAGCCAGAGAGGAGGGCTTTGAGATCGATCGGGAGAATTTTGACCTCCTTATGGAGGAACAGCGCCAACGGGGAAGGGCCTCCTGGAAGGGTGAACTCCAAGGGGTCTTTTTGGACTTGGGGAACTTGAGGACTGAGTTTGTGGGCTACGAGACCCTCAGCGCCAAGGCCAGGGTTTTGGCCATAATAAAGGGCGATAAACTAATAGAAGAGGCCCTGCCGAACGAGGAGGTGGAAGTCATACTCGATAAAACCCCCTTTTATCCCGAAGGCGGAGGGCAGGTCGGAGATGAAGGGGTACTTGAGGGGGAGGGCGTTTTTGCCGAGGTGAAAGGGGCTTTGAGGAAAGGGGACCTCCTTATCCACCAGGTCAGCCTCAAAGAGGGTATTTTAAAAAGGGGTCAAGAGGTTTGGGCCAAGGTGGATCCCCAGAAGAGGCAAGGCAGTTGCCGGAATCACACCGCCACTCATCTCCTCCACGCCGCCTTAAGGGAGATCCTGGGGGAACACGCCAGACAAGCGGGTTCCTTGGTCGAGCCGAAGAGGCTTCGCTTCGACTTCACCCATTTTGCCCCGTTGGATGAAGAAACCTTGGAGAAGATCGAGGAGAATGTCAACCGTAGGATAATGGAGAACCATCCGGTGCTTATTGAGATCCTCGATTTGGAGGAGGCCTTGCGAAGAGGGGCCATCGCCCTTTTTGAGGAGAAATACGGTGAGAAGGTAAGATTGGTGGAAATCCCCTCAATAAGCAAGGAGCTCTGCGGAGGTACCCATGTGAAGATGACCGGAGAGATCGGGCTCTTCAAGATAGTGAACGAAACGGGCATAGGATCCGGCATAAGGAGGATAGAGGCTTTAACCGGAGAGGAGGCCTTAAACTACGTGAAGGAGTTAGAGGCCGATTTTAAGGACCTTTTGGGGCTTTTAAACCTGGAGGGAAGGCCGAGCTCTAAGGTCACCAGGGAGCTTTTGAAAAAGAGGATCCAAGAGCTTTTGAACCTCAAAAAAGACCTGGAAGCGGAGATAAAGGCCTTGACCAAAAGGTTGGCCGAGGGAAAAAGGGAAGACGTGGAGGTTAAGGAAATAGGGGGATTCAAACTCGCCTTTTCAAAATTCGAAGGCCTTGACGCTCAAGCCTTAAGGGAGATAGGCGACCAGATTAAGTCAAAGATAGGTTCAGGCGTAGTGGTTTTGGCCAGCGAAAAAGACGGAAGGAAGACCCTCTTGATAATGGTGACTCGAGACCTACAGAAGGTCCTACCCGCCAATCAGCTTCTTGAAAGGGTTTTAAAAACCATAGGAGGAAAAGGAGGAGGTAAAGAAGGCTTCGCCCAAGGCACCTTCTCCTCCTCCTTTGAAGAAGCCTTCCATCGGGTGGAAGAGGCGTTAAAATACTTCAGCTTTTCTTCGAGGTCTTAGTCAAGAAATGGGTTACCACCTGCTTTAAATCCTTCTCCCCACATTTGGGGCAACTGTAAGTCTTCTCTTCGTATTCCTTAAGCCTGAGGGTAAGGGTCACGTTTTCGTTACATTTGGGGCAATAAAACTCATAGGTGGGCATCCTTCTCACCTCCTTCAGAGGATAATCCTCTTAACCCAGGGGGCAAAGTACAGAGGATCCCCCACCGTATCCTTGAAGAAGGCCTTACGCATATAATTTAAAGCCTCCACGTAAAACTCAAACTTTCTCCCTAACTCCTCAAACAGTCCACCCCCAGGTCGCAGAAGGGCTCGGTTGAGTTCGCTCACCTGAAAATAGGCCAAAGCCCCCTGCTGTAAATAATAATCCCAAAGGGAACGCCTTTTCACATATTCGGGGAAAAGCCCACTCATAAAAAGCGCATAATCCCCGATATGCTTCCTTATCTCCCTTTCCTTATAAAGACTCCCACCACTTAGGGTTATCATATTGGCCTCAAGCAACATCTCCGCTATGGTTTCCAGACGTTCGCCTCGTTGATTCGTTAAAGGATACAGGTTTTCGATCCTCACGAAATTGGTCAGAACCTCAGCCACATACTCGCTTACCTGAGGTTCCTTTAAATTGAGATCCCAAAAGCTCCGCCTCACACTCCAGAGGAAAAACTCCCGTACCTTCTCTAAACCCTCTGCCTTCCTTTGACCCATCTGGGTATATATTATACCCCAAAACACAGGTTTTTCAATTTCCCCCCCATTTTAAAAAGGGCTTGACAATTCCTTAAATAGGAAGTTTAATGAAAAGGGATTGTGAATAAAATCACTAAAAGGAGGGAGAGGATGCCTTACGATCCAACCAAAATGGCTGATTGGCAGATAGCCGCCGAAGCCGAAAAGCATATGCCCACTCCCGAACAGTGGCGGGAGAGATTGGGCCTGGAGAAGGACGAGGTCATACCCTATGGTCGGATTTGTAAGTTGGATTTCCAGAAGATTTACAGCCGTTTGAAGGACAGGCCGGATGGCAAATACATCGAAGTCACCGCCATAACCCCGACTCCCTTGGGCGAAGGGAAGACCACGGTCACCATGGGCTTGATCGAGGGGCTTGGGAAAAGAGGAAAGAACGTGGGTGGTGCGATCCGTCAACCTTCAGGGGGCCCCACCTTTAACATAAAGGGTACGGCAGCTGGTGGGGGTAACGCCCTTTTGATCCCCATGACGGAATTCTCCCTGGGCTTGACGGGCGATATAGATGCCATAACCAATGCCCATAATCTTTGTATGGTAGCAGTGACCTCCAGGCTTCAGCACGAGTTCAACTATTCGGATGAGGAGTTGGCCAAGAGGAATCTGAGAAGGCTTGATATCGATCCGAGGCGAGTGGAGATGAGATGGGCCATCGACTTTTGCGCCCAGGCCTTAAGGCGGATCATCATCGGGTTAGGTGGGAGGATGGACGGATTCATGATGGAATCGGGCTTCCAGATCTCGGTCTCTTCCGAGCTTATGGCCATTTTAGCGATAGCCACAAGTCTCAAGGACCTGAGGGAGAGGATAGGTCAGATAACTGTGGCTTATGACAAAAGGGGTAATCCCATAACCGCGGAAGACCTGGAAGTGGCGGGAGCCATGGCCGCCATCATGCGCAACACCATTAACCCCACCCTCTGTTGTACCGTTGAGTATCAACCGGTTTTGGTCCACGCGGGGCCCTTTGCCAACATAGCCGTGGGACAGTCGAGCATTGTGGCCGATTATTTGGGATTGAAGATGTTCGATTATCATGTCACCGAGAGCGGCTTTGCGGCGGACATCGGCTTTGAGAAGTTCTGGAACGTGAAATGCAGAATCAGCGGTCTAAAGCCTCATGTGAGCGTGATCGTGGCCACCATAAGAGCTTTAAAGATGCACGGTGGTGGGCCCAAGGTTGTTCCCGGAAGGCCCATACCCGAGGAATATACGAAAGAGAACCTGCCGCTTCTTGAAAAGGGGTTTGAAAACTTGAGGCACCACATAAACATAGTGAAGAAATCGGGCATTAAGCCCGTTGTCTGCATAAACAAGTTCTATACCGACACGGAGGCGGAGATAGCCCTTTTGAAGAGACTGGTGGAAGGAGAAGGCGTAAGGTGTGCGGTGAGCGAACATTGGCTTAAGGGCGGTGAGGGCGCTTTGGAGCTTGCCGATGCGGTCATCGATGCCTGTGAGGAAGAAGTGGACTTCAAGTTCCTTTACCCCATGGAGATGCCCTTGAGGCAGAAGGTGGAGATCATAGCCAAGGAGGTTTATGGGGCTGATGGGGTGAGTTGGACGCCTGAGGCCGAGGAGAAGGCCAAGATGTTCGAGAGTGATCCCAAGTATAAGGATTATTACGTGATGATGGTGAAGACCCACCTGAGCCTTTCCCATAACCCCGATTGGAAGGGCGTTCCCAAGGGATGGGTGCTTCCCGTGAGGGATATCCTTTTGTTCTCTGGAGCAAAGTTCTTGTGTCCCATGACAGGAACTATAAGCCTTATGCCCGGTACCGGTTCGGATCCGGCCTTCAGGAGAATCGATATCGATCCTGAAACGGGTTTGGTGAAAGGGCTCTTTTAAAGCTTTGAGAGGGGAAGGTAAAGCTAAGCCTTCCCCTCTTCATTTGGGAGGTTTTAAGATGGGGTATGAACTTATAAGCGGTACGGAGATAGGGAAGAAAATAAGGGCTGAGTTAAAGGAGGAGGTGGAGAGGCTTAAGAGGGATTATGGGGTTGTTCCGGGGTTGGTGACGATTTTGGTGGGGCATGATCCGGCCTCTGCTACCTATGTAGGGGGAAAACAGAGGGCGGCCAATGAGCTCGGGTTTTATTCGGTTAAGGAGGAATTGCCCGAGAATGTGAGTGAGGAAAAGCTCATCGAACTTGTCAGAAAATACAACGAAGACCCCAAAATACATGGAGTTTTGGTGCAATTACCTTTGCCCAAACATATAGATGAAAAGAAGGTCCTTTACGCCATAGAGCCCAAAAAGGACGTGGATGTTTTCCATCCTGAAAATCTGGGTAAGCTCCTCACGGGGGAATGGGATCTTTTGCCCTGTGCGCCCCATGGCATATGGCAGATGTTGATCCGGTCGGGCGTGAAGATCGAGGGTTCCCACGTGGTCATTTTGGGGAGAAGTGAGCTGGTGGGAAAGCCCATGAGTGCCATCCTCATGCAGGATAAGCCGAATGCCCGGGCGGTGGTGACCATCTGTGATGAGAATAGCCCCGATTTCGTCTCTCACACAAAAAGGGCCGACATATTGATCGTGGATATAGGAAAGCCCAAGTTCGTCAAAGCGGATATGGTGAAGGAAGGGGCTGTGGTCATTGATTGTGGCAACCATTGGCTTGGGTCTTCCCCAGATGGGAAGCCCATAATATGTGGGGACGTGGATTTTGAGGAGGTGAAGGAGAAGGCCTCCAAGATCACCCCTGTGCCCGGAGGGGTCGGGCCCATGATAATAGCCATGCTGATGTTCAATACGGTTAAGGCCGCCAAGATGGCCTTGGGGATTAAGGAGTAATGGCTTTTAGTGTGGCGGTTTCTGGAAAGGGGGGAACCGGAAAGACCACCATTGTGGGGTTGTTGCTAAAGGGGCTTTTGAAGCAGGGACGTAGACCGATCTTGGTGATAGACGCCGATCATGATGGCAACTTGGCTCAACTTTTGGGGATAAAGGAGCCAAAGACGGTGGGGGAGGTGGTGGAGGAGCTCCAGAGACAGATCTCCCAGTTACCACCCGACCTATCCAAGGATAGGTGGCTCCAAAGCAAGCTCAGCGAGATCCTGGTGGAGGAAAGGGGATACGATTTTTTAAGCATGGGGCGAGGGGAAGGTCCGGGCTGTTACTGTTACGTGAATAGCGTATTAAGGACCATCATGGATCATTTGGAGAAGGAGTACCCTTATCTTTTGATGGACAATTCCGCCGGAATGGAACACTTGAGCAGACGCACCACCCGCGATGCGGATGTTCTCCTCATAGTCTCCGATCACTCCCGAAAGGGGATACTGAGCGCTTTGAGGATAGGTGAGCTCGCTCGGGAACTGGAATTGAGACTGGGAAGAGTTGCCTTAGTCATAAATAGGGTTCAAGGGGAGCCCGATCCGAGGCTCCTTAAGGAGATAGAAGGGAGGGGGGTGGAACTTATCGGAGTAGTACCCGAGGATCCGAAAGTACAAGAGTTTGACATGGAGGGCCGAAGCGTGTTAGATCTTCCCGAAGAAAGTTCCGCTTTTCAAGCGGTTTATGGGATTTTAAAAAGGATCTTAAATGGGAGGTAAAGAAGATGGTCATCATAGGTGAAAACATTCACATTCTTTCCAAGGCCGTCTCTGAAGCCCTTCAGAATAAGGATAAGGCTTTTATCCAGGCTCTGGCTTTAAAGCAGGCTCAAGCGGGGGTCGATTATATAGATCTTAACATCGGGCCTGCCCGGAAGAATCCGGAGATCATGGCCTGGCTTGTGGAGGTGGTGCAAGAAGTGGTGGATCTGCCCTTGAGCCTTGATAGCACCAATCCTAAGGCGGTTGAGGAAGGGCTTAAGGTGGCTAAAAGAAGGGCCCTTATAAACTCCGCTTCGGGGAAAACGGAGAGCAAAGAACAGATGATGCCCCTTGCCGTGAAGTACGATGCGGAGATCATCATCTCGGTATTGAACGACAAGGGCATCCCCGCGGATGCCGAGGCCAGGGCGGAGAGCATTCTGGATGCAGTCTCCTATGCCAATGAATTGGGGATCGAGAACGAAAGGATTTGGGTTGATCCTATCATCATGCCCGTAAGCGTGGATCAGAAGGCGGTGAGGGAAGCCCTTGAGTTTATGAAGATGCTTCAGGATCTCCTTCCAGGGGTTAAGTCAACCGTTGGGCTTTCCAACGTCTCCAATGGTACTCCTAAGGAACTACGGGGCATCCTCAATAGGACCTATATGGTCATGCTTGAACTCTGTGGCTGTTATTCGGCCATAGCGGATGCCTTTGACGAAGAGCTTATGGCTTTGGCTCGAGGCCAGATGCCTCACATCAAGGAACTCATAAGACAAGTCATGGAAGGGGAGGATATAGACCTTTCCTCTCTTCCTCCCAAGGAGAGGGATTATGTGAAGACCGCCAAGGTCCTATGGGGGGATGTCCTTTATTCCCATACTTGGCTTGAGCTTTAAGGAGGTGAGAGATGGCCGAGTGGAAGCTGCCCGTTGAGAGTTACAAGGGAAAGATCGTAGAGGTGACCCTTGGCAAGGGGGCTCGAGCGGTAAAGGTAGGAGGGGAGAACGTTTTCGCCTTTAATCAGACCTTTGACGAAGGCACTTGGCCCAATCCGCCGAAATTGGCCCTGGAGATATGGGATAAGGAACCCGTTGGGTGGAGCGAAGGGATACTGAAGGTCTATGGGGATAGCGTGAAGGATCCGGCCAAGTGGGTGAAAAAGGCGATAGAGGAGCTTAATCCTGATCTTATTTTCTTTTACCTTTTGAGTACCGACCCCCTTGATGAGGATAGATCGCCCGAGGAAGCGGCAAAGGTGGTGAAGGAGGCCTATGAAGCCGGAGAAGGAGTTCCCTTCATCGTCTATGGGACAGGGAATGACACAAAGGATCCTCAGGTTTTGTCCAAAGTGGCTCAAGCCTTGAAGGGTGAAAACCTGCTTTTGGGGCCAGCTCTTAAGGAGGATTACGAGCCTTTGACTCAGGCCGCAAAGGATAACGACCATTGCTTAACTGCCCAAGTCCCCATGGATATAAACCTCCAGAAGGAGTTAAACGTGAAGATCTCTCGCGTCATACCGAGAGACAGGATCATCATGGACCCCCTTGCCCCTTGCGTGGGAGTTGGCCTCGAGTACGGTTTCTCCATCTTTGAGAGACAAAAGCATGCAGCCATCTCCTTCGGCGATGAGATGATGCAGATGCCAATGATCGCCAACTTCAGCCTGGAAGTTTGGAAGACCAAGGAAGCCAAGGAAAACGAGAAGATGGGAATAATGTGGGAGGAATTAACCGGGATGACTTACCTTCTCGCGGGGGCCAACATCTTGGTAGTCAGACACCCAGAGGCTTTCAAGAAATTAAAAGGGTTTATTGAAAAATTTAATATGTAAGAATAAATTTAAACAAGAAAAAGTCCAAGGAGGACTTAGATGGAAGGGACCAGAAGGTTAGAGGAGATAAAGAAGATAATAAGGGCGGAGGAGGATTGGGAGCCTGTAGGCCCCACGCCTATGCCTCATGTTCCCGATTTGAGGAATTGGGACAGGAGGCTTTTGAAGACTTATAAGCCCTTTTATGCTCCTTTTTGTGATCTCTGTTGTCTTTGTACTTATGGTAAGTGTGATCTTACTGGGACCAATCGGGGGGCTTGTGGGATTGATATCGCTACTCAACAAGCGAGGATCGTGGCCCTTGCCTGTTGTATAGGGATGGCGTGTCATACGGGGCATGCGGCTCATATAATCGAGTATCTTATTGAGAAGCTCGGTGAGGACTACCCGATAGATCTCGGTGAGGGCGTAAATGTGGAGTGTCCTCACATAAGGCTTGTTTTGGGCATGAAGCCCAGGACCTTGGGTGATCTCAAGAAGGCCGTCGAGTATGCGGCCTCGGAGCTTGTTCATGTGCTTTCTTCCATTCATACGGGGCAAGAAGGAGACCCGGTGGATTATGAGTCTAAGGCCCTTCATATAGGGATGCTCGATCATGTGGGCATGGAGGCGGCTGATGTGGCTCAGATCGTGGGGTTCAAATTTCCTACCTCTAAGGCTGATACTCCCATTGTGGATCTCGGATGGGGGGCGGTCGATAAAGAGAAGCCGGTGATTTTGGTGGTTGGGCATAACCCGGCGGCTTCCACGGAGATAATCGATTATTTGAGGGAGCAAGGGCTTGAGGATAAGGTTGAGGTGTGTGGCATATGTTGTACGGCCCTTGAGACCACGAGATACTCGCCGAAGGCCAAGATAGTGGGACCCCTTTCGAGGCAACTGTTTTTCATCCGCACGGGAATTGCCGATGTGATCGTGGCTGATGAGCAGTGTATAAGGACCGATCTGACCATTGAGGCCGAAAAGGTGGGCTCGGTTGTCATAGCCTCTTCGGATAAGGCCTGTCGGGGCCTTGAGGAGGTGAGCGATAGGCCGACCGATGAGATCGTCAAGGAGATGGTGGAACAGAGGAAGCACTTTTTGATCCTCGATCACCGTAAGGCCGCTGAGGTGGCGGTTAAGGTGGCCCTTGAGCTTTCCCCGAGGAGGAAGGATCAGAAGACCTTGATGACGAGAGAACAGGCTCAAGAGGCGGCAAAGGCCTGTAAGATGTGCCGTAACTGTGAACAAGCCTGTCCCAACCTCTTGCCCTTGGCTTCGGCGGTTCAGAAGGCGGCTCAAGGGGACTTTGAAGAGCTCAAGTGGTGCTTTGAGAGGTGTATAGGCTGTGGCAAATGCGAGGAGGCCTGTAATCATGGTGTACCCTTCCAGAAGATGTTCCAATCGGTCGCCAGTTGGGAGACCTGGAAATGTAGAGCAGGGCGTGGTCCCATAATGGACACTGAGATCCGTAAGGTGGGAGCTCCTATCGTTTTAGGGACCATTCCAGGGGTCATAGCCTTTGTGGGTTGTTCTAACTTCCCGGAGGAAATAGAGGAGATAGCCGAAATGGCCGAGGAGTTCGCCAGGCGAAAATACATAGTGGTACTTTCCGGTTGTTCGGCCATGGTAGCGGGTATGAAGAAGGACAAGGATGGGCTCACCATTTATGAGAAGTATCCGCCTGACTTTGATGCAGGTGGGATCGTGAACGTGGGTTCCTGTGTGGCTAATGCTCACATAACTGGAGCCGCCATAAAGATCGCCAATATCTTTGCCAACTTGCCCTTGAGGGCCAATTATGAAGTGATCGCCGATTACGTGTTGAACCGGGTCGGGGCGGTTGGAGTGGCGTGGGGAGCTATGAGTCAAAAGGCGGCTTCCATTGCCACTGGGTGTAATCGGTTGGGGATCCCGGTGGTCCTTGGCCCTCATTCATCCAAGTACAGGAGGCAATATCTCTCCAGGAAGGAGGAGGACGATTGGACCGTAATGGACGGTCGAACCCAGCAATTGGTGAACACCCAGGAACCAACGCCTGAACATCTTTGCATAGTAGTAGAATCCAAAGAGAGGGCCATGGTCACGATCGCCAAGCTCTGCATGCGCAAAAACGACACCCCTCAAGGCCGTCAGATCAAGTTGACCCATTACATTGACCTTCATAAGAGGCTTATAGGAGGGTTACCGCCTGATCTACATCACTTCGTAAGGACCGAAAGGGACATACCCATGTTCTTCAAGCGAGAGGTCATGGAATTTTTGAAGGAGAAGGGTTGGGAGAAGAAGCCCGTATTAAGCCTTCCTACGCTTGTGGGGACTTATAAGAGCAAGGCGAAGATAGAGGACGTTGTAGGTGGGGCCAAAAAGTAAAGGAGGTAAGCCATGACGATGCCATATCATAAGGTTAATGTACTCACGGGTTTTAAAAGCGCGGCGGAGATGAGGGATCCCAAGGCCTTGGCCAAAATCATTAAAAGGGCCGAGAGGCCCCTTTTGGTCATCGGGCCAAGGGCCTTGAACATCAAAATCGGGGATAAGTTATTCCTGGAATATCTTGTTGAGATAGCCAAAGCGGGTAATATCCCCATCTGTGCCACGGCCCATACTAAGGGGAAGATAGAGGAGCTCGGCCTTGTGCCCGATAGCACCTATGATGTGATGGAGATCATCAATCATCTGAAGGATCCGGAGTGGAAGGGGGTAAAGGGTGAGGGTAATCATGATCTTGTGATCTTCGGCGGCTTCAGAACCGATCTGGGCAATCAAGGCCTTTCGACCCTGAAGCATTTTGCGCCTCACTTAAGGACCATGACGCTTTGTAAGTTCTATTATCCTAATGCGACCTTTTCCCTTCCTAATTTTAGGAAGGATGAGGAATGGAAGGCCCTACTGGAGGGGCTTATCGAGGAATTGAAGGCTTCTTGAAAAAAACTCCACGAAGGAGGGATGAAAGATGATGCAGTTCCATGTGGATATAGGTCCCCAATATGAGGGTGAAAGGATTAGGAAAGAGGATATGCACCTTGAGTTCGGCGGGCCCAAGGTCGAGTACAAGGCGGAACTGGTGAGGATTAAGGAGGCTTCGGAGATCGAGGATGAGAAGGTTACCGTCATCGGGCCTGATATTAAGGACCTTCCTGAGGAAGGGAGTTATCCGCTTTTTATCGAGATATTTGTCGCCGGAAGCCAGCTTGAACCCGATATGGAGCCCGTCATAGAGAGGAGGCTTCACGACTTTTGCAATTATATAGAAGGGGTTTACCATATGAACCAACAGGATGAGATTTGGATCCGAATCTCCAAAGAGGCCTTCAAGAAGGGCTTTCAGAGCTTCGAGGAGTTCGGGCAGATTTTGATGTTCGAGTACAAAAACGATATCCCCTTGATCGAGCAGATCCAGATCAACTTTTACACCGACCCCGAGAAGGTGAAGGAAAAGGTCCTTATGGCTCGTGGGATTTACGAGGCTCGTCGGGCAAGGGCTAGGGGTCTCAAAGAGGAGGATGTGGAGGAGTTTTACGGGTGTGTGCTCTGTCAGAGCTTTGCCCCCACCCATATGTGCATCATCACCCCTGAAAGGATTGCTAATTGCGGTGCCATAAACTGGTTTGACGGAAGGGCGGCTTCCAAGATGGATCCTGAAGGTCCGATCTTCCGGGTGCCCAAGGGAAGGTGTTTGGGCAAGATAAGGGGAGAGTATGAGGGGGCAAACGAGGTTATATACCAAAGGTCCATGGGGGGGACAAGTAGGGTATGGCTCCACTCGGCCCTGGAGTATCCCCATACCTCCTGTGGTTGCTTCCAGGCCCTTTGCTTCTACATACCCGAAGTGGATGCCTTTGGGATCGTCCATAGAGATTATAAGGGGATAACCCCTCTCGGGATTCCATTCTCCACTATGGCGGGAGAAGCCTCGGGAGGAAGGCAGGTTGAGGGGATGTGCGGGATGTCCTTGGAGTACCTTTATTCCCGAAAGTTCTTCCAATACGACGGTGGCATAAAGAGGGTCGTGTGGATGCCTAAGGAAATAAAGGAGAGGTATAAGGCGGCCATACCCGAGGACCTTTATGACAAAATCGCCACCGAAGAGATCACCACTGATCCCAATCAGCTGGCGGAGTGGCTCCAAGCGCAAGGACATCCGTGGATTACGGGAGAGGCTCAAGAAGAGCTTGAGAAATTAAGGGAGGAGGATACCGAGGAATAATCCCCTTTTAGGAGGCGAGTTATGGCGATAAAGGGCGGAGATCTGGCGAAGCTTTTACCGAAGGTGAAGGGGTGTAAGGATTGCGGTTATCCCACCTGTTTCGCCTTTGCCATGAAGGTGGCCTCAGGGGGTGAGGATATCGGCAAGTGTCCCCACCTTGATCCGGCCTTAAGGGAACAGATCCGCGAGATGTTGGCCCCGCCTATTCTTCCGGTTACACTCGGCAAGGGGAATAAGGCCCTTGTTATCGGTGAAGAGGAAGTGATCTACCGGCATGAGAAGACCTTTTACCATCCGCCTGGTATAGGGGTTCTGATAAGCGACAAGGAATCGGAGAGCGATTGGGAGAGGAAACTTAAGTCAGTTCTTGAGATGAGCTTTGAGAGGATCGGGCGGACCTTAAGGCCTGATCTGGTTTGTCTTTGGGCGGAAGCGGGGGAGGAGAAGAGGTTTTTGGAATTGGTGAAAAGGGCCTCTCAAATGGATCCCGATCTTCCCTTGGTCCTAATGGCCCCTTTGGAGACGGCCCTTAAGGCGCTTGAAATATGTGGAAAGGAGCGGAGGCCCCTTCTTTACGCTCTGACGAAGGCTGAACTCGATGGGAATCTGGGCAAAATTAAGGAAGTGGGCGTTCCGGTGGCAGTTAAGGGCTCCTTCGAGGAGCTCATCGAGATGACCCAGAAGCTCAAGGCCGAAGGGATAAAGGAAGTGGTGTTGGATACGGGGACGAGGGACATCCGGGAGGCTTTGAAGGAGCAGATTCTCTTACGGCGAGCTGCCATAAAGCAGGAATTCAGGCCCTTAGGTTATCCGACCATCGTTTTTCCCTGCTTTATGACCGATGACTTGGAGGAGCAATATCTTTATGCGGGTTCCTTTGTGATAAGGTATGCAGGGATAATCGTTTTGAGGGAACTTGTGCCCGAGTACCTTTATGGGCTTTTGACGCTGAGGATGAACATATACTCCGATCCAAGGGTTCCGATGACGGTGGAACCCAAGCTTTATGAGATCAACGCTCCTCAACCCGACTCACCGCTTCTTGTCACTACCAACTTCGCTTTGACCTATTTCGCCGTGGCTTCGGAGGCTGAAGGTACTAAGTTGCCGGTGTGGCTACTGGTTCAGGATACGGAAGGGCTTTGTGTGCTTGCCGCTTGGTCGACGGGCAAGTTTAACGGTGAGACCATAGCCATGGCCATAAAGAAGATGGGGGTTGAGGAAAAGGTGAGTTCTAAGAAGATCGTGATTCCGGGGCTCTTGGCCCGGATCAAAGGTGAACTGGAGGATGAGCTTCCCGGTTGGCAGGTGATAGTGGGGCCGAGAGAGGCCAGTGGGCTTTCGAGCTTCTTGCCAGAACTTATGGGGAGAAAATGAGATCTTGTCGGAGGAGCTTGAAAAAGTAAAAGAGATTTTAAAGGGTTTTCCAGCGGAAAGGCGCTTTCTCATAAAGATATTACAGGAAGTTCAAGAAAGAATGGGCTATCTCCCTGAGGAGGCCATGAGGGAGGTAGCCCAATTTTTACGTATACCCCCTTCTGAGGTTTATGGGGTTGCCACCTTTTATAATCAATTCCGCTTTGTGCCGGTGGGGAAGTTTCACATTTCGGTATGTATGGGAACCGCCTGCCATTGCATGGGAGGGCAGTTGGTTTTGGAGGGATTTGAGAGGGAGCTTGGGATAAAGGTGGGAGAGGTGACCTCTGATCGGAAGTTCAGCCTGGAAAGGGTAGGATGTATAGGCTGTTGTATGCAGGCTCCGGTTGTGGTGGTAAACGGGAGGATCTTCCCCAGGATGAAGCCCTCCAAAGTGGAGGAAGTCTTGGCGAAGATAAAGGAAAAGGATGAATTGGGAAGAGATCAAAGATAAGGCTAAGGAAAAGTGGGAGAAGCTCCAAAATTCCCTCTCCATTAGGATCGGAACCCCAACCTGTGGTAGAGCCGCGGGGGCTTTGGAGACCTTGGAGATATTCAAACAGCGCTTAGAAAGGGAAGGTTTGGAAGTCGAATTGGTTGAGGTAGGGTGTATGGGGTTATGCTTTGCCGAGCCTTTGGTGGTGATAAACAAACCCCAAAGCGGTTTTCCTCCCATATGTTACAAGAACGTGGGGTTTGATGAGGCCCATGCCTTAATTGATCGTTTCCTTTTAGGAGAGGATCCCTGTTTCGAGATCGCCTTGGGGACCATCGACTTTTCCTCAACGGGCGCTCCGATTGTGAGTGAACTTGAGCGTTTTCAGAAGGAGGTGAGGCTTGTTTTAAAAAACTGCGGTTGGATTGATCCCGAGGATATAGACCATTATATAGCCCGGGGAGGTTATGAGAGCTTGAGAAAGGTCCTTTTGGAGAAAGAGCCACTAGAGGTCATAGCCGAGATCGGAAGAGCCAACCTTCGGGGAAGGGGAGGAGCCGGCTTTTTGGCCTCGAGGAAATGGGCTCAAGCCCGAAGGCAAAAAGAGGAGCCCAAGTTCCTGATCTGTAACGCCGATGAGGGGGACCCGGGTGCCTTTATGGACCGGGTGGTTTTGGAGAGTGATCCTCACTCGGTCATCGAGGGGATGATAATAGCGGGTTATGCCATAGGGGCCCATAAGGGATTCATATACACCCGGATGGAATATCCGCTGGTGCTCAAACGGTTGGAGAAGGCCCTTGAACAGGCGAGAAGTTACGGCTTTTTAGGGGAGAACATTTTTGATTCGGGTTTTTCCTTTGACATAGAGATAGTAAGGGGAGCCGGGGCTTTTGTGTGCGGGGAATCCTCAGCCATGATCTATTCCATTGAGGGTCAAAGGGGGATGCCAAGGGTGAGACCTCCCAGGTCGGCGGAGAAAGGGCTTTGGGGTAAACCTACGGTGGTCAACAACGTCAAGACCTTGGCCTTGGTCACGCGGATAATGGAGATGGGGGTTGAAGAGTTTTTGAAAATTGGGACTCCCACAACTTCGGGAACGGCCGTTTTCGCCTTGGCGGGGAAGATCAAACAGATAGGGCTCTGTGAGGTCCCCATGGGGACTACTTTGAGGGAGGTGATATTTGAGGTCGGGGGTGGCATAAGAGGAGGGAAAAAGTTTAAAGCGGTTCAGATAGGTGGACCTGCTGGGGGTTGTGTGGGAGAGGAGGCGCTTGATCTGCCCGTTGACTTCGATCGCTTCAAGGAGGCCGGAGCCATAATGGGTTCGGGAGGGATGATCATATTGGACGAGACCAACTGCATGGTGGAAACAGCCAGGTTTTTCTTGGACTTTTTGTCCAAGGAGGATTGCGGCAAGTGTACCTTTGGTCGACTTGGAATAAAACAACTCCTTTTGATCCTGGAAGATATAACCAAGGGGAACGGAAAGGAGGAAGACTTGGTCTTACTCGAAGAGCTTTCCAATGACCTTAGGGAGGGATGCCTTTGTAACCTCGGGAAGACCGCGCCAAACCCCATTTTGACCACCTTACGGTATTTTCAGGACGAATACTTAGCTCATATAAGGGAGAAAAGGTGTCCAGCTCTGGTTTGTAAGGAGTTAATAGCTTATTGGATAGACCCGGAGAGGTGTGAGAAGGGGTGTGACCATTGTGTTTTAACGTGTCCCACTGAGGCCATTAAGACGGATGAAAGGACGAGAAAGAAGACAATTATTCAGGAAAAATGCGTAAAATGTGGGACTTGTTTCGAGGTCTGTCCCCCTCAGTATAGTGCCGTCATAAAGGTTTCACCCAAGGAGAAGATACTGGAGCTTGAAAGTGGAAAAGCTTAGTGAGGTTCACATTCAGATTGATGGTCGGGAAATAAAGGCTCCTCAGGGTGAGAAGATCCTATGGGTGGCCTTGGAACATGGGATTGAGATCCCTCATCTCTGTGCCATAAGGGAGCAAGAGCCTCCTTGGGGTGGTTGTAGGCTTTGCTGGGTCGAAGTGGAGGGAAGAGGCCCAGTTACCGCCTGTACTCAACCTATAAGGGAAGGGATGGTCATTTGGACGAACACGCCTCGGGTCCAAAGGTTAAGGAGAAGGGCCTTGGAGTTGATCCTCAAGGATCATCCGATGGATTGTAAGAATTGCCCGAAGCGTTCGGATTGCAAACTGCTTCAGTTAATGCGGTTTCTTCACGTCAAGATTCCGAAGGATTTGAGGCCTTATCCGGGTAAAAATTTGCCCGTTGACCTGAGTCATCCGGTTTTGAACTTTGACCCTAATAAATGCATATTATGCGGGCGATGCGTGTGGGTGGTGAAAAACGTCACCAAATGTGGGGTTTTCGATTTTGCCTTCCGAGGTTACCAAATGCGCGTTTCCACTTTTATGGAAAAGCCATTGAGGGAAACGGATTGTAATGGGTGTTTGAAGTGCGCGGAGGTTTGTCCTGTTGGTGCCCTTTGGGGAAAATAAAAAAAGCACTTGGGAAGAGGCCCTGGATCTGGCTTATGAATTGGCCCGAAAGAAATTGCAGAGCTTATCTCCCCAACAGGTGGCTCAAAGGGCTTCGGTGAATTGGTGTGCTCACGAGGGGATCTTCCAAATCCCCTTCTTCGGAAAAGTCCTAAAGGTCCTTTATCCTCAGGGTGAGGTTTATGAAGGGGAGAAAAGAAGCCCTCGTTTGAGGGAGGTCTTGATCCTTCATTACTTGGTTCAAGCCAAGGGAAGCCTCCCTCGGGGTCTTTGGGTCGACTTTCGGAAGCTTCCTGGGGGTATGGTTTATTATCCCGTGTTTAAGAACAGGATCATAGTGCCCTTCCTTAAGGCCTTCGGTGAGAGGATCGACCTTTTAAAGGAGAAAGTCGAAAGAGGAGGCCTTAAGAGGGTGGAGATGGGCGATTTCGCCTTTATCCTTCAGGCTTTTCCTCGAGTGGAGCTCCTTTTCGGTATATGGAAAGCAGAAGAGGGAGCCCCAGGAGAAGGCTTTGTGCTTTTTGATCCCTCCATTACCGATTACCTTTCCACCGAAGACGCCATATGGACTTGCCATGAGGCCCTCTCTTTCCTTAGAACCCTTTGAGATAACGGGTATAGGAAGCCTTCCCCATCGAGATCCCGAAGAGGCGGTGAGGTTCATCTTTCGCTATCTCGAAAAGATCCCCCATTGGCCTCAATTGCCCAAAAGGGACAAAAAGGAGGAGATGACAAGGCAGTTTCTCGAGGGGATGCCGGGGATAAGGGAGGAAGAGGACAGGATCTGGATCGAGCCCCCAAGTGAGGCGCCTGAGGAATGGGAGAGATTTTACGAAGAGCTTCAAAAGGAGGACCTCTCCCCTTTTGGGATAAGCCCCGAAAGGGCCTTGGGGTTTTATGCCTTTTTGGAGGGCTTGAAGGGGAAAAAGGTCTCTTTTGTTAAGGGGCAGATAATAGGCCCCTTTACCCTGGGCTTCTCCTTAAAGGATAAAGAGGGGAGGTTCGCCTTTTATGACGAAGAAATAAGGGAGATGATCGTTAAGGCTTTGAATAGGAAAGCCAAATGGCAGGTGAGGAAATTAAAGGAGGTCAGGTCGGATGTTGAGGTCATATTGTTTTTCGATGAGCCAGCTCTTGTGGGCTTGGGGACCCCTCAAATTTCAATTGGTTCCGAGCAGATACTGAGGATCCTTAAAGAGACAAAAGAAGGCCTTGAGGCTTTGTGCGGCATTCACATCTGCGGAAATACGGAATGGCCTTCCATACTTCGGGCTGGTTTTGAGGTGGTGAGTTTAGACGCCTACCTTTACGGTGATTCATTTCTAACCTGGGCAAAAGAGATTAAAGACTTTCTTGAAAACGGAGGCATTATAGCCTGGGGTGTAGTCCCTACCGACCGGGAGATCTTAAAAAGGGAAGACCCCGATAAAATAGTTCGCAAACTGGAAGGGATCCTCTCGAAGCTCCAAAAAGAAGGCCTCAAAGAAGGCCTCTTAAGAAGAGCTCTCCTTACTCCTTCATGTGGCACCGGTACCTTGGAAGAAGAGGAGGCCAAAAGGGTCTACGAATTCCTTTACCAGGTTAGTCATCGTTTTAAAAACTTGACAAAATAGGAGACGCAAGGTTAGGATTCTCAACGAAAGGGGCTTGAGGGGGTGGGGGAGGTTCTTAGGGATTTTTCCTTCGTTTTGGTATTTGCCCTTCTTGCGCTCATATTGGGACTTATAGTTTTTTTTATCCCTTATCTTATTGCCCCTCGAGTTTACGGGGACAAAACTGAGAGCCTTTATGAATGTGGCATAGATCCCTATGGGAGTGCCTGGATCAGGTATTCGGTTTTGTTTTACCTTTATGCCCTCATGTTTGTGGGCTTTGAGGTGGATGTGCTTTATCTGTTTCCCGTAGGGGTGAGCTACCTTAAAGAGGGAAGCATTAAGGAGTTTTTGATCCTTTTGATCTTTTTGGCCTTTTTGCTTTTGCCCCTTCTTTATGCTTATCGAAAGGGGGTTTTTAAGTGGAAGTTCGAGGTCCGAGGATAAAGATCGGGTTATTGGAGGAGTTTTTGAATCTAGCCCGAGCGAATTCGCTTTGGCCAATGACCTTTGGGCTTGCCTGTTGTGCCATCGAGATGATGGCCACTACGGCTGCTCGTTTTGACCTGGCCCGTTTTGGGGCCGAGGTGTTTAGGCCCTCTCCAAGGCAATGCGATTTTATGATCGTCTCGGGCACCATAACCAAAAAGATAGCCCCGGTGTTAAAGACCCTTTACGATCAGATGGCCTCCCCCAAATGGGTTTTGGCTTACGGTAACTGTGCCATTTCAGGGGGGCCTTTCGTGTTTGAGGGGCAATATAACGTCATAGAAGGCGTCGATAAGATAATACCTGTGGATGTTTACGTTCCCGGATGTCCGCCGAGGCCGGAGGCCTTAATAGAGGGCATATTGAAGCTTCAAGAGAAACTCACGGGAGTTAGGCGTTTTCCCATCCCGGAGAAAAAATGGTGAGCGAAAGGCTTCTGAAAGACCTTCAAGAGATGGGAATTGAGCTTAGGGAAGTGCTTTATGAAAAAAAGGGCTATTGGTTTGATGGAGAATTGGAGAAGAATAAACTCCTTCCGGCTGTTGAGGCCTTCGACCATTATGGCTATTTCATCGAGGACATCGTATGCGTGGATCATGTGGAGAAGTTGGAGCTCATATACCATTTCAACCACTGGGAGGATCCCAAAAGGTTCTCCTTAAGGTTAAGGGTTAACCCCGAAGATCCAGAGGTACCCTCCATATCCTCCATATACCCAGGTGGGGGGTGGCATGAGAGGGAGATACATGAGTTTTTCGGCGTATCCTTTAAGGGGCATCCCAATTTGAGTTTCTTATTCCTCCATCCCGAGATAGAGTATTACCCTTTGAGGAAGACTCCGGTTAAGATCCCCGAGGAAAAAAGGAAGATCCTCCAAGGTAAGTCTCTTGAGTTAGAGGAAGAGGCCTTTTGGATCAACATGGGCCCTCAACATCCTTCGACCCACGGGGTTTTAAGGCTTTTACTCAAGATGAGGGGCGAGTTTATCGAGGAGATCGAGCCGGTTTTGGGTTACATGCATCGGATGCAGGAGAAGATGGCGGAAGTGAGGACCTACCAACAGTATTATCCCAATACAGCCCGTTTGGACTATGTGGGGCCTCTGGCCTTCAGCATGTGTTACTGCGGGGCCCTGGAACGCTTGTGTGAGATAGAGGTTCCGGAAAGGGCTGAAATGATCAGGCTCATCACCTTGGAGCTTAACCGTATTGCCAGTCATCTTTTATGGTTAGGGACCTACTTATTGGACTTAGGGGCAGCTACCCCTTATTTTTTCGCCTTTCAAGACCGTGAAGCCATTTTGGACATCTTAGAAGGATTAACCGGCTCAAGGCTTACTTACTGTTATTACCGCATTGGGGGAGTTTATGAGGATTTGAACGATTCCTTCCTCAAGAAAGTGGAGGACTTTATTCGCCTGATGAGGAGCAACTTGAAGATATACGATGACCTTGTGACCGGTAACGCCATTTTCATGGCGAGAACAAAGGGGATAGGCGTGATCGATAAAGAAATCGCCCGCCGTTTTGGACTTACGGGTCCGAACCTAAGGGCTTCGGGTGTACCTTATGATGTGAGGCTTTCCGAGCCCTATGCCAGCTATAAGTCCCTTCAACCCAAAATCGCCCTCTATGAAGAAGGGTCTTGTTACGAGAGGTATTTGGTGAGGATAAAGGAGATCGAAAACAGTTTGGACCTTCTTGAGGAGGCCTTAAAGAGGTTACCCGATGGTCCTTTCCGGACCGAAAAGAAGATCAAAAAACCGCCGGTTGGGGATGTTTATTTTGCCACTGAAAGCCCTCGGGGGCAGGTGGGGATTTATATAGTCTCAGATGGCTCGGAGAAACCCTATAGGCTTAAGTGGAGGAGTCCTTCTTTTTGTAACTTCATAAGCTTCACCGAGATAGGGAAAGGGATGTTAATAGCCGATGCGGTCGCCACCTTGGGAAGTTTGGACCTTGTGGTGCCGGAGATGGACCGATGATAAAGTGGTTCAAGAGGATATATCAAGAGTATTTTTATTCTGATCTTCTTGTGGTTTTCTCATTGGGAACAAGTGCTCTTTTTTTACTTCTGGTGATCCTGCCCTTAATTTACCTATTGGCCAAAGGGGCCTTTGAGTTAGGCCTTAATTATTGGGGAAAGGATTTCCTTAGGCTCCTTTTGGGGATAGTAGGGGTTTTGATCGTGGTCTTTGGCAATGCGCTCATTCTCGTTTACGTGGAAAGGAAGGTGGCCGGATGGATGCAGTTGAGGATAGGTCCAAAGGAGGTGGGGCCTTCGGGGCTTTTACAATCCATCGTTGATGCCATAAAGCTTTTGGGCAAACAGCTCTTGAGACCTCGCCATGTGGATAGGCCCCTTTATTTGCTCGCCCCACTTCTGATCTTTCTGCCTTGTCTTGTGACCATGGTGGTCATTCCCTTTGACCATGACCTCCAAGTGAGAGATATAAACGTGGGGATCGTCTTGATCTTGGCCTTTTCGGCGTTAACACCCATTTCCATCTTCATGGCAGGATGGGGTTCCGCCAATAAATACGCCCTTTTAGGAGGTATGAGAAGCATCTCCCAGCAGATAGCTTATGAGATTCCCATGGTGCTTTCCCTAATCCCCGTGGTGATGCTCTCAGGGACCTTGTCGCTTAAGGGGATCGTGGAGGCTCAGAAAATACCCTTCGTATGCCTTCAACCTATCGGATTTTTGATTTACTTCATCTCGGCCGTTGCCGAGACCAACAGAACTCCCTTCGATCTTCCCGAGGCCGAAAGCGAACTTGTGGCGGGCTACCATACGGAATATAGCGGTATGCGATTTGCTCTCTTCTTCTTGGCCGAGTACACCAACGTTTTTATAGCCTGTGCCTTGGCCACTATTTTCTTCTTGGGAGGGTATAAGGGGCCACTTCTACCGGGATGGGTTTGGTTCTTCATTAAGACTTATCTATTGATCTTCATCATGATGTGGTTTCGATGGACCTTTCCTCGGGTTAGGTTCGATCAACTCCTAAACTTTTCGTGGAATTTCTTGATCCCATTGGCCATGTTGAATTTAGTAGTGACCGGAATGTTGGTGAAGATATGAGACTGATGGAGATAATAAAAGGAGCTTATTCCCTGATGAAGGGCATGAAGGTGACGATCAAGGCCTTTTTTGGACCCGCGGTTACCTGTCAATACCCCAGGGAAACCCTCATTATAAGCGAGAGATTCAGAGGCCATATAAAGCTTTTAAGTGATAAATGCCGAGCCTGTGGCCTTTGTGAGAGAAGTTGCCCCACAAATTGTATAAAGGTAGAGGGAGAAAAGAGGGAAGAGCAGAAACACAAAGTGGTTACCAGGTTCATTTTGGACTTCACCAGGTGCAGTCACTGTGGTTTATGCGTGGAGAATTGCCCTCAGGGCGCGATTGGTTTTAGCCGCGATTATAATCTGGCTTCCTTAAGGAAAGAGGATTTCGTGTTTGACCTTCTTTTGGAGTACAAAAAGAGGGGAGCATGATTGGAAAGGCCGTCTTTTGGGTCATAGTCCTTCTTACAATAGTGGGAGGGCTTGGGACCTGTTTGAGTAACTCCCTGATTTATGCCGTATTGTTTTTGCTTCTTCTTATGGGAAGCGTTGGAGGGCTTTATATATACCTTGGTTCCCCCTTTTTGGGGATGATGCAGGTCCTCATATACTTGGGAGCGGTGGGGATACTTTTGGTCTTTTCCGTCATGTTAGCCGGCCCCTTTTGGCTTAAGCCCAAGGAAAGGGGAAGGTTTTTGAAAATAGGGATTGGCTCGGTCCTCGGTTTGGGGGTGATTTTGGTTTTATGGAAGGGCCTCTCGGGATATGAAACGAAAGCGGGTCCAGAGAGGGTTTCCCAGGTTAATAAGCTGGGGAAGCTCCTTTTGACCGAATATGCCTTACCCTTCGAGCTCATCTCCCTTCTCATCGTCATAAGCATAATCGGGGCCATCATGCTTGGCATTTTGGGAAGGAAAAGGGAGGAAAAGGATGCCCTGGAATGATCCGAGGGTTTTCCAATTGTTGAGCCTATTTCTCCTCGGGTGCGGCTTGATGGGGCTTATTTCCCGAAGGACCTTTCTGGGAATGTTAATTTCCTTTGAACTTATCCTTAACGGAGCCGGTTTGAACCTCATGACGGTGGATCGATTTTTCCATCAGGATCTTCCAATAGGTGAGGCCTTTACGCTTTTCATCATGGGAGTGGCAGCTTCTGAAACGGCGGTCGTTTTGGCCATAATGATCTTGCTCTTCAGGAGGTATAAGACCATCGAAGAGGAGAAACTAAGGGGACTTAAGGGATGAGGGAGGTTTACTCCTTTAAGCCTTTAATTCCACTTATTGTGACGCTTTTTACGGTGTTTCTAATCATATCCTCCAGAAAAAAACCGAACCTTAGGGAGTTTTGGTCCATTCTGGGTTCCACTTTGACCTTCCTCTCGGTTTTGGTGATGGTGAAAGAAGTGACCGAAGGGAAGACGCTCTTTTTCCGACTCTCCCAAATAGGCCCGGGTTTGTCCTTTTCCTTCAGGGTAGAGGGATTAAGCCTTATATTTGGCCTTGTTTCCTCCTTTTTGTGGATTCTGGCCTCCTTTTACAACATCGGGTACATGCGGTCTTTGAACGAACACGCCCAGACCCGTTATTACGCTTGTTTTACCTCGGCCATTTTAGGGGCCCAGGGCGTCGCCTATGCGGGTAGTCTTCTTACCCTTTACCTCTTTTACGAGATCATAACAGTTGTGACCTATCCACTGGTGGCTCATCATCAAGATAAGGAGGCCTACGAGGCGGGGAAAAAGTACTTGTTTTATCTCATGGGGACATCCAAAGCCCTGCTTCTTCCCGCCATGGCTTTGACCTATGTCCTCGGTGGAACGCTTGATTTTTCCCCTTCCATCCACCAAGGTCTTTTTTCCGAGAAGGACTTTTGGGTTTCGCTTAATTATTGGTTTTTCGTCCTTGGGTTCGCCAAGGCAGCCATAATGCCGCTTCACAATTGGTTGCCTACGGCCATGGTAGCCCCTACCCCGGTAAGCGCCCTTCTTCATGCGGTAGCGGTAGTCAAGGCCGGGGTGTTTTCCATAGTTAGGGTTATGCTATCGGTTTTTGGTTTGACATTTCTCCGGGAGACTGGGCTTGGACTTCTTACCGCTTATTTCGTCTCCATAACCATCATCCTGGCCTCGGTAATAGCCTTGACCAAGGATGATCTTAAGGAGAGGTTGGCCTATTCCACCATAAGTCAGTTGTCCTATGTTGTTTTGGGCGTTTCCCTTCTTTTACCTCAAGGTGTGGAGGGAGGAATCTTTCATATTTTGGCCCATGCCCTTGGCAAGATCACGCTATTTTTCTGTGCGGGTGCCATCTATGTGGCTCATTATAAGAAGAGAATCAGCGAACTGGGAGGCATCGGTTACCAAATGCCCTTCACTATGGGAGCCTTCGCCTTGGCCTCCTTGAGCATGATAGGGGTTCCCCCGGTGGGAGGATTTGTGAGTAAGTACCTTATGTTACAGGGGGCCATGGGGATAGGGGAGATAGGGATTATGGTGGTATTACTTTCAAGTTCCCTTCTTAACGCAGGGTATTTTGCCCCTATCACCTTCCGAGCTTTCTTCGAAGGGGGAGGGAGGTTCCAATTGAAGGAGGCTCCTTGGTGGATGGTCATTCCCCTCTGTGTGACCGCTCTTTTGAGCATCTTGGTAGGTATTTGGCCTGATTCTTTTTTAAGTCTACTTAGGGGACTCAGATGAGAGGGGTCCTTGAGCGCTTAGTTAAGAGAAAGGTTTTTCTTCGGGACCTCTCCCTTTTGGGACTTGTGGTATTACTTTTGGTGGAGTTTGGATTTTTAGAGGGTCACGAAGGATACTTTTTCGAAAGGATCTACGGCTTTTGGGCCCTTTTCGGGATAATAGGGGCCTTTATCCTAAGTAAGAGCGCAAAGGGGCTTTCCCATTTGTTCCTTTCAAAAAAAGAGGATTACTATGGGGGATGGTGAGTTCATACATCCTGGTCTGATCTTCATCTTTGGCTCCCTCCTTTTACCCTTCCTGAAGGGGTGGGTCAGAAGGGTCTATCTCATCGTTATACCGGTACTTTCCATTTTGGTTCTTACTTGGATAAAAGAAGGCACATACTGGCAGTTTTCTTATCTTGGGCATGAGCTCATTTTGGGAAGGGTCGATAAACTAAGCCTTTGTTTCCTTTGGGTTTTTACCATAATGGCGCTTTTAGGCGGTATCTATGGTCTTCATGTGGAACAGATAGGACATCATATAGCTGGTTTCTGGTATATAGGGAGTTCGCTTGGGGCCGTTTTGGCGGGCGATTACCTTACGCTTTTTCTCTTCTGGGAGCTTATGGCCTTTTCCTCGGTCTTTTTGGTTTGGTACCGAAGACGCCCGCAATCCATAAGAGCTGGTTTTAGGTATCTATTGGTTCACGTTTTTGGAGGCCTCTGCCTTTTATTCGGCCTTGTGGGAAGATACTGGGAGACTGGAAGCTTACTATTTTTGCCCATCCCCCCTCAAGAGGCCACTTGGGCTTCCTATCTGATCCTCGGGGGGTTTGCCTTAAATGCAGCAGTGGTACCCCTCCACGCTTGGCTTCCTGATGCCTATCCCGAGGCCACCGTGGAAGGGGCGGTCCTCATGTCGGCCTTTACCACCAAAACCGCCGTTTACACCTTGGCTCGGGCCTTTTCGGGTTATGAGGTTCTGGCCCTATTGGGAACCCTCATGACGGTTTACGGCGTGTTTTACGCCCTAATAGAAAACGACATGAGGCGCATTTTGGCTTATCACATCGTGAGCCAAGTGGGATACATGGTGGCAGGCGTAGGTATAGGAACCTGGATGACCATAAATGGGGCCTGTAGCCACGCCTTTGCTCACATCATATACAAGGGATTACTCTTTATGGGTGCAGGGGCCGTCCTTTATCGCACTGGGACGAGTAAACTTTCGGAACTAGGCGGTTTATGGAGATTCATGCCCTGGACGATGCTCTTTTACATAGTAGGGGCCGTTTCCATCAGCGGTTTCCCGCTTTTTAGCGGTTTCATCTCCAAGAACATGACCGTCTCCGGGGCCTTCGAAGCCGGAAGGCCCATTTTGGGGATTTTTATGGAACTTGCTGCCATAGGGACCTTCCTTTCAGTGGGACTTAAGGTCACAAGCTTCGCCTTCTTCGGAAAGAGCTCTAAAGAAGTCCGTGAGGCCCCTTGGAATATGCTCTTAGCGATGGCCTTGGCCTCGGGAATCTGTCTGTTTTTGGGCATTTACCCGAAGGTCCTCTACGATCTTCTGCCCTTCGAGGTCCGTTATCACCCTTACGAACCCGAAAAGGTCATCGAGGTCCTGGAGCTTTTAGGGTTTGCGGGCTTGGTGTTCTTCCTGCTTTTCGAGAAACTTACCCCCGAACCGAAGATCAACCTGGATCTGGATTACTCCTACCGAATGGGGACCAAATATTTCATGCTTTTGGACGAAAAGATCATAGCCTTAATAGACCGCCTCTGGGGCGAAGTCTGGAAGTTTTTGGGGATCCGAGGACTATACGGAGGAGCAAGGACCTCCGATTTCCTCGATCGTAAAGGCATAGACGGCGTAATAGACGGTATGGCTTACGGGACAAGAGAAATAGGCCAAAGGATAAGAAAGCTTCAACTCGGAAGCTTGCAAGGATATATCGCTTTAAGCGTGACCATATTCCTCTTGATTCTCATAATTTTGGCGATGAGGTAACCGATGGAGCTTTTCTTAAATCAACTTCCCTATGATTTGCTTTCAATCGTGATCTTTCTCCCTTTATGCGGTGCCTTTTTAGCACTTCTCACAAAAACCGATTTGCAAGCTAAAATAATAGGACTTATTACAACATTTCTCAATTTTGCTATTTCTTTGTTATTACTTTATCACTTTGATCCTACGAGAATAGGTTTTCAATTTGTGAACCTTAAAGAATGGTTTCCCCTTTTGAAGTTGAGATATGCAGTTGGAGTTGATGGTATAAGCTTAGTGCTTGTTCTTTTAACAGCGCTTTTAAGTCCTATATGTGTTCTTTGTTCGTGGAGAGCTATAGAAGAGAGGATTAAGAGTTTTATTTTCTGTCTTCTTTTGATGGAAACTTCTATGATTGGAGTTTTTTGTGCCCTTGATTTTATCCTTTTTTATTTGTTTTGGGAAGGGATGTTGATTCCCATGTATCTCTTGATTGCTATTTGGGGAGGACCCAAAAAGGATTATGCTTCATTAAAGTTCTTTATTTATACATTGGTTGGAAGTGTCTTTTTATTGGTTGCCATAATCGCTCTGTATTTAAAGGAGGGTACGTTTTTTATACCTCATTTGTTGTTCAAAGGATATGATTTGCAGTTCCAGTTGTGGGTATTTTTGGCCTTTTCGGCGGCTTTTGCCATAAAGGTGCCCATGTTTCCCTTTCATACGTGGTTACCCGCGGCTCATGTGGAGGCTCCTACGGCGGGGAGCGTTTTTCTGGCGAGCATTTTGCTTAAGATGGGGGCTTATGGTTTTTTGAGGTTTTGTTTTGGTATTACGCCTCAAGCGAGTATAAAAATGGCTCCGGTGATTTTGATCCTTTCCATTATTGGGGTCATTTATGCTGGTTTTTTGTGTTTGGCCCAAGAGGACATGAAGCGTCTTGTAGCCTATTCCAGTGTGGCTCATATGGGGTTTGTCACTTATGGGCTTTTTACCTTTAAGCTTTGGGGTTTTAAGGGGGCTATGCTTCAGATGTTGAACCATGGCTTAACCACGGGGGCTTTGTTCCTTTGTGTGGGGATCCTTTATGAGAGGACGCATTCGCGTTTGATATTGGACAATTCTGGGCTTGGTCAGAGGATGCCCCTTTTTGTGGCTTTTTTGGGGCTTTTCTGTTTTAGTTCTTTTGGGTTTCCCGGGACCAATAACTTCGTAGGGGAGCTTTTTGTCCTTTTGGGGGCTTTTGAAAGCAATAAGGCTTTGGCCCTGTTTCTCATCCCAGGTCCAGTTTTGGGGGCAGCCTATATGTTGAGGTTACTTAAGCGACTGGTTTGGAAAGATGGGGAGACGCTTCCCCTTAAGGATCTAAATTTGAGGGAAGTCATATATTTGGCGCCTCTTGTGGTAGGGATAATTTGGATAGGTTTTGCTCCAGGAGGTCTTATAAGCTTAATGGAACCGAGCTTAAAAGTCTTTCTTCAAGCCGTAAGTGGAGGATAAAGGAGGGGAGATGGGTGGGCTTTTTTTGGAGTTGTTTTTCTTCATCTGCTTTTTGATCCTTTTCGGGCTCTCCTTAAAGCGGAAGCCTTCCTTTAGATTAAAGGGTATCGCTTCATTTTTATCCTTTTTGGGCTTTTTGCTCTCCCTTTGGGCCTTGGACAAAAGGGGGTTCTTCTTTCATGGTCTTTATGTGCTTGATGGTTTAAGTCAAACCTTTAAGGTTTTTATAGCCTTTGGGCTTTTTCTGGTGTGTTGGATGATAAAAGAAGAGGAGGAGCTTGAAGGGGGGTACGGGGGTGAATTTTACGCCTTTTTGACCTTGAGCAGTTTGGGTTTGATGATGGTGGTAAGCGCTTTGGAATTCCTCACCCTTTTTTTGGCCCTTGAACTCTCCTCCTATTCCCTTTATTTGATCCTGCCTTTAAGAAGAAACGCAAAACAGAAGGCCCTTGAGGGAGCTATTAAATATGTGCTTTTTGGGGCTATAAGTTCGGGGATAACCTTATACGGTATAGGCTACTATTACCTTTTAACTGGCACTACCAAATTCCTTTTTCTTTCGCTTGAAAAGGACCTTTTGGGCTTTTTGGTTTTCCTGTTGGTATTCGCGAGTTTCTTCTTCAAGTTGAGCCTTTTCCCATTTCACTTCTGGGCACCTGATGTTTATGAGGGGGCATCCAACAGCGCTTCGGCATTCATCGCTACGGTGCCTAAGCTCGGAGGATTGGCTTTGCTTTTAAGGCTCAGCGGTTTGGTCGGTGGCGGAGAGCTTTTGGCCAAAGCCCTTTGGGCCTTTTCGGTTTTCTCCATGACCTATGGCAATCTTTCGGCTTTAGTACAAAGGGATCTAAAGAGGCTTTTGGCCTATTCGGGGATCGCTCATGCTGGGTATTTTCTGTTTGGAGTTATGACCTTTAAAGATCATGGAAGGCTCTCCTCAGCCTTTTACGGCCTCGTTTACCTCATTATGACCTTAGGGGCCTTTTTAACCGTCATACTCCTCTCTCAAAGGGACGAAAATCCCACGCTTGAAGACCTTAAAGGTTTGTACCAAAGATCACCGCTTTTGGCCTTCACCTTAGCGGTTTCAGCCTTTTCGTTGGTGGGTATCCCTCCCACTGGAGGGTTTATGGGTAAACTGCTCCTTTTCATTTCAGCCTTCAAGGAAGGGTATTTTACAATGGTCCTAATAGGAGCCATTAATACCGCCCTTTCCCTTTTCTATTATTTGAACCTGGTGAGACTTTCTTACTCCCAAAAGCCAGAGATCCGAACGCCTATAAAGCTGAACTTCCGAGAAAAACTTCTCTGTTTGATTTTTATAGGTTTAAACCTCTTTTTGGGAGTTTTCCCTTCCCAAATTCAAAATTTCCTGGATATCTCCTTTACCACTTCACATATTTGGGAAGCCAGGTAGCAAGTTCAGGGAAAATGAAGATCAAAAGAAGTGTGATTATCGCGCCTATCCCTATTATTACCGCTCCTTTGAAAATCCGTTCAAGAGGTACTTCAGGAGCAATGCCCTTAACCACATAAACGTTAACCCCTACTGGTGGGCTTATAAGTCCTACTTGACTCACAATTACTATGAGGACTCCAAACCATATGGGATCAAATCCAAGGTCAAGGATGATGGGGTAAAAGATGGGAATGGTTAAAACTATCAAGGGTATCATATCGATAAAACAACCACCTATTAGGTAAACGATGGTGATAAAGATCATGATTGTCCAAGGCGATACCCCAAGGCCCTTTATCCAATCCCCTAAAGCAGCCGGGATCCTGGTTATGGCGATAAAATGGCCAAAAACAGTTGCCGCTGCTATTAAAAAAAGGATCATAGAGGCGGTTCTTAAACCGTCAACCGTGGCATCCCAGAAACCCTCAAAGGTGAGTTCACGCCTAAGTAGCCCGATGACCAAAGCCCCTACCGCTCCGACAGCTCCTGCTTGAGAAGGGGTAAATAAACCCACAAAAAGCCCTCCTATGGCCACTAAAAACAGGGCAACCCCCTCCCATACCCCACCTAAAGCCTTGATCTTGGTTAAAAAACTAGTCGGAGGACCAGCAGGTCCCCACTCCGGTTTTATTCGACACACAATGTATATGATGATGGAAAAAATCGCAGTCATTATAATCCCAGGCACAATGCCCGCAGCATATAACTTACCTATGGATTGCTCAGTTAATAGGCCATAAATTATAAAAACCGTACTCGGTGGGATTAAAATGCTCAAGGTACCAGCTACTGCTATGCATCCGGTCGAAAATGAGTCATCATAGCCATAACGTTTCATTTCTTTGTAAGCTACTTTGCCCATCGTTGCAGCACCTGCTGTGCTAGAACCACAAATTGCTCCAAAAGCAGCACCGGCAGCTATTGTTGTGATCGCTAATCCTCCTCTCAGTCCTCCAAAAACGTCGTAAGAAGCTTTAAATAAACGTTGACCTATCCCTGAAGCATAAGCATAAGTGCCCATGAGGATAAAGGTGGTAATAACTGACAAATTATAAGAGCTAAATGTACTAAAAAAGTCCCTTATCAAAAGTTTAGTCCCGACGCTAAAGTTAGTGAGATAGGAATAACCGAGCCATCCAGTAAAAGCCATCGCAAATGCTATCGGCATCCTTAAAACAAAAAGGATTAACATAAATATGATCCCAATTATTCCTATCTTAATCGGATCCATGTTACTCCCTCTTATCTCTTAGGATTGTGATGAAATAGTATATCAATGCCAAAAATAGGAAAAAGAAAGATACTCCTAACGAATATGCGAAGGGAAAAAGCGGGATATTAACGGTTCCGGAGGTCTCTTTGGCCTGTCTTAAACTTTCGCCATAAAGAAACCCCTCAATGGTCATGATAAAGAACAAGAAGATGCTTAAAGCACTTACTCCTAATATGAGTGCTTTGCGAAGGGGTTTTGGCATTTTGTCGACGAAAAAATCCACCGTAACCTGTCTTCCGCTTAGAAAACTATCGGCTCCAATAAGGCCTATGGCCAGAACCTGGGAAAGGCTTACAAGTTCATAGGATGCAGTTAAGGGAGACTTGAAGAGTTTACTTCCTATTACGTCGATGAAGGTCACAAATACCAAAAAAATCCCTGCCCCACAACCTCCGTAAAGCCCGATTCGAGAAAGCTTCTTGATCATGTTCCCTCCTTATAAAAAGGGGAGGGATTATTGGGTCCCTCCCCTTTTTATATAATGCTTCAACCCTATTTGACCCTTATCTCTTCAGGACCGGTTATGGATTTTATTCCGGCTTCTTTCTGTTTTTTAATCCAGTAAGCGATCCTTTCTTTAATGAAGGAGTCCATGGCGTTAATCTGACTTCGGCTTAATCCCGCTTTTTTCTCCAAATCCGCATAGTAAGCCTCTTTAACGGGCGAAACCGCTGCCTGCCATCTTTGGGCTTCATCGGGGGATAAATAGATGAATTTTACGCCCTTTTCTTTGGCCACCTTTTCTCCGTCAAAATCAACTTCATTCCAGATCCTCGCGGCCTTTTCCTCATACTCCGTTGAGAGCTGTTCGAAGACCTTCTTCACCTCCGCAGGAAGGCCGTCCCATACCTTTTTGTTCACAACCACGTAAAAGGCATAAAGGTTTCCAACCTCCCAGCACATGGTCACGTATTTGGCCACATCCGCAAGTCTGAAAGAATAAAGGGTCTCAACTGGCGTCATAGTACCATCTACTACCCCTCGGGCCATGGCTTCATAGACCTCGGGCATAGGGACAGGTTTAGGAGTAGCACCTAAGGCCTTCAGAACCTCAGCGATCCTTCCAGGTCCCCTTACTATTAGGCCCTTCATCTCTTCGAGCTTATAAACGGGTTTTTTAGAGAGAATAAGAACATTAACCGGAGAGGTGTTAAACCACAAGACCTTTACGTCTTTCCATTCTGCGGGTGCGAATTTCCGGTAAAAGTCATTGGCCACATGAGTACCAACATAAGCACTTGGCCAACCATGAGGAAGGTCCAAAATCTCGGTGACCGGGAACCTTCCAACGGTGTACTCCACATGGGAAAAGCCTATATCCGCAATACCCTGAACGACGCCATCATATACCTTGGTCGCCTCAAGAAGGGAACCACCTCCGAAAAAGTCGATCTTAACTTTACCGTGTGTCCTTTTTTCCACATCCTTACAGAATTCCTCAAGCAACTTGGATTGTTTCGCCGCCGTCGGAAAATAAGAGGCAAACTTCAACCTGATCTGTTGCCCCCAAAGGGGAAAGGCAAATAACAATACAAAACTTAAAACTAACCACTTGCTTTTTCCCATTTTCCTCCTCCTCCTTTTGTTTTATTTTTAAAACTTATTTTCATAACGATCGTAACCTATAACGCATGATTTTTCCAGTGGGTGTTCTTGGGAGTTCCTTCGCGAATTCGACGGCTTTAGGGGCTTTGAAGTGGGCTATTTTCCCCTTTACGAACTCGATGAGTTCCCTTTCGAGTTCTGGGCTTCCTTCGTATCCCTCTTTAAGCACCACGAAGGCTTTACCCTTCAAAAGTCCGTCCTCAAACGGAACGGCTACTACTGCACATTCCAAAACCGCCGGGTGTTCCAATAAGGCGTTCTCCACCTCCATGGGGGCAACCCATTGGCCACTGAACTTCAACATATCATCGGCCCTTCCTTGATAGTAGAAGTATCCTTCCGAGTCCCGATAAAAGAGGTCCCCTGTTTTGAACCATTCCCCGTGAAAGATTTCCTTGTTCTTCTGATGCCTTCGCCAATAAAAGGGGGTGATGCCCTCATTTTTCAACCAGAGCTCTCCTACTTCGCCAACCGGAACCTCCTTCCCCTCTTCGTCCAGAAGTTTCGCCTCAAACCTTGGAAGAAGCACTCCCGAGGCTTCGGGTTTGTGTTGAAGATCTTTGTTGGCGATATACATCCCCCCTACATCGGTGCTTCCAACTCCATTTATGATCCTTGTCCTAAATTTATTCCACCATTTCTCCACGATATTCTTTGGCATCATCTCCCCCGCGGTCACAAAAGCCCTTACGGAAGAGAAATCCGCCTCTTTGCCTTTTTCGATTTCCTGAAGCATGGCGTTATAAAAGCTCGGTACACTGAAAAACAAGGTGGGACGATATTTCCTGACCACCTCGAAGATCTCCTCAACTCGAGGCCATTTAGGCCATAATACCACGGAGCAACCATAAAGGAGGGTAGTCTCAAGAGAGGCATTTCTTCCATAAGAGAAAAACACCTTGGAGGTACAAAAGATCACATCATCTTCCTTGATCTCAAAGACCGTCTCGCATACCGGAGGCCAATAATAGATGACGTCGTGATGTAGGTGAACCACTCCTTTCGGTAACCCGGTGGTGCCTGAGGTATACATCCAAAAGGCCATATCATCTCGAGAGGTCTCTTCGGGTTCAAGTTCCCAAGAGGCCCTTTCCATAAGTCTGTAAAAATCCAACGCTCCGGAAGGGACTTCCTCTCCCACTACTATGAGGTGCCTCAAATATTTGGCCTGATCCTTTATCTCCGCATACTTTTCATAAAGATCACTACTCAGTATCAAAACCTTGGCCCTTGAATCGTTCAAGAAAAATAAAAGGTCCTTCGAACTCCCCAAGGTGTTAATCGGTATGGGAACAGCTCCGATCTTCATCGCCCCTAAATAGGAGTAAAAAAGCTCAGGTGAATCCCATACCCCTAAAATAACCCGATCCTCCGAAGCAACCCCCAACTCCCTTAGGACATTTCCCACCTTGTTTGTATTTTCAAAAAGTTCCCTATAGGTTATTTTCTGGTCAAGATAAAATATGGCTACCTTCTCTCCTCTTCCCTCTTCAAGATGCCTATCCACGAGAAAAACACCTTGGTTGAAATATTCAGGAACCTCAAAGGTCAAAAAACTTTCCATCCCTTTCCTCCTGGATTCATGGTTTGGATACTCAATATCTCCACAGTTCTTTTTTGTCAAGAAGATTTTTGTTCTTATATAGAGAACATAGGGAGAAAAAAGAAGGCGAGAAAAACCTTCGGACCGAAGAAAGGGTCGTTTATGGGAAATCGTTTAGGGGGAAGGGACTTATCTTGCCTTAAATTCTGGTTTCCGCTTTTCCAGAAAGGCCCTCATTCCCTCTTTTTGATCTTCCGTGGCAAAGAGATTAGCCCAGGCTTCCATCTCCATGGTTTCACCGTTTCTTAAACTCGTTTCAAGCCCCATTTCCACAAGCCTTTTGGCCGTCCTTACGGCTAAGGGACCGTTTTTGGCAATCTTACGGGCTATCTCCTTGGCTTCATCAAGGAGTTTATCCTGAGGTACCACCTTATTGACTATTCCATACTCATAGGCCTTTTTGGCATCGATCATCTCGCCGGTGAAGATCAGCTCCTTGGCCCTGGCTTTGCCTATTAGCCGAGGAAGCCTCTGAGTCCCTCCAAAACCCGGACATATGCCAAGCGTGACTTCCGGAAGCCCTAACCTGGCGTTTTCCGAAGCCAAAATGATGTCACAGGCCAAAACGAGTTCAAGTCCCCCTCCTAAGGCATACCCGTTTACCGCCGCTATAACCGGAGAAGGAAATTCCTCAAGCAGACTCAGGGTCTCGTGCCCCAATTTGGAAAACTCAAGGGCCTCTTTTGGGTTCATTGGGGCCATCTCGGAGATATCGGCCCCAGCCACGAAGGCCTTTTCGCCTTCTCCGGTGATGATCAAAACCCTAACTCCAGGATCCTTTTCCAGTTCCTTCAAGGCCCTCTGTATCTCCAAAAGGGTGGCCCGGTTCAAAGCGTTTAAAACCTTGGGCCTGTTTACCTTTAAAATGGCTATTCCCTCTTCCACGCTTAGGCTTATGTTTTCATAAGCCATCTTAACCCTCCCTCTCCACGATCATGGCCATACCTTGACCACCGCCGATGCACATGGTGGCAAGTCCCCAACGGGCTTTGCGCCTTTTCATCTCATGGATGAGGGTGACTATAACCCTGGCTCCCGTACATCCAATGGGGTGTCCGAGGGAGATACCACTTCCATGGACATTGGTGTTTTCTAAGCTCAACCCCAATTCCCGGATACAAGCTATGGCTTGAGCCGCAAAGGCCTCATTTAGTTCCACCAGGTCTATGTCCTTTATGGTAAGCCCCGTCTTATTCAGGACCTTTCTCACCGCCGGTATGGGCCCTAAACCCATATAAGCCGGATCGACCGCTCCTGAGGCCCAGGCCCTTATGGTGGCCATCGCTTCAAGCCCGAGCTCCTTTGCCTTCTCTTTAGACATCAAGAGCACCGCCGCTGCCGCATCGTTTATGCCGGAGGCATTACCCGCGGTAACCGTTCCGTCCTTCTTGAAGACCGGGGGCAGCTTGGCCATTTTCTCAAGACTTGTGTCCATGGGCCTTTCATCGGTGTCGAAGACTATGGGTTCACCCTTTTTCTGCGGGATAACCACCGGAACGATCTCTTCTTTAAAAATCCCCTCTTGGATGGCCTTTCGGGCCCTTTGATGGCTCATAAGGCCCAGTTTATCCTGCTCTTCCCGGCTTATCCCATAAAGCTCAGCTATGTTTTCGGCCGTATACCCCATATGATACCCATAAAATATCTCCCATAGCCCATCCAATACCATAAGGTCATAAAAGTCGCCTTTCACATCCACGTTCATCCTATACCCCCACCTGGCTTGAGGAAGACCATAGGGCACAGCGCTCATATTCTCCATTCCACCTGCTATGACCACCTCCGCTTCTCCGAGCATTATGGCTTGGGCTCCTAAGGCTATGGCCTTAAGCCCCGAGGCACATACCTTATTCACAGTGAAGGCGTTAGTCTCCTTGGGAAGACCCCCATAAATTGTGGCCTGTCGGGCCACATTCTGACCCTGGCCCGCTTGAAGCACACACCCCATTATGACCTCATCCACTTCCACGGGCTTTAAGGAATCATCCCAATCGTAATATTTCTTCTCAAGCTCCGTGAGCCCTTTCCCCTTAAAGGGATCAGGAGCCACCTCAAGGGCCCTTTTCGGGGGAACAGGCCTAAGCCCACATCGTTTGAGCACCTCCTTTATCACAAGGCTACCCAACCTCACTACGGGAACATCCTTCAAACTCCCCCCAAAAGCCCCAATAGCCGTTCTCACACCGCTTACGATCACCACTTCCCTCATGAGCAACTCCTTAAAAGAAAATTTTCACAAATTAAGTCATAAAATTAAATGGTGCCGAAGGGGGGAGTCGAACCCCCACGGGCTTTCGCCCACCACCCCCTCAAGATGGCGTGTCTACCAGTTCCACCACTTCGGCATTCGTTTTTAAAGGATACATCATGTTGGATTTTATTTCAAGAGCCTTGATCTTAAAGGAATTTTGGTGGTAATGTGGTTAAAGCTTTGAGGAGGTGGAAAAGTGAGGGGAGGCTTTCACGTATTTACTGTTGTTCCTAAACTTCCTCCAGAGCTTAAGGCGTTGGAAGAACTGGCTTATAATCTCCTTTTTGCGTGGAATCTGGAGATCGGTAGGCTATTTAGGCGGTTTCCCGAGGATTTGTGGGTTGAGACCTATCATAATCCCGTTTTGATGCTTTCCAGGTTAAGCCAGACTCGGTTTGAGGAGTTCGCGAAGGATGAGGCCTTTTTGGCCCATTTGGAAAGAACCTATCGTGTCTTTCGGGAATATATGGAACAACCGGCCTTTGAGCTCAAAAACGTCCCTTCCGATATGACGATCGCCTATTTTTCCATGGAATACGGCGTCACCGATTGTATGCCCTTTTATTTCGGGGGACTGGGGATACTGGCAGGTGATACCTTAAAGTCGGCCAGTGACCTCAATCTGCCCTTGGTGGGGGTAGGGCTACTTTACCAATATGGGGCTTTTCGACAAAGGGTCACTGCAGCTGGGGAACAGATCGAGACCATCCCGGAGCTTGACTTTTACCATCTGCCCATAAGGCTTTTGAAGGACCGGAATGGGGATCCCCTTTTGGTCTCTATCTCCGTTGATCATCAAGAGCTTTACGCTCAAATATGGAAGGCTCAAGTCGGACGGGTTTCCCTATATTTACTCGATGCCAATATCCCTCATAACCCTCCGGAATTCCGACAGGTTACCTTCTACCCTTATCCGGATGATCGAAGATTGAGACTTCTTCAAGAGATGTTACTTGGCATCGGTGGAATGAAGGCCCTTGAATTACTTGGCATCAGACCTTCTGTTCTTCACATGAACGAGGGTCATACCGCTTTTGCTGGGCTTGAGAGGATAAGGCGTTTCAAAAAAAATCTAAATATAACCTTTGACGAGGCCCTCACTTTGGCGATGAGTTCAAACGTCTTTACCACTCATACCTCGGTCCCAGCCGGGATAGACCTATTTGATCCGGAATTGGTTAAGCGTTGTTTTGGCAGTTATGTGGGAGAATTGGGGATAACCATGGATGCCTTTTTGGGGCTAGGTCGCATTAATCCGGAGGATAAGAACGAGCCTTTTTCCATGACCGTTTTGGCCATGAAGCTCTCGGGTCATATAAATGCGGTTTCCAAGCTCCATCAAAAGGTCTCCAAGAAGATGTGGCGTGCCCTTTGGCCCAACATTCCGGAAGAGGACGTTCCCATTCGTTCTATAACCAACGGCGTTCATGTCCCTTCATGGGTCTCCCGCCAGATGGGGGAGACCTTTGATCGTTTTTTGGGTCCCAAGTGGATAGAGGATCCGGATAACGTGAAGGTGTGGGGTAGGGCCGATGAGATACCCGATGAGGAACTCTGGGGGGTTCACGAGAGGAGAAGGGGGAGGCTGGTGGCCTTTTGTCGGAGGAGGTTAAGGGAACAGTTAAGGAGAAGAGGGGCTTCCTCTCGGGAGATAGAGATGGTAGATGAGACCCTTAATGCTGAAGCCTTGACCATCGTATGGGCCCGAAGGATGGTTTCTTATAAAAGACCCCTTCTGATCTTCAAGGACCCCGATAGGCTTGCTCGAATTCTCGGCGATCCAAAAAGGCCGGTTCAGATAATTATGGCAGGCAAAGCCCATCCCAATGACTGGGAGGGGAAAAAGCTTATCAAAAGCATTATCGAATTGACCGGAGACGAGAGGTTTAGACGTAACGTGGTCTTCATCGAAGACTATGACATGAATGTGGCCCGTTATTTTGTTCAAGGAGCAGATGTGTGGCTTAATACGCCCATAAGGCCTCAAGAGGCCTGTGGCACAAGTGGGATGAAGGCCATGTTCAATGGGGCCTTACATCTGAGCATCTTGGATGGATGGTGGGATGAGGCCTTTGACCCGGAGGTGGGGTGGGCTATCGGGGGAAGGGAGGAGTATTCGGATCCCGAGTATCGAGATGAGATGGAGAGCCGACAGCTTTACTCTATTCTCGAAAACGAGATCATTCCGCTTTTTTACGATCGAGGACCTGATGGGATACCGAGAAAATGGGTGGCTAAGATGAAAAAGGCCTTAAAGAAGCTCGGTCCCTATTATAACTCCAACTACATGCTTCAACGGTACTTTGAGGAATGTTACCTTAAGGCTCACCAGGCCTTGAAGGAATTGACCCAAGAGGAATTGAGACCTCTTAAGGAGTTCACCTCATGGACAAAAAGGGTTTCCAATCTCTGGTATAAAGTGAGGGTGGTTAAAGTCGTTCAAGAAGGGCCTTCGGAGCTTCGGGTAGGTGATACTCTCACCATAAAGGCTTTAATAGACCTGGGTGAGCTTCAGCCCGAGGAGGTCTCGGTGGACCTTTATTATGGTCCCTTGGGATTGGAAGGGGAGCTAAAGAGAAGGGAGACGGTCCCGATGGAATACTTAGGCGAGGAAGAGGGGCTTTGGGCTTTTGGGATTTCCTTTCCGGTAAAGGAGACTGGTCGCTTCGGGTATCAGATAAGGGTTACCCCCTATCATCCGCTTTTGATCCCCACCCATTATCTATTGGGACGTCTTGTCACCTGGGGTTAAGAGGGTTTGGTAAAGCTTCAGGTATTCCTTAGCCGATTTTTCCCAAGAAAAATCCTCTTCCATGGCTTCCTTTTGAAGGGCTGACCAAAGCGTTTTGTCCTCATAAGCCTTTATGCCCCTTAAAAGGGCTCTCAAAAAATAACAGGGCTTCTTTAAACGGAACTTAAAGCCCGTACCCCTCTTTTCTTTGAGATTCACGTCCTTTACGGTATCCTTCAGGCCTCCTGTATCCCTCACTACCGGAAGGGTTCCATACCGCATACCGTACATTTGATTTAAACCACAGGGTTCGTAAAAAGAGGGTATGAGGAGCAAATCGGCTCCCGCTATGATCCTATGGGCCAAGGCTTCATCATATCCCATTATGAGCTTTAAAAGGGGGTTCTCTTTCATGTGGTCCCTTAATGCCTCTTCGTACTTTTTTTCACCTGTTCCAAGTATCACCAAGGGATATCCTTTTTTTTGAAGGAAGGGCAAAAGGGGAATGAGAAGATCCAGTCCCTTTTGGTAGACTAACCGCGAGACCATCGAGAGGAGGGGCCTTTCGGATATTTCTTCGGGGAAGCCCATCTCCTTTAAAAGTTCCCTTTTACATATGGACTTTCCGCTTAAATCCCCGGGAGAAAAACGGCAGGGTATGAAAGGATCGTTTCGAGGATCCCATATGGAGTAATCCACACCGTTTAAGATTCCCACCAGTTTATCCGAACGTTCCCTTAGGTAATCTTCCAGTCCAAACCCATATTCGGGGGTCTGGATCTCCTGGGCATAAGTGGGGCTTACGGTAGAGATAAGGTCGGAAAGGAGGATACCCACCTTTAAAAAGTTGACCCTTCCATGATGCAAAATTATAGGCTCCTTTTCGGGAGAGATTCCGAGTTCCTTTAAGACTTCCTGAGGGAAATCGCCTTGATATCCCATATTGTGAATGGTAAAGAGAATAGGCGGCCTTTTTCCGTTTAAGAATAAGGGCAAAAGGGCCGTATGCCAGTCGTTAAGATGCACTACTTGATAAGATTCTTCTTCTAACAGTTTCACCAAGGCCTTAGAAAATGAAGCAAACCTCAAGGCGTTATCGGGAAAGGCCTCTCCAGGCGGGCCATAAAGGAAAGGGCGGTCGAAAAGTTCGGGTTGATCTATGAAGAAGACCCTAAGTGACTGATAATAAGTGTATAAGATTCTGGTAAAAATCCTTCTTTTCCCCATCTGGAGTTCAAATTCCGCAAAGTGATAAAAGGGAAGGCCCGATTTTTTCACCCTTTGATAAAAAGGAAGGACCAATTCCACCTTTAACCCGAGTTTTCTCAAAGCTTGTGGTAAATAACGCCCTACTTCTCCTAAACCTCCGGTTCCGGCAAAAGGAAAAGCCTCAGCTGTGGCATATAACACCCTCATGGTTGCGTATTTGCGGTTCTAAGTTTAACATAAATTGTGTTATGGAAGAAAAGGAGAAACTCCTATCCCCCAGAGATTCCATAGCCCCTTACGATCCCTTCCAGAGATACCTTCAGGAGATCAGAAAGGTCCCTCTTCTCACTGAGGAAGAGGAGAGGGAGCTGGCCATAAGATACAAAATGCACGGGGATAAGGAGGCGGCTTTTAAACTGGTGGTTTCAAATTTGAGGCTCGTCGTTAAGATCGCTTTGGAATATCACCGATACTGGACTTCGAACCTGCTTGACCTTATCCAAGAGGGAAATATAGGTCTGCTTCAGGCTTTAAAACATTATGACCCCTTCCGTGGAGTTAGGTTCACCTCTTACGCGTCCTTCTGGATAAGGGCTTATATACTCAAGTTCATAATCGATAACTGGCGTTTGGTAAAAATCGGAACCACTCAAGCTCAACGGAAGCTCTTTTTTGACCTGAAGAAGGAGAAAGAAAGGCTCGAGCAGATGGGGTTTGAGGTCACGCCGGAACTGGTGGCCAAAAGCCTGAACGTTCGGGAAGAAGACGTGTTGATGATGAGTCAACGCCTTGAAGAGAGTGAGATCTCCCTGGAGCTTCCGGTAGGTGAGGATTCGCGGGAGACCATCGGTGACATGATTCCCTCCAAGATCCCACATCTGGATGAGCTATTGGGAAAACAGGAGGCCAAGAAGGTCTTTTTGGAGAAACTTGAGGAGTTTAAAAAGACCCTCCCCGAAAGGGAAAGGGAGATCCTGGAAAAGAGAATGCTTGCCGAGACTCCTCTTACCCTAAGGGAATTGGGTGAAAAGTACGGAATAAGTCCTGAGAGGGTTAGACAAATAGAGGGAGAGATCATTAACGCTTTAAAGAGATTCTTACAGCGGGAGATACCCGATTTTGAGCACTACCGAGGCGCTTTGGAAGTTTCGGAATGATATTTCTCGAAGGCCTCAAGCTTAACGGTGGCTTCTTTTAGACGCCGAAGGACTTCTTCATACTGAGGATCCAGCGGAACAAGCTCTTTTAACCTCTTTTCGGCCTCTTCCTTTTGCGCTTTGGCCTCCTGAGGATCTATCTCCTCTCCGAAGAAGGCCCATTCCACAAGTACAGTCATTCTATCCGGCAATACCTCGGCAAACCCCTCTCCGATGGCGATGCTCTTCTCCCTTTCTCCTTTACGGAAACAAAGTTCCCCCACGCTCAAAGTGGCCACAAAAGGCCTATGACCCGGTAAGACGCCGAACTGTCCAAACTCACCGGGGGCTATGACTTCCTCGACCTCTTCGGATAAAAGGAGCCTTTCTGGCGTCACCACTTCAAGAAGCATTTAAACCTTTACCCCCAAGGATTTGGCCTTTTCGATGGCTTCTTCGATGGTCCCCACCATGTAGAAGGCCATCTCCGGAATGTGATCGTATTTACCCTCCACCAATTCGCGGAACCCCTTAACGGTATCCTCCAGTCTCACATAGGTCCCTTTTCGACCCGTAAACTCTTCGGCCACATGGAAAGGCTGGCTCAAAAACCTTTGGATCTTTCGGGCTCGGGCCACAATGAGCTTATCCTCTTCGGATAGCTCCTCCATGCCCAAAATGGCGATTATGTCCTGTAAGTCCTTGTATTTCTGTAAGATCCTCTGCACCTCTCGGGCCACCCAATAGTGCTCCTCTCCAACTATCCTCGGATCCAGGATCTTGGAGGTTGAATCAAGCGGGTCCACTGCGGGATATATCCCCAATTCGGCTATCTGACGAGAGAGAACGATGGTGGCATCAAGATGGGTAAAGGTGGTGGCTGGAGCTGGATCCGTGAGGTCATCGGCCGGCACATATATGGCCTGAACGGAGGTGATGGAGCCTTTAAGGGTGGAGGTGATCCGCTCTTCAAGTTCTCCCAGATCAGTCCCCAAGGTGGGTTGATACCCCACTGCCGAGGGCAACCTTCCAAGAAGCGTTGATACCTCCTGGTTGGCCTGTACATAACGGAATATGTTGTCGATAAAGAGCAAAACGTCAAGCCCTTCCTCATCCCGGAAGTATTCGGCTTCGGTCAGAGCCGTAAGCCCGACCCTCGCCCTTGCTCCAGGTGTTTCGGTCATCTGGCCGAAGACCAAAACCGTATTGGCCAAAACCCCTGACCTTTTCATTTCAAGCCAAAGGTCATTTCCCTCACGAGTCCTCTCGCCCACACCACCAAAGACCGAAACACCCTTGTGATAAACGGCGATGTTGTGGATCATCTCCATGACGATCACCGTCTTACCGACTCCAGCCCCCCCGAAAAGCCCGATCTTTCCGCCCTTGGGGAAGGGAGCGAGAAGATCGATCACCTTTATACCCGTCTCAAGGACCTGAATGTTCACGTTTTGTTCCACCAAGCTTGGGGCAGGTCGATGAATGGGGTAATACTTTTTCGCCTCTATAGGCCCAAGCTCATCGATGGGCTCACCTATCACGTTAATGAGCCTTCCCAACACCTCCCTTCCTACCGGCACCATTATGGGCGCGCCCGTATCGATGGCCTTCATACCCCTCACTAACCCATCGGTAGTATCCATGGCGATGCATCTTACCACCTTTTCCCCTATGTGTTGGGCCACCTCCGCCGTGAGGTTCCACTCCTTATCGCTGATATGGGGGTTAGTGATCTTTATGGCGTTATAAATCGCTGGAAGCTCTCCCTCAGGGAACTCAATGTCGATTACCGGTCCTATAACTTGAACGATTCTTCCCTCGTTTACCTTCCTCATCCCTATCCCTCCCTTCACTTCATTTGGGCCTTTAAGGCCTCAGCGGTTGTAGCTATCTCGGTAACCTCCTTGGTAATCGAGGCCTGACGGGCTTTATTGTAAAGGAGCGTCAATTTCTCGATGAGCTCCTGCGCGTTTTTGGTGGCATTATCCATGGCGGTCATTCGGGCTCCGTGTTCTCCCGCGTTGTGTTCCAGAAGGGCCCGGAAAACGCCCATCTCCACATACCGCGGTAAAAGCCTGGCAAAAAGCTCCTTAGGCGGAGGTTCATAAATGGGTTCCACAGGAAAGATGACGGGTTCACTAGGGGGAAGCTCTTCTTCCTCCAGGGGGATTTCAAGGGGCAAAAGCCTCTCTATTTTGGGAATCTGGGAGAGGGGAGAGCGGAAGAAGTTATAGGCCAAAAACACCCCATCCACTTCTCCCTGCAAAAAGTCCTCCATTAAGGGTTGAGCTAACCTTTTCGCCACCTCGTAATCGAAACGCTTAAACTGATCCACATAGGTGCGTTTTATCAATTGGGGGTATCTTCTTCTGAAGTAGTCCCATCCCTTCCTTCCGAGGATATCCAGCTGAACCTCAAAATTGGCCTCAGCCATAAAGCGTTCCACTTCTCGGAAGAGATTGACATTATAACTGCCGCAAAGCCCCTTCTCGGTACTCAGGACCAAAACCAGGACCTTCTCCAGTCTCCTCCTTTCCATCAAGGGGTGATAGGGCTTTTTCGCCCTTTCCCAGAGGTCCTGAACCATCTCCCTCAGTTTGTCCGCATAAGGTCTGGCGTTAAGGATGCGATCATGGGCCCTTTTTAGCCTTGCCGCCGATACCATATACATGGCGCGGGTGATCTGTTGGGTACTCCTTATGCCCGCTATCCTTCGCCTTAAAAGCTTTAAGCTCAACATCAGACCTTAAACACCTCCCGGAATTCCCTGAGGGCTTGATCCATCTTCATTTTGAGGGATTCGTCTATCTCCCTCTTCTCCTCGATCTCCCTATAGATCTCAGGGTATCTCTGCTCCACAAACTCGTAAAGCTCCTTTTCATATCGTCTTATAACCGCCACCGGTAACTCGTCCAAATAACCGTTGACCCCGGCATAGATGATCAGGATCTGCTTTGAGAAAGGAAGGGGCTGGTATTGCTCCTGTTTTAGGATCTCCATGAGCCTTTCGCCCCTTATCAATTGGGCCTGAGTGGCCTTGTCCAATTCGCTAGCGAATTTGGCAAAGGCCGCCAGTTCCCGGTATTGAGCGAGTTCAAGCCTCAAAGTGCCTGCCACCTGCCTCATGGCCTTTATCTGCGCGTTTCCCCCCACCCGGGATACGGAAAGCCCCACGTTTATGGCCGGACGAAAACCCGCATAAAATAGGTCGGTCTCAAGATAAATCTGGCCATCGGTGATGGATATGACATTAGTAGGGATATAAGCCGAAATATCCCCCGCTTGGGTCTCAATTATCGGAAGAGCCGTAAGCGACCCTCCCCCCTTTTCATCGCTTAACTTGGCTGCCCTCTCCAAGAGTCGGGAATGAAGGTAGAAAACATCTCCAGGATAAGCTTCCCGTCCGGGAGGCCTTCGCAAAAGGAGGGACAATTGCCGATAAGCCATGGCATGCTTGGATAGGTCATCGTAAATGACCAGGGCGTGCATCCCATTGTCCCGGAAATATTCGCCCATGGTACAACCCGCATAAGGGGCTATGTACTGCAAGGAGGCGGGTTCACTCGCGGAGGCGGCTACCACAATGGTGTAGTCCATGGCCCCATATTGGCGGAGCTTATCAACCACTTGAGCTATGGAGGATTGCCTCTGTCCGATGGCCACATATACGCAATACACGCCTTGATCCCTTTGACTAAGGATGGTATCGATCACAATGGCGGTCTTTCCCGTTTGACGATCTCCCAAAATGAGCTCCCTCTGCCCCCTTCCTATGGGGATCATGGCATCTATGGCTTTTATGCCCGTCCTTAAGGGTTCTTTGACCGGTTGTCTCTCCACCACCCCAGGGGCCTTTCTTTCAATAGGTCTATACTCCTTCGCCTCAATGGGCCCTTTACCATCTAAGGGTTCACCCAAGGGGTTCACTACCCTTCCAAGAAGCCCTTCCCCCACTGGTACTTGAATGATTCTTCCGGTACGCTTTACTATGTCCCCTTCCTTTATTCCCTTGTCCTCTCCCAGGATGGCTACCCCCACATTATCTTCCTCCAGGTTCAGCACCAAGCCCATGACCCCATTCGGAAACTCCACCAACTCGCTCATCATGACCTTTTCCAAGCCATAGATCCTCGCTATTCCATCGCCTACTGATAAGACCACTCCGGTCTCGCTTACGTCTATTTCCCTTTCAAATCCCTTTAAATGTCTCTCCAAGATTTGGACGATCTCTTTAACTCGTACTTGCATCACAACCCCTCCAGAAGGGTTTTACTTAGACGTTGAAACTGCGCCTTCAAACTTCCATCGTATACTAATCCCTTGAACTCCACCTTCGCTCCCCCGATGAGAGAAGGATCAATACCTACCTTTAATATGACCTTTTTGTTCATGAGGTCCGAGAATGCCTTTTCTACTTTTCGAACCTCTTCCTCCTCTATCTCCATGGGAACGTACAATACCCCCCTCATGATGCCCAAACTCTCCTCCTTAAGCTCGGTGAATATCTCCTTTATCAATCTCAAAAGGTCCATCCTTCCGTTTTCAAGCACTAAAAGGAGGAATCGCTTCATGCCTTCGGTGAGGTTAAAGTTTTCAGTTATGTCTTCCAAAATCTCCTTCCTTTTTTTTAGGGGCAAAACGGGTAAGGTCAAAACACTTCTTATAGCTTTTTCGGTCTCCAGAAGTCCGGTGACAAGCTCCAGTTCCCTTTCGTATTCGTCAACTTTGTTCTCGCTCTTGGCCAAAGAGAAGAGGGCTCGAGCATAACGCCTGGCAAGTCTTAACATCTAATCCTCCTCAGGTTTTGGACAAAATCCTCCAAAAGCTTTCTCTGATCCTTTTGGGTCAGATGTTCCTTTAGGATCTTTTCTGCTAGAGTTAAGGTCCTTAAGACCAACTTCTCTCGGAACAAAGTCTCCAGTTTTCTCCTTTCTTCCTCCATGGCCTTTTGGGCTTCAAGCCTTATCCTTTCCGCTTCCTTTTTCGCCTCTTCTAATATCCTTTCCTTCTCCCTTTGAGCCTCAGCCATAATCCTTTCCCGGATGAGCTTCGCCTCTTCTTCCAACCCTTTCACTTTACTCTTGAGTTCCTCAAGCTGTTTCTCCCAAAAGGCCTTCTCTTGTTGGGCCTCTTCAAAGGCTCGCCTCAAAAATTCATGTCTTTCTTTGAGCTTGGTTTTAATGGGCTTTTTCAAAAACCAAAAAAGCAAAAAGACCAGCAACAAAAAATTTATGACTTTAAATATGAACTCCCACATGCTTTTAACCCAAAGGCCTTCCGAGGATCTTTTCCGAAAACCCCTTTGCCAGGTTTTGGGCTAAATTTTCCACTTCCGAAAGGGCCCCTTTCAAATCCTCTTCCATCTTTTGCCGCATCCTTTGGATCTCCTTCGCCAGTTCCTCCCGGAGTGAAGCTAAAAAAGCCTCTCTTTCCTTCTTCGCTTCCTCGCGCACCAAAAAGCCTTCCTTCAAGCTTTCTTCTTGTATTCTACGAAGCTCTTCTCTCCAAAACTTCTCCAGCTCTTCCGCCTCCTTCTTCAGCTTTTCGGCCTCTTCCTTTTTTCCGAAGATCCTTTGATGCCGTAATTCCAAAAAGCGCAAGAATGGTTTAAAGGCCAATTGGTTTAATAGGATCATAAAGATCAAGAAGATCACAAACTGGATAAGTAAGCTTTTATCAAGGGAAATCACCCCCTCCCCCCTATAGCTTCATTTTATATAACAAAACGCTTCCCTTTTTGCAACTCTCAAAGGTTTATGGAGACATTATTTCCTTTTTTAAGAATATTTCAAGGAGCATAAGGGCTGCAGGCGTCATCCCGGGGATCCGTGAGGCCTGGCCTAGGGTTTTGGGGTTGACCTTTTTGAGCTTCTCTTTGATCTCGTTGGAAAGCCCCGGGATTGAGGAGAAATCGAAGTTCTCGGGGATCCTTATGGATTCAAGGTCTCGGCTTTTTTCCACCTGCTGTTTCTGGCGTTGGATATATCCCTCATATTTGACCTGGAAGGTCACTTCTTCCTTTACGTCCGGGGGCAATTTTCCTATCTCTGGCAGAAAGAAGGCCAGGTGATCAAACTCTACTTCGGGTCTTCTTAGGAGCTCCTTTAAGGTTATAGGGGTTTTTAAGGGAGCTGTTCCCATTTCCTTGAGTCGGTCATTAATCGAGGCTTGGGGTTTTAATTTGAACTCTTCCAACATTTTCAAAGTCCTTTCGATGAGGTCTTGTTTTTCCAGGAGCTTCTTATAATGTTCCTCCGGGATTAACCCCAGCTTATACCCTATGGGCATAAGCCTCAAGTCCGCATTATCCTCCCTTAAAAGGAGCCTATATTCAGCCCTTGAGGGGAACATCCGATAAGGCTCATCGGTGCCCTTGGTGACCAGGTCATCGATCAATACGCCTATGTAAGCCCTTGATCTTTCAAGAACCAAGGGTTCTTCTCCCCTTATTTTAAGTACCGCATTTATCCCCGCTATAAGCCCCTGGGCGGCGGCTTCTTCGTAACCGGTAGTTCCGTTTATTTGGCCAGCTAAGAATAGCCCTTCTATCAACTTGGTCTCCAAGGTGGGCTCAAGCTGGGTGGGATCTACGTAATCGTGTTCGATGGCATAACCAGGTCTGATTATATGGGCCTTCTCCAGGCCCGGGATGCTTCTGACCATCTCGATCTGAACCTCCAAAGGCAGACTGTTAGAGATGCCATTGGGATAATATTCGTTTGTCCTCAAACCCTCCGGTTCTAAAAAGACCTGATGGCGTTCTTTATCGGGGAATTTCACCACCTTGTCCTCGATGGAAGGACAATACCTCACCCCTTTTCCCTTTATTATGCCCGTATAAAGGGGCGATCGATCCAAGGCCTGGCGGATGATCTGGTGGGTCCTTTCGGTGGTCCAGGTAAGCCAACAGGGAACTTGGGGTCTTTCTATTTTCTCGGTGAAGAAGGAGAAGGGTCTCGGTGGGTCTTCTCCATATTGGGGGACCATGCTGGAAAAATCTATAGTCCTTCCGTCAAGGCGAGGGGTAGTTCCGGTTTTGAAGCGTCCAAGCTTAAAACCAAGCCTCTCCAATTCCTCCGACAGTTCATAAGAGGCCGGATCTCCAAGCCTCCCCCCCGGGAAATTTCGAAACCCGATGTGGATAAGCCCCCTTAAAAAGGTACCTGGACTAATGATCAGGGTTTTTCCCAAGAAGACCTCTTCCAGGCTGGTCTTTACGCCCTTTATTTTACGCCCATCCACCAGCAGTTTAGCGACGCTTGATTGACGGATGAAAAGGTTAGGAGTCGATTCCAGTACCTTCCGCATCTCTATGCGATATTCCTCCATATCCACTTGGGCCCTGGAGGACCAAACGGACATGCCCTTTTTGGTGTTGAGACGCCTCATCTGAATCATGGTCCGATCGGTGTTTTTGGCCATCTCCCCCCCGAGGGCATCTATCTCCTTGACCAAATGCCCTTTGGCAAGCCCGCCGATGGCCGGATTACAAGACATATGGGCGATCCTATCTACGTTGTGGGTCAAAAGAAGGACCGATGCTCCCATCCGGGCGGCGGCTAAGGCCGCTTCACAACCCGCATGACCTCCACCTACCACTATTACGTCGAATACCTCGGGTATATCCATCAAGTTAAAAATTATCCAAGCTTTTCCAACTTGGAAAGCCTCTTCAAATGATGTAGCTTTAAAGATGTGGCGGATGTAGTGGGATTAGGGGCGTTGAACCTGGATTTGTTTTACGAGGTCGATGACCTGGAGGCCTTGGGCCTTCAAAGGGGAAGGGAGGCGGAGAGGGATTTCCAAAATACGTTTGAACTTCTTCGATTGTATGGGCGTAAGGTAGGGGAGAGTGCGGGTGGTTCGGCCTCCAATACCGTTTTTGCCCTTTATCGTTTGGGATTTAAAGTGGGCTTTTGTGGCAAAGTGGGGGAAGATGAAGAGGGGGAGAAGGTGCTTAAGGGGATGGAGGGGGTTGATCTATCTCGGGTTAAGAGGGAGGGGAGGACCGGGCTTTGTTTGGTGGTGATAGATAAGGAAAGGGATAGGGCGCTTATCGTTCAACCTAATGTGAATGACACTTTGTCGCTTTCGGATCTTGATGTGGATTACATTTCGCGCTTTAAGATCCTCCATATGAGTTCCTTTGTGGGAGATGGGCCCTTAAGGGCTCAGCTATCCTTGATGAAAGAGCTTCCTTCTTGGGTTCGGGTGAGCCTTGATCCGGGAGAGCTTTATGCTCGAAGGGGGATGGAGGCCCTTTTGGGGATTTTAAAAAGGAGTTGGATCGTCTTTTTAACGGAAGAGGAATTGGAGCTTTTAACCGGAAGAAAACTCGAAGAAGGGGCAAAGGAGCTTTTTAAACTGGGTCCGGATTGGGTGATCTGTAAGAGAGGGAAAAGGGGGGCCATCGCCTTTGGACGGAGAGGAAGTTATGCGCTTCAGACTGAGCCCTCGAAAGAGGTAGTTGATAACACCGGGGCTGGGGATGTGTTTAACGCGGGCTTTTTGGCAGGATTCCTTTTGGGGAAGGATGTGGAGGAGTCTTTGAAACTGGGGCACCGACTGGCCTTAAAGAGCCTTAAGGGCTTTGGAAGGTCCAGTTACCCGACGAAGGAGGACCTTTGCTCTTAGGTTGGTTCTCTTCGGGAAGGGATGAGGCGGCAAGGGTTCTTTTGAAGGAGACCGTAAAGGCTTTAAGGGAAGGGTTTATAAAAGGGGAAATAAGCTTTGTTTTTGTAAACAGGGATTTTGGTGAATCGGAAGAAAGCGATAGATTTTTGAAGCTCTGTGAAGAACTGAGTCTTAAGGTCTTAAGCCTTTCCTCCAAGGCCTTCCTTCCGGAAGAGAGACTAAAGGACAAGGAGAAATGGAGAAGCCTTTACCATGAGGAGGTTAGGAGGTTAATCGAGGCCTTTCCTATGGAGATAGGGGTTTTGGCCGGGTATATGCTTATTGTGAGCCCTTCTTTTTTGACCCGATTCCCCCTAATAAATCTTCATCCCGCTCTGCCTTGGGGCCCAACAGGAACCTGGCAAGAGGTTATATGGGAGCTCATCCATAATGGAGAAAAGGAGACGGGGGCCATGATTCATCGCGTGACCGAAGAGCTTGATCGTGGGCCGGTTTTGTCCTTTTTTAGGATCAGTCTTAGAGGTCCACGATTCGATCCCCTGTGGGAGGAGCTGGAGAAAGGGCGATTTGAAGGTTTGAAAGAGAAAAAGGAGGCTCAGCTTCTTTTTAGGCTTATAAGGGAAGAGGAGGAGAAGAGGGAGATTCCCCTTTTGATCCTGACCCTTAAGGCGCTCTCTGAGGGAAGGATAGGCCTTGAATCCGATCAGGCGGTCGATTTAACCCAAGAGGTTGAGGCCTACTTAAGGAGGAGGGGATGAGGATCTTTATAACCGATTGTGAAGGACCTATCACCAAGAACGACAACGCCTTTGAGCTCTGTTCGAGTTTTATTCCCGGAGGTGATCTGTTGTTTCGGACCTTGAGCCGTTATGACGACTATTTGGCCCTTGAGGGGAAGATAAGGGATTATGAGGCTGGTTTCACCTTACGCTTGGTCATGCCCTTCCTTTTGGCTTATGGCCTTGATGTGGAAAGGATGTTCCGTTTCAGCTTTGAGAGTTTAAGCCTCATGCCCCGCGCTATCGAGGCCATGAGATTCCTAAGGGGGTTGATGCCCCTTTTCGTCATAAGTACCAGTTACCAGCCCTATCTCAAGGCTTTAGCGGGGCTTATAGGGTTACCCTTCGAGTGTATCGTCTGTACTAAGCTTTCCATCGGGGAGTTAAGGCTTGAGGAGAGGATCATCAAAAGGCTCAGAGAGATCGCTCAGTGGATAATCTCCCTGGGTGAGATTGAGCATTTCGATTTGGAGATCATCAATAGGCTTAACGAGGTGTTTTTTAAGGAGTTTTCCGAAGAACCCATAAGCCAAATTATGAGAAGCGTTCATCCAATAGGCAGTAAGGGAAAAAGGGCGGCCCTAAGGGAGATAGCCAAAAAGACGGGTTCGAGCCTCGAGGAGGTCCTCTATGTAGGAGATAGCATAACCGATTGCGAAGCCTTAAGGGAGGTGAGGCTTTCGGGAGGATTAGCCCTGGCCTTTAATCCCAACCGTTATGCCCTCCAAGAGGCCGAAGTGGTATGCCTTTCAGAAGATGCTTCGCCACTTGTGGTTTTCGGTTATTTGTTCCTTAAGGGGGGGAAGGAAGAGGTGATTAAGGCCGTGACGAACTGGAATGAGGAGTATCTTCTCAAAAGAGGAGTTCCTCCAGAATGGCTTCCCGCGGGGGAGGTAGGCCTCATAGAGAGGGAGAACCTTGAGTTTTGGAGTCTTCGAAGCGAGGACTTTCGTAAAAGGGTTCGGGGGGTAAAAATAGGAGAGTTGGGTTGAGGGAAAGAAGGCTCTTTTTGCTTTTATCGTACTTTCTTCTGTTTTTGGCCTTTTATCTCTTTTTGAAGATTCTGTTGCCCTTTGTGAGTTCTCTTTTTTGGGCACTTATCTTCGCGGTTGCCTTTTATCCCGTAAACCGGGCTTTGAGATCCCTTTTGCGAAGCCGAAAGGGGATTTCGGCCGGCATCTGCACTTTGATGGCGGTGCTTTTGATCGTCATACCTTTGGTTTTCTTGACCACTTTACTGGTGAATGAGATGAGTCAAGCCTATCAATTTTTTGAGAACCTCATAGAGTCTGGGGCGTTTGCCGACCTGATAAGAGAATTGGAGAGTTCAAAGCTCATACAGAGGCTTCTTGAGCTTCTTTCAAACGGAGGCCAACCCCTAACGCTTGAAGATGCCCTTTCCATGGTGGGTCAGAAGCTCACCCATTTTTTAGCCTCTCAAACTACCCTGTTGGCTAAGAAGGTCTCTTTGGGTTTAATACAGTTTTCGGTCATGATTGTGGCCCTTTTTTACCTCTTAAGGGATGGGGATTTATTGCTCGAGAAGCTCAAAGAGGTCTTGCCTTTGGAAAAAGAGGAGAAAGAGGAACTTTTGAGACGCATTTACGAGATGATAATCGCCAGTTTATATGGGAACGTGCTGGTAGCCATAGCCCAAGGCTCACTTGGAGGGATCGGTTTTTGGATAGTGGGCTTGCCTTCCCCCCTATTGTGGGGGAGTGTGATGGCCCTTCTTTCCCTTCTTCCGGTAGTTGGTGCTTACCTTGTATGGGTACCCGCTTCGTTGTGGCTCTTTTTGGGCCAGGGAGAATTAGGTAAGGCCATATTCTTGGCCGGTTGGGGGGTTTTAGTGGTGAGTACCATAGATAATATTTTGAGGCCCATTTTCATAAGTGAGAGGGTAAAAGTCCATCCCTTGCTTTTATTTTTCGCGATCTTAGGAGGCATAAAGGCCTTTGGGATTTTGGGGGTTGTGGCGGCTCCGGTGATTGTGGCCTTTAGCCTGGCCATTTTCGACTTCTACCTGAAAAGGCCAAAGCCCTCCCAACCGGGAACCGAATAGATCTTCAAACTGGGAAGCTCCACGCAACTAAGTTCTCCTCCGTAAACAGCGCCCGTATCGATGCCGATCTTATTTTCCATTATGAGGACCTGCCTTAAGGGAGTGTGACCGAAGACCACGGTCTTTCCAAAGTCGTATTTGGACATGATAAACTCACCCCTTATCCAAAGAAGGTCCATGGGATCCTGTTTTTCAAGGGGTACACCTGGTCTTAACCCGGCGTGAACAAAAAGGTACTGGTCCGTCTCATACCAAAGTAGAAGGGATTCGAAGAATCGAAGGTGTTCCTCGGGCAATTTGAACTTTCCACCTTCCATGTAGCTTCGGATAGTCCCTCCGCCTCCGTTGTAAAGGTAAAGGTCGAGGTCTTGTCCGGTTTTCACCCACCGAAGGAACATGTCCTCATGGTTTCCCAACAAACAGACCACATGGGGATATTCCCTTTTTAACCTTATGAGCCTCTCCACTACCCCTCGCGGGTCCGGCCCCCGGTCCACGTAATCACCGATGAAAACCAGCATGTCCTGTTGAGGGTTAAGATGGGGACGGATCTTTTCTAAAAGCCTCTCTAAGGACTCCAGACACCCGTGGATGTCACCTATGGCGAAATATCGCCTTACTTTCCCTCCACCCACCAACGCTCTTCTTTCCGATCAAACCACCAGTCGCAAAAATGGCGTTCAAGAACGGCTTTAGCGAGTTTAAGTCCCGTTTGAGTCTTGAGCCTCTTTAAAGCGTATTTTAACCATTCCTCAGCATAGGGATTTCCCAAGTCCTTTTGCTCCTTGAGCTCCAGGATGAGTTCAAGCTGATCCGCGTCATGGGAAAGCCTTGCCTCAAGGGTTTTGCCCTCTTTGAACTCCTTAAATAGCTCCAGGATCTCGCCCAAGCCCGTGTCCTTTAAGGCGTCCTCCAAGGCCTCTTCTTCCTTAGCCTGCACGTACCTTTTATAGACGTAATTTTGATCACCCGTTCGGGATTCCCCGATATCGTGTATCAAGCACATGAGGACTGTTTTTAAAACATCGGCATTTCCCTCCATTTTGGCAAGGCAGTAACCTATTAAGGCCGTTCGAAAAAGATGTTCGGCGACCGATTGATCCCCGGACCCCAAAAAACGGTAACCCGTTCGAGGGGTCTTTTGGAGGATTCCTACTTCAAAAAGAAAATCGGCCAATCTCTGAAGCTCCATTTTCACTTTCTCCTTGTTGACAAGTATGGGCCTTATGTATTAAACCTCCTTATGAGGTCGGGTGACAAGCCTGACCTTTTGTATTGATATTATAAGGAGGAAAGAGGTGAGAACTTTTCATTTAACAGCGGAAGAAGCTCGTGCACAGAGGAAGTGGTATCTGGTGGATGCCAGGGGTAAGGTGTTGGGGCGCTTAGCCGCCAAAATCGCCACAATTCTTCGAGGAAAACACAAGCCCATTTTCAGTCCCCATCTGGACGTAGGGGATTTCGTGGTGGTGATAAATGCCGATAAGATCCGTTTGACGGGTGCCAAGTGGCATAAAAAGCTTTATTTTAGGCATTCGGGTTACCCGGGAGGGCTCAAGGTCGAGACCGCTCAACAATTGTTCTCCCGTAAGCCCGAGGAGTTATTAAGGCTTGCGGTAGCGGGGATGTTGCCCAAGAACCGTCTTGGTCGAAAGCTTTTGAAAAAGCTCAAGATATATAGGGGTCCGGAGCATCCCCATCAGGCTCAAAAACCCGAACCCTTGAATCTTGAGGAGTAAAGGAGGTTTCGAATGGAGGTACAACGGTTTTATGGAACCGGGAAGAGGAAAACGGCTGTAGCCCGAGTGTGGTTGAAAATGCCCGGAGAGGGGCGCATCATCGTAAATAAGAGGGATTTTGAGGATTATTTTCCTCGTGAGACCTTACGGCTTATGGTGCTTCAGCCCTTTAAGCTAACCGATACCTTGGGTAAATTCGACGTTCTGGTAAACGTGAGAGGGGGAGGCGTTTCGGGGCAAGCAGGGGCTATAAGACACGGCATAAGCAGAGCCTTGGTGGCTTATAATGCCGATCTGCGTCCCATTTTGAAGAAAGCGGGTTTACTCACCCGAGATGCCCGAAAGAAAGAGAGGAAGAAATACGGACAAAGAGGCGCGCGGGCTCGCTTCCAATATTCCAAACGTTAAATGGATTCCTTAAAAATAGGTGTAATCGGGGCAAGTGGTTATACGGGTGGGGAATTGGTAAGGCTTTTGATTAACCACCCAAAGGTGGAGATCGTCCTTTTAAGTGCCGACAGACAAAAGGGCAAATTCATAGAGGAGGTATTTCCGGGTTTTAGGGGATTGAGACTTCCTAAACTTGAACCATTGGATTTAAGCTCCCTTTCTCAAAGGGTGGATCTTTGCTTTTTGGCCCTTCCTCACAAGACCTCCATGGAGGTGGCAAAGGTTTTAATTCAAGATGGGAAGAGGGTGATTGACCTTAGCGCGGATTTTAGGCTCAAAGATGCGAGGCTTTACGAGAGATGGTACGGGGTTCATAGTTGTCCGGAGCTTCTTAAGGAGTCCGTTTACGGATTGCCCGAGCTTTATAGAAGCAAGATAAGGACCGCCCGCCTTGTGGCAAACCCCGGATGTTATCCCACCTCGGTCTTATTGGGGCTTTTGCCCTTGGCGGAAAAAAGGCTTATAGAAGGAAGGATCATAGCGGATTCAAAAAGTGGTGTAAGCGGAGCGGGAAGAAGCCTGAGGGAAGACCTGATGTTCACGGAGGTGGCTGAGTCCTTTCGAGCTTATCAGGTCTTGGAGCATCGGCATTTGCCCGAAATGGAGCAAGAACTGGAAAACCTCTTGGGAGAAAAACCGCAACTGGATTTCGTCCCCCATCTGTTGCCCATTAACCGAGGGATCCTTTCGACCCTCTATGTGAACCTAAAAGTCCGGATGAGCGAAAAAGACCTTTACGAGCTTTACCTGGAACGCTTCTCGGAAGAGCCCTTTGTGAGGGTACTTGAACCCGGATCCTTCCCTTCCACTTCCCAAGTGAGGGGAAGCAATTTCTGTGATATAGGCTTTAAGGTTAAAGAAAAAAGGGCCGTCATCATCACCGCCATCGATAACCTGATAAAGGGGGCCTCGGGTCAAGCCGTCCAAAACCTCAACATCATGATGGGATGGCCAGAGACTACCGGTCTAACCTCCCTTCCGCTTTTCCCTTAAGAGCTTGTTCTTCAGAACAAAAGGGAATAAATTAGAACAAAAGTATTCTGAGGAGAACAAAAGTGGGAAAAAGGATTGTTCCGGCGGTTTATCAAGTGGGTAAGGTCCTTTCTTATTTGGCCAAGGGACCTAATTTTAAGGTGAGATTGAGTGACATAGCGCGTGACCTTAACCTTCACAAGAGTCGGGTTTATTACATTTTAAATACCTTGCGGGAGTTTGGGTTGGTGGAGAAGGACCCTTATACCAAAGCCTATTCCCTTGGTCCAGCTCTCATCTTCATGGGCGAGAAGGTGCTCGAAAACTTGGATTATCGTCGTAAGGCTGAGCCATTTCTTAAGGAGTTAGCTCGGATGACAGGGTGTACGGCCTTTTTGGGTAAGGTTTTGGAAGGGAGGATATATGTGGTGGCCAAAGAGTACGCTGACGATGGGGTGAAGATAACCATTCCCTTAGGGTATAGGTTTCCCTTAAGTTATGGGGCCTTGGGGAAAATAATGCTCGCCTTTGGGGATGAGGAGGGCCGGAATGATCTTTTGACTGACGAACGCTTGAGGCGTTGGGCGGAGAGGGTGAACCTGGAAGAGGAGCTTTTCCGTTTCCGCACGGAAGGATACGCCGAGGATATAAGGGAGATGGACCCGAGGTTCAGTAGCGTAGCCTCACCGGTTCTTGAACCAACCCAAAAGGTGTTTGGGATGGTGTTTATTGTGGGGACCTTTGACGAGCTTACTGCACGCTTCTATGGCCCTCAGGTGGCTTCAACGGCTAAGGAACTCTCCAAGGTGATCTGCGGTAGCTTTTGAGTTTACTCTTTTAGCTTAATTAAGTCGCCTTCTTTAACGCCTGAGCCTTCCACTAAAGAAGCTTGAGCATTATCGAGGCCCAAGAAGCCCGTTATCTTAATAGAGGCCTTCTTTGGACCCAGGGAGCGGCCGAGAAGTTCACCAGTTAGTGGATGACGAATCGGGGGACCCACAGAGTAGACCTCCAATTCCTGCCCGATTCTTAGCCCCGAGTTTTTCCCCGCGTTAAGGTAAATCTCCCCATCCTTTATCATGAGAACCGAGGTGGTCCATTCGAAGTTGGAAAGCCCCAAAAGGATGCCCTCTTTCGCCTGTTTTAAGGCCTCATCCAAGGCCTTTTCCAGCGCTTTTTCCGTTCCTTCTTTCCCTTGCAAGGTAGGAAAAGACACCACGCTTTGACCAAAGGCAAGTTTTACGGTTCTTGCGCTTTGCGTATCTATTAGTTCGGCTTCGAGTCTGACCAGGAAGTATACGTTCTTTTCCTCTTCACCCCTCAGGATTTCCTTTATCCTGCCCCTTATTAAGCCCTGGACGCCATAAAGCCTCCATAAATCCCACAAGTTTTGAGAAAATGCCTGAGGCGAGACCTTTAATTCTTCCGGCTTAAGGGGTATAGAGGCTTGACTTTCCTGAAGGGCCTTTTGCAATAGCTCTTGAGCCCTCTGACCGATTCCCCTGAATCTCGGCTCCAGGTGAGAATCTTCGAAGGGGAGGATCACCAGTTTATACTTCAAAGGTCCAAGTAGCACGCTCGGTTTAAGGGTGCTCTCCTCTTTTTTCTCTAAGGTTTGCGGTGCCACATATGGCCTTGCGGTATAAGTGGTGGCGCTTCTCGGGCTTTCAGGCCTTGGACGGCTCATTTCCCATTGGAGTTCGGTCCTCTTTTCCTCGGGTTTTTCCTTCTTCAAAACAGAGCAGGAAAAAAGCCCTAAGGAAAGCAGGAAAACTAAAGCCCATTTGCCTTTCATCGGTTTTCCTCCTTAAGCTTGAATATTATGGGGGTCATCTCCTCCGTATAAGACCCCTTTTCATCGAAGATGTAAAGGGGCGGTTCCACCACAAGCCCCTCTCCTCCCCCTTTGAGGCCTTCGATTAAGACCATCTTGGCCTCTTCCTTGGGTTTAGGATGAACGAACCTCAACCTCTTCGGTTCAAGCCTCCTTTTCCTCATCTCCACAAAAAGGGTAATGGCCCTTTTTTGAGGATAGATGAAATAACAGCGTCCCCTTTCTTTAAGCAGATAAGAGGTGGCCTCAAGGAAGTCTTCAATGGTCCCCAAGATCTCGTGTCTCGCCAGGGCCTTTTTGTCTTGAGGGTTGATCCTGCCCCAGGAGGCGGGGTAATAAGGGGGGTTACTTATGACCACCTGGAAGGTTTGGGGGGAAAAGTAACGTTTTATCTCCCTTACATCCCCCTGGATTACCCTTATTCTCTCGGAGAGACCGTTCAGTTTTACGTTTTCTTGAGCAAGCTCGAAAAGCTCTCTTTGGATCTCAATCCCCCACAATTCCTTAAGGTGCGGGTATTTTTTTCCCAAAATGATCAGGATGACCCCATTCCCCGTGCCAAGGTCTATGATCCGTTCTTCCCCTTTAATCTTGACAAAAGAGGCCAGAATAGGGGCATCTACTGAGAAACGGTATCCGTCACGAGGTTGAAGAAACTTTATCTCCCCTTCAAAAAGCCCATCAAACGTCCATTTCACAATTTGCCTCAAAAAGTTGGTAAAACACCAACCCCGTCAAAACCTTTGGGTAAAAATAAGTGGACTTTTTGGGCATCATTTCCCCTTTCTCAACCACCCTCTCCAATACTTCCCGTTTAACCCCCCTCAAAAGAAAGACCATATCCGCCCCTTTTGAAAGGGCTCGGAGGGCTTCCTCTCGGTCCTTGGTAAAACTTACTTTTCCCCCTGTTCCCCCGAGGATGAGCTCATCGACAAGGACCGAGTCAATCTCTTGAAGGTGAGAAGGGATAGGGAGGTCCTTTAAGGGGAAAAGAAGCTTAGGGTTTCCCTTTTTGGGAAGAAAGAGGATCGCCTCTTCTTTTCGATGTGCCTCAAGGGCCAGCTCTAAAGGGGTCTCTTGAACCTCAAAGAATTCTCGAAGCCTTCTCCTTATGGATTCCTCTTCGACCCCATAAACAATTCGATGAACCGGCAATATCAAAAGCCCTTCGGATAGAAGATCCGTAAGGTACATGGAAACGTAGTTAAAGGGAGACTCCTCATCCCTTATGCTCAAGGAATCCCTCAAAGCCTTGGCCGCCTTGAGCCTATGATGTCCATCGGCTATCAAAAGCCTTTGTTCCCGGAGTTTCTCTTGAAGAAAAGAGATGAAGGAAGGCTCTTTTATCACCCAAAGTTTATGCCTGACGCCTTCCTCATCGATTAGCTCAAACCTGGGTTTTTCCCCTTCCAGGGCCTTAAAGACCTTTTCGATCTCGCTCTTCGGATCCTGGTAAAGCGAAAAGATCTCCCCCGTCTGGATGCCGGTGAGCTTTAATAGATTTAACCGTTCGCTCACCACTTCTTCCATGGTGTTCTCGTGCTCCTTTAAGGCCTGATCCTCAAGCTTGACTAAACCGATAAATCCCCACCGAGCATAAGTCTTCCCATCGTGGGAAAAAACCTGTTTATAGGGATAAATCGAAGGCTCATCCTCCCTTTTAAAGATCCCCCTTTTGAGCCAGGAACACAGGGTCCTTTTCGCCTCTTGGGGGGTCTCCGGAAGTATAAGCCTCACCACATTAAAAGGGCTTCTTCTCAAAAACTCCTCCTTCATCTCGGGGCTTATCACATCGTAGGGAGGTGTCACGACCTTCTTTATCTCCACCTGTTCGGAGAAAAACAATCCTCGAAAGGGCTTTATCCTCGGCACTTTACCACCTCATTCTCACCTTAACCCCTCTTTGAGATAGGTATTCCTTTATCTCCCTAATGGTGTATTGGTTATAGTGTACCATGGAGGCTATTAAAGCTGCATCCGCTTTTCCTTCGGTCAAGACCTGGAATAAATGCTCAGGATGCCCCGCTCCCCCTGAGGCCACAACGGGGATGGAGACGTTCTCGGAGATCATCCGCGTTATACGAAGTTCATAACCCCCTTGGGTCCCATCAGCATCAATGGAATTAAGGCAAATCTCCCCCGCTCCAAGCCTCTCAGCCTCCTTTGCCCACCATAGCGCATCAATCCCCGTGGGGGTCCTCCCTCCATTTATCCAAACCTCATACCCAGAAGGGATCCTCTCGGATTGACCCACATAAAGCACATCCATCCCCAAGACGATGGATTGGCTACCGAAGGCCTTTGCGCCCTCGTAAATGAGATTGGGATTTTTTACGGCCGCCGTATTAATAGAAACCTTTTCGGCTCCAGCCAGAAGCACCATCCGCATCTCCTCAAGGCTCTTGATGCCCCCTCCTACCGTCAAGGGGATGAATATCTCCTTGGCCACTTCCCTTACCAGGTCTATCACGATCCTCCGACTTTCAGCTGAGGCTGTTATGTCATAAAAAACGATCTCATCCGCTCCCTCTTCATAATACCTACGGGCCATCTCCACAGGATCGCCTACAGGCACATTATCCTTAAACTTCACCCCTTTGGTGGTTTTCCCCTCTTTTATGTCAAGACATACCACGATCCTTTTGCTTAACACCTTAACCTCTCCACCTCAGGAAGTTATCGAGCATCTTAAGCCCAGGCCTTCCGCTTTTTTCGGGATGAAACTGAACCGCCCAAAGGTTAAACTTGGCTACTGCAGAAGTAAATTCCATCCCATACTCCGTTAAACCTATTACCACTTCAACCTCCTCCGGGACCGGAAAGAAGCTATGAACGAAATAAAACTCATGATCCTCTTCTATCCCCTCAAAAAGGGGGTGTTCCCTCACCTTCCTAACCCTATTCCACCCCATATGAGGGACCTTAAGCCGTTCTCCGAAAGACCCATAAAGGGGTTCGGGAAACCTCACCACCTTCCCCTTCAAAAACCCAAGCCCCTTGACCCCATCCTCTTCGCTCTGTTCAAAAATGATCTGAATCCCCAAACATATCCCCAACATGGGCCTTCCCAAACGGAAAAACTCCCTTAAGGCCTCATCAAGCCCAAGCCTCTTGAGGTTCGCCATGGCCGACCCAGCCGCCCCCACCCCAGGAAATATGAGCCTTGAGGCCTTAAGGACCTTCTCGGGATCAGAAGTTATAAAAGACTCATACCCCAAATAGTCCAAGGCCCTTTTCACACTCGTCAAATTACCCGCCTGATAATCCACTATAGCGATCATTTCGTTCTGCGAAGAGGGACTCTTTTTGTTAATTATACTATAAGCCAATAAAGTACTCTATAGGAACTGGTTCACTTAAATAATACCCTTGCACAAAGTCGCACATAATGAGCCTCAAAATCCTAAACTGTTCTTCATTTTCAACTCCTTCGGCAACTGTTTTTATACCAAGCTTTTTGGCAAGGTCAATAATTGTCTGAACAATTGCCAAAGCCTTTGGCTCATCAAGCATTCTTCTTATGAAGCTTATATCGATTTTTATTAAATCAACTGGAAGGTTTTCCAAATAAGAAAAAGAAGCATATCCTGTTCCAAAATCATCTATTGCAATCTGTATATCAAGGCTTTTTATCTTTTCGATGATCTTTAAGGCGTCCTTTTCTAAAAATAGCCTTTCGGTAATTTCACAAACAAAAGGATAACCGAGTGTCTTTCTTAAATCTTGAAATTTTAAAAAGATATCCGACGAGTTAAAGGATTTTGACGAGAGGTTTATCGAAACTGGGAATCTAAGTTTTGGTCCAATTTTTTTAACTTCTTCTAAAAGATAATCCTCAACCTTTAAAATCAGCCCTGAAGTTTCAAGGAAGTCTATTATCGTAGCTATGGGTTCAATTTTTCCGTTTTCCTTTATCCTCAACAAAATCTCGATTCCTGAAATCTCTCTATTAAAAGTAGAAAAATAAGGTTGGCCATAAAGGACGATTCCCTTTTCCTTTAACAGTTTTGCCACTTTTTCTTTTTGAGCTATAAAATCCCGAACTTCCTTTTCCAAATTCGTTTCGTAAATGGAGAAGGTATTTTCTCCTTTTTTCTTCGCTGTTTCTAATGCAAAAATGGCCTTACGGAAAAGTTGTTCGAAGGTTTTACCATCTTCCGGGTAAGAAGAAACGCCGATATTTACCGTCAAAAGTACAGATCTTTCGTCGATTAAAAACGGATGATAAAAACATTCAAAAATATCCATTATTAATTTCCCAACTTGTTCTTTTGTAGTTTCAAAAAGCACGATTAAAAATTCATCAGCTTCTGTCCTTCCAATAAAGCTGTTGGAGGGAAGGATTGCTTTTAATCTTTGGCTTACTTCTTTAAGTAAAGTTTCAATGACATGAAGTTCATAAGTTATTGCCAAAGTGCCGAATCCATATATGTCAACTATTAACAGAGTAAAAGGGGCCTTATACCTTTCAATATAAGCATTAACCCATGAAGAAAAGGATGCTTCATGAGGGATGCCGGTAAGGGTATCGAAGCTGACTATTTCTAAGCATTGAAGTTCTCTTTTTTCTGAGAGGTTTCGTCCTAAATAAATGAAGCCCATTTCTTTTTTGTCCTTCAGAAGGGGCTTGATCTCCAGGCGAAAATAAACCGGGAGTCCCAATTTGGTCCTTCCTTCCACAAATCCGTCGTAAACCTTTTGGTCTTTCAAAATTCCCTGAAGGCCCGGTGGATTGGAAAGGAGGGAAAAGACACATTTACCGTATAGATCATCTGCTTTATAACCTAAAATTTCCAAAGCCCCCTTATTGGCATAAAGGATCTTTCCTTGTAAATCGGTGATAAGGCACAGAAAGTGAGAATTATCAATCCCTCTGTAAAGGAAATGGGCGAGTTCTTCTTCGGTTAAAATTTTCGTTGGCATTTATTTATTATTTAAGTAAAAAATTTTTATTTTCAAATTCCCTTAGACTTTACTTGACGGTTCTTCAAGTGGGTGTTAATTAATGAAAAAGGGGTGCGCCCATAGCTCAGTCCGGATAGAGCGAGGGACTACGAATCCCTAGGTCAGAGGTTCGAATCCTCTTGGGCGCGCCAAAAGGGTGATGGAGGATCGGTTTCGGTATTTTATGAGGTTGGCTTTGGAAGAGGCGAGGAAGGCCTTTGAAGAGGGTGAGGTTCCCATAGGGGCTGTTTTGGTCAAGGGTGAGGAGGTTTTGGCGCGGGATCATAATCGCACCTTGAGCCTTGGTGATCCGACGGCTCATGCGGAGGTTTTGGTTTTGAGGGAAGGGGCTCGTTTGATGGGTAATTACAGGCTTAATGGGACTGAGCTTTTTGTGACCGTTGAGCCTTGTCTGATGTGTAGTGGTGCCCTTGTTTGGGCGCGGGTGGAGAGGCTTGTATTTGGGTGTCGAGACCAGAAGGGTGGGGCCTTGAGCCTTTATGGGGTCTTTTCGGATGGTAAGTTGAACCATCGTCCGGAAGTAGTGGAAGGGGTTTTAGCGGAGGAATCGAGGGAGCTTTTACAGCGTTTCTTTAAGGAGCGGAGAGGTACCGAAGCGGTCGTAACGGGGCCGACTCGAAATCGGCTGTGCCGCTAAAAGCGGCACCGTGGGTTCGAATCCCACCCTCTCCGCCAGCTTTTTCGAACGCCTTGATCCACGGGTAAGAAGGAGTATAATTTCAAGTGCGGAGAGATGCCCGAGCTGGCCGAAGGGGCACGACTGGAAATCGTGCGTGCCGCCAAGAAGCGGCACCGAGGGTTCGAATCCCTCTCTCTCCGCCAAGTCATCAGTGTCGATAACCGGGCCCTGCGCATCGGTCAGGTTATGAACCCCGCCAGGCCCGGAAGGGAGCAACGGTAGTAACCTCGGCTGGTGGCGCGGGAAGCCTGGTTATCGACAGTGAAGATTTGACATGTCTTACTTAGTGCTTGCGCGCAAATGGAGGCCCCAGACCTTTGAAGAGGTAGTGGGGCAAGAGGTAGTGGTAAAGACCCTAAAAAACGCCATCCTCAAGGGGCGGATCGCTCAGGCCTACTTGTTTTCCGGGCCAAGGGGGGTTGGAAAGACCTCAACCGCTAGGATCTTGGCCAAGGCTTTAAACTGTGCGGAGGGGCCTACCCCTTATCCCTGTAACCGGTGCCAAAGCTGTAACGATATCACCTCGGGAACATCCCTTGATGTGATCGAGATAGACGGTGCTTCCCATACGGGAGTCGATAACATCCGGGAGCTCAAGGAGGCCGTTTCCTATAAACCCATGCGTTCCCGGTACAAGGTTTACATAATAGATGAGGTCCATATGCTCTCTCAGAGCGCTTTCAACGCCCTTTTGAAGACCCTGGAGGAACCTCCTTCCCATGTGGTTTTCATATTTGCCACTACCGAACCTCATAAGGTGCCTCTTACGGTGCTTTCTCGGTGTCAAAGGTTTGAGTTTCGGAGGATCCCTACCGAATTGATATTCGAACATTTGAAGAAGATCGCTGAGGCGGAAGGGATCTTCATTGACCAGAAGGCCTTAAAGCTTCTTGCGGAGAAGGCCGATGGAAGCCTGAGGGATGCTCAGAGCCTTTTGGATCAAGTGGCAGCTTATGCGGGTGGGGAGAAGATCAGTGAAGAGATGGTGAAGGAGGTCTTGGGGATCCCCGAGAGGTGGATGCTTGAGAAACTGGCTCAATCTCTCGGGCGGGGGGATTTAAAGGAAGGTTTCAAGATAATCGAGGGGCTTCACGAAAAGGGTATACCTTATGATGAGTTTATTTTGGAGTTTATGAGGTACTTAAGGGATTTATTGCTTGAAGGGAACGGGGGTTTTGATCCCTTCCAATTGCGTTTTTGGCTACAATTGTGCCTACGGGCCGAATCCCAGATGAGGAAAGGAGACCTGGATAGGTTAATCCTAGAGGTGACCTTGATGGAGATGGCCCAGTGGAGGGATCTTATATCGGTGAAGGAACTTTTGGAGCGCTTCGGGGAGAAACCGGATTTAAGGCTTGAGGAGGTCAAAACTACGGAAATAAAGCTGCAAGAAGAAAAGGGGGAGAAAAGAGAAGAGAAGCCCGTAGTTGAAGAAAAGACGCGCCACGAAGAGGTTTCTCACTTCAAATTCGACTTCGATTGGGAGGCCTTTCAAAAGGAAGTCTCAGCGGAAAGTCCTATTATCGGGGCCTTTTTGGCTCAGACCAAATACTTGGGGCATGAGGATGGTCGGCTGAGGATAGGGGTTCCCTCGGGTTTTCTTTTGGAGAGGCTTTTAGAGAGGGAGGTTAAGGAGAGGATTTTGAAGGTGCTGAGATCCCTTTGGGGCGGAAAGGGTGAGGTCCAGTTTGTGCTTTTGGAAGATCAAACTCCCCAAAAAAAGGCCAAAGATCAGGATGTCTCCTCCTTTCTGAGAGAGGTCCTTCAAGTTTTGGGCGGTGAAGTGATTGAAGAGCGCATCAATTAAAGATGGAACTTCTCGATAAGGTCGAATTACTCCCCTCAAAACCCGGTATATATCTGTTCAAGGATGAAAGGGGCGAGATCCTTTACATAGGAAAGGCCAAAGACATAAGAAAACGCGTCCGCTCTTACTTCCAGGGACCGAAAGACGCCAAGACTTCCGTCATGCTCTCGAAAATAAGGGAGATAGAATCCATAGTGACCCATAATGAAAAGGAGGCTCTAATACTTGAGGATGCTCTTATAAAACAACACAGACCTCCTTATAACATAAAGCTTAAGGATGATAAAAATTACCCCTTTCTGCGCCTCGATCCCAATGAGGCCTTTCCTCGACTTCAAGTGGTGAGAAGGCCCAAGGATGACGGAGCCTTTTATTTTGGCCCCTTTCCTTCATCCCAGTCTCTTAAGGAGACCTTGAAGGTTCTGGGGAGTGTTTTTCCTTTACGGAAATGTAGTAGTTCCCAGATGGCTCATAGGTCGAGACCGTGTTTGAATTATGAGATGAAGAGATGTTTAGGTCCCTGTTGCAATCCGGTGGATCCGGAAGAATACCGAAGCTTAGTGGAGCAGGTGAAGAGGTTCCTTCAAGGTGGAGGCGAGGAAGTGATAAAGGAACTTGAGGAAAAGATGCGGGAAAAGGCCGAGGCCCTCCAATTTGAGGAAGCGGCTGTTTTAAGGGACAGGCTTCAAGCCCTGAGGAAGGTCCTGGAGCCTCAGAAGATCGTCCTTTTGGATCGTTCTAATAAGGATGTGATAGCCTTTGAAAGGGATGGTGAGAGAATTCGTTTCTTCCTCCTTTCCATCAGAGGGGGTAAGCTTTTAAGCGGAAGGGGTTTTGAGTTTAAGGATGTGGGACTTCCTGACCAGGAGGTTTTACTTTCCTTTTTGAGCCGTTATTATCAGGGACAGGGATTCAAGGCCTCAAACGAAGTGATCATCCCCTTTGAGCTTGAGGATGCCTCCATGCTTGAGGGGTTGGGCATAAGGGTTCATCCGCCTTTGGACGAAAGGGAAAAAGAGCTTTTGGAGATGGCCTTTGAAAACCTGTATTTAAGGACTGAGGGCACCTATTCCGTACTTGAGGAATTGAGGAGGCGGTTTCACCTTAAAAAGGTTCCCCACCGTATTGAGGCCTTTGATATTTCCGAACTAAGCGGAGGGGAAGCGGTTGGGTCGATGGTGGTCTTCCTTGAGGGAAAACCCGCGAAAGAGGCTTGGCGGCGTTTTCGCATAAAGGAAGTTAAGGGCATTGATGATTACGGCATGCTGGAGGAGGTCCTGAGAAGGCGTCTTTCAAGGGCCAAAGAGGAAGGGGTTTATCCTGACCTTCTTCTGATCGACGGGGGCAAGGGGCATTTAAGGGTGGCCTTGAAGGTTTTAAAAGAGATGGGACTCGAAGGGATCGAGTGTCTTTCCATCGCCAAACCCCGAGAGGGAGAGAAGGAAGATAAGGTCTACTTACCTAACGCCAGGGACCCCATTCCCTTAAGGGAAGGGAAAAGATGGGCCCTTTTACTCCGACAAATAAGGGATGAAGCCCATCGGTTTGCCCTTTCTTATCACCATAAACTGAGGGAGAAACGGCTTTTTGAGGGGATCAAGATCCCCGGGCTTGGGCAGAAGAAGCTTCAAATGGTTTTGGAGAGATTCGGGGGCTTGGAAGGGTTAAAGAAGGTAGGGCCTTCGGAACTGATGGCGCTTCCGGGCATTGGTCCGGTTTTGGCCCAAAGGATTTGCCAATATCTTTCAAAGGAGGTGAGGAATGAGGGTCAAAATAGGGAACTCGGTTCTTGAACTGGTTCAGGGCGATATAACCCAACAGGATACCGATGCCATCGTCAATGCGGCTAACCCCACGCTTCTGGGGGGTGGAGGGGTCGATGGGGCCATCCACCGAGCGGCGGGGCCGGAACTACTTGAGGAGTGCAAAAAGCTCGGGGGTTGTGCCACCGGAGATGCCAAGATCACCAAGGGTTACCGGCTTAAGGCCAAATACGTGATCCATGCGGTCGGACCTGTGTACAAACGGGATGGGGAAAGGGCACCGGAGCTTTTGGCAAGCGCCTATCGGCGAAGCCTGGAACTGGCCTCCCAATATGGCATTCGTACCATCGCCTTTCCCTCCATAAGCACCGGGGCTTACGGGTATCCGGTCGATGAGGCTGCTCCCATCGCCCTTAGAACCGTCATGGATTATCTGAAGGACCATCCGGAGATAGAGCTTGTGAGGTTTGTCCTTTTCACCAAGGAGGTTTTGGATGCTTATGCCAGGGCCTTGAAGGACTTGGTTAAGGAAAAGGGATATGGAGATTTGGAAGAAGGTAAGGGAGACGATAAGTGATTTTCAAATGTTCTCCGAGGGTGAAAGAGTAGGGATCGGCCTTTCGGGTGGGATTGATTCGGTTGTGTTAGTTGATCTGCTTGAGCGATTAAAGGAGGAACTTAAGCTTGAACTTTATCTCTTACATCTTGAACATGGCATAAGGGGAGAAGAATCCAAAAGAGATCTTGAGTTTGTCAAGGAATTGGCCGAGAAAAAAGGGCTTCCCCTTTTCTTTAAAGAGGTGAACGTGCCTCTTTACGCTAAAAGGGAAAAGCTTTCGTTGGAAGAGGCAGCGAGGAATTTAAGGTATCTTTTCTTCGAAGAGGCCCAAAAAGAACTTCACCTGCAGAAGATCGCCTTAGCTCACACGGCCGATGATCAGGTGGAGACCTTTCTTTTGGCCCTTTTAAGGGGAGCTGGTCTCAAGGGGCTTAAGGGGATGCCACCCAAAAGGGGGCCTTATGTAAGGCCTCTTATAAGGGTTTGGAAAAAGGAAATAGAGGAATACGCCCTTCAGAGGGGTTTAAGGTATGTGGTGGATAGGTCCAATTTTGATCTTTCCCGCTTAAGGAATCGGATTAGGCTCGAACTTATCGAGTTCCTCAAGCTCTTCAACCCTCGGATAAAGGAGCGGATACTGGAGATGACCGAGATCTTACAGCAGGAAAACGAGGTCTTGGACCTTTTGACCGGAAAGCACTATGAAGAACTGGCCCAAAAGGAAGGGAAGGGGGTTTATTTCGAGCTTGAGGCCTTAAGGGAGCTTCCTCAAGCCCTAAGGCTGAGGCTTGTGGCATTTGCCTTTCGTGACCTTACGGGGCTTGATCTGTCTTTTCGGCATCGAAACTCCATAAGGCTTCTTATAGAGGGTAAAGGGGGTGATGTGGAACTCCCCCGAGGGCTTTTGGCTTCAAGGCAAGGAAGAAGGCTTTATATCGGGGAGAGGCCGAAAAGCGTTGAGATTCAACCGAAAGAGCTTCGGATACCTGGCATAACCGAGATCGCTCCAGGCCTTTTCATCGAGGCGAGTTTTCTCGATCAAAAAGAGGAGAGCCCTTCGCCTCAAGTGGCCCTTTTGGATTTGGATAAGTTGACGCTTCCCCTTAAGGTGAGGTCCCCTCAAGAGGGGGATAGGTTTATCCCCTCGGGGATGGCCAACAAGAAGAAGCTTCAGGATTTCTTCGTGGATCTTAAGGTCCCGAGATTCCTACGGAGAGGGGTTCCCATAGTGGTAAGCGGGGATGAGATCTGTTGGGTCGGAGGGTTTAGAGTCGATGAGCGTTTCAGGGCCAAGGAGGATACCCAAAGGGTTTTGAGGCTAAGGCTTATAAAGGAAAAACCGTGACCTCCTCGCCCTTTGAGACCCCTTCCTTTTCGGCTTCGATGAAAAGAAGCCCATTGGCCTTTACCAAAGGCAGGAGGGCCCCTGACTTGGAGAAAATGGGTTCAGCCCAAAGTTTGCCCCCTTCTTCCTTGAGGATCACCCTCACGTAATCCTCCCGGCCTGAGGGCGAGGGGATATTCTTTTTGGAGAAGGCTCTGAGTTTAAGCCTAAAAGGAGGCAAATAGGCCCCTTCCCCTCCGATTCTCCTCAAAAGGGGGACCATTAGGACCATCGCCACAATCGCACACGAGGCGGGATGCCCGGGAAGGCCGAAAATGGGGATCCCGTCCTTTTGGGCCAAAAGGGTCGGTTTTCCTGGGTTTATGGCCACCCCGTGAACGAGTACTTCCGCCCCTATTTTTTTCAAACCAAGTAGCGTCACATCCCTTGCTCCTACGGAACTTCCGCCCGAGATGAGGATCATATGAAGCTCCTTTTCAAGACCCTTTTTTAAGAGCGAAAAAAGTTCCCCCACCTCATCGCCCGCATGGCCCAAATAAAGGGGAATACCCCCTTCTTGTTCCACTAAACCTCGTAAGACGTAGGAATTGGAGTTCCTTATCTGACCCGGTTTTGGCGTTAACTCCACTGGCACTATCTCGTCCCCCGTGGAGATGATCCCTACTTTAGGACGTTTGAAGACCTTGAGGCGGGAAAGGCCAATAGCCGCACATATCCCCAGGTCCTGGGCTTTTAGCCTTCTTCCCCTTCCCAGTAAGAGCTCGCCCTTCTGAAAGTCCTCCCCCTTATCCATCACGTTTTCCCCAGGTGAAACCGCCTTTAGGACCTCTATCTCCGATGGGCCGAGTTTTCGGGTATATTCCACCATCACCACCGCATCGGCCCCTTCGGGGAGAAGCCCTCCGGTGGGAATGCTCACCGCTTCCTCCTCTCTTAATTTCACCGAAGGGGCCTCCCCCATCTTCACCTCTCCTATCACCCTAAAGGGAACCGGAAAGGAAGAAGAAGCCCCAAAGGTGGAAGAGGACTTTACCGCATAACCATCCACCGTGGACCTCGGAAAAGGGGGGAAATCCTCGGGCGAAAATACATCCTCATAAAGAACCCTTCCCAAACCCTCCTCTAAGGAGATCTCCTCGGAAGAAAGGGGTTCAAATTCGCGAAAGAGATCCCACACCTCTTTTACGGTTTTTACTTGGAAAAACTCCATCTTTAAAGAAGCTCGACCCTATCCCCCACCTTTACCCTGCCCCCTTCCAGTACCACTCCGAATCTACCCTCACGGCTTACGATCCAAGGGCGTCCCGAGGGTTCGAGCTTTCCCTTTCCTATCTGGGTTATCTCCACAAGCGCCTCCCCTATTCTCAACCTCCTTCCGACCCTCAGTTCCTCTAAGGGAATGCCCCTTATGGTGAGGTTCTCGCTGTACTCCCCTTCCTTTAAACTTTCCAGGACCTCTTTAGGAGCAAATGCCAAGGCCTCGATGGGGAATATGGAAAGGGGACGCTCCGAATGGGAATGGGCATCCCCCAAAAGGCCGTATCCCTTTTCCAGAATGGCCTCTTTTACGTTCCTTTTAGGCATACCCTTTTGTTCCGCCAAATTGACCGCCAGAACCTCACCTACGTAACTTGGGGCCTTAAAGTGACCGCTTTTACCCCCTGACTTTTCGATGAGCCTTAAGCCCCGCACGAAGGCCTGACGATCTATGGCCTTTATCATGTCATAAACGGCTAAACAGGCCATGGCTCCTCCCACCATGGCCTCCATCTCCGCTCCGGTCCTTCCCCATACCTTAACCCTAGTCTCCACCCTCAGAATCCCTGCCTCGAAGAGGGGTTCGAAGTTCACTTCCACCAGCGATATCTCCAAGGGGTGACAAAGGGGGATCAATTCCCACGTCTTTTTTGCCCCCATGATGCCACCGAGCCTTCCCACCGCTAACACATCTCCCTTCTCGACCTCTCCCTCATAGATCTTTTTGAGCGTTTCTGGCTTCATATGAACGAAGGCCTCGGCCCGGGCTTCCCTTAGGCTTACCTCCTTCAGTGTCACATCCACCATCCGGGCCCTTCCCTTTTCATCCAGATGGGTGAACTCCACCTTTTACCCTCCTATTTTGTTCATGGGCCTTTGACACTTCCTCAACCTGAAGCCATCCCTTACGCCCAAATAGGGCTTTTTCTCCAAGGCCTCCTTTAAGGCCTTAAGGATTCCTTCCTCTCCCTCCTTGCGAAGATAAGCCTTTAAATCCACTTCCTCATCGGAGAAAAGACAGGATCTGAGCTTTCCATCCGGGGTGAGCCTCAGCCGATTACATCGGAAACAGAAATGTTCGCTTAAAGGGGAGATGACGCCCACTTCCCCTAAGGCTCCTTCGAATTTGAACCTTTTAGCCGGTCCATCGTAAGGACCTGAAGGAACAGGCATCAAAGGCGCCATCTGACTTAAGCGCTTAAGGATCTCCTCACTCCCTATGAATCTTCCTTCCTCCCAAGGGTTTTTCCCAATGGGCATGAACTCGATGAACCTCACGTGAATGGGAAGCTTAAAGGTCAAAGATGCCAAGTCCTCGATCTCGTCATCGTTAAAGCCCCTCATACTCACCACGTTTATCTTCACTGGTTCAAGCCCTTCCTTTAAAGCGGCCTCTATCCCTTTCCATACCTCTTGAAAGGCATCCCTTTGGGTGATCTCGGCAAAACGCTCCCTCCTCAAGGTATCCAGGCTCACGTTAACCCTCTTAAGCCCCGCCTCTTTGAGTTCTCGAGCATAACAGGCAAGTAGAGTGCCATTGGTGGTGAGGCTTAGGTCTTCAATACCGGGTATCTTGGCGATTTGCTCGATCAGTTCGCTCAGGTTGCGCCTTAAAAGAGGTTCCCCTCCGGTGAGCCTCACCTTCCGGAGTCCAAGAGAGGCCATGACCTTAATAATGGAACTTATCTCCTCAAAGGACAAAAGCTCCTTATGGGGAAGGAATTCTTCCTCTTCCAAAGGTTTACAGTATTGACATTTCAAATTACATCGGTCGGTTACCGATATTCGAAGGTAATTTATGGGCCTTTTATAACGATCAATAAGCTCCAACTTATCTCTCCCTCTCTCCCCTTATGAATTCCTCCGTCATTTTTTTGGCTTCCCAATCGGGGTATTGTATAGGTGGATGTTTCATTGTATAAGCCGATATGGAATAAAGAGGGCCTCCGATGTTTCGATCTCGCGCTAATTTACAACACCTTATGGCATCTATCATACAACCCGCGCTATTGGGGGAGTCCTCGACCTCCAGCTTGAGTTCCAAAGACATGGGCACATCACCGAAAAGCCTTCCCTCGATCTTTATGTAACATACCTTCCTATCCTTCAACCAAGGTACCCAATCGGCAGGACCTATGTGAACCGCATCATTTTGAACTTCAAAAGGTAAAAGCGAAATCACCGCTTCGGTCTTGGAGATCTTTTTGCTCTTGAGGCGGCTTCTTTCAAGCATGTTCAAGAAGTCCGTATTTCCTCCGAAGTTCAGTTGATAGGTCCTATCGATCTTGACCCCCCGATCTGCGAAAAGTTTAGTTAAAACCCTATGGACGATCGTGGCCCCCAGCTGGGATTTCACGTCATCTCCTACGATGGGGATCCCCTCTTTTTCAAACCTCTCCGCCCAAGTCTTGTCAGAGACGATAAAGACGGGCATGGCGTTGATGAGGGAAACACCGGATCTCAGGCAGGCCTCCGCATAGAACTTGGCTGCCATCTCGGACCCCACGGGGGTGTAATTTATGAGGATGTCGGCCTTGGTCTCTTTCAAGACCGATACCACGTCTTCAAGCTCGTCCTCTTTTTCGTCCGCCAGAAGGAAGGTCTTCTCCAGGGGATACTCCGCCATGTGGGGGGCAACCCCATCCAACACCTTCCCCATCCTCACCTTGACCCCCAGATGGGGTATGTCCGGCTCAAAAACGGTGGTGCAGTTGGGAGGGGCGAATATGGCTTCGGAGAGGTCCTTTCCCACTTTGCGAGCATCCACATCCCAGGCTGCCACTACCTCGATATCCCAAACCTTATAGCCCCCTATGTCCTCATACATGATGCCACTTGTGTCAAGGTGACGACGTTTTTTATAATAAAAGATCCCCTGAATAAGAGAACTCGCGCAATTGCCGACTCCCGCTATTGCAATCCTCACTTTTTTTTCCATCCCTCCCTCCTTGGGAGATTTTAACGATCATTTCCCCAAAAGAAAACCCTCGTGACCCTTTTATTATACATGGGTTTTGTTTTGTTGACACCGAGGAGGAGATAAAGAAAAATAGAGTCATGTTTCCCTTAAAGGACACCATCCCTCATAGGCAAACCCCCTTCGTGATGTGGCTTATCTTCGTGGTAAACACCTTGGTTTTTCTCTATCAACTTTCCCTTTCTCGAGAAGCCCTTCAAGAATTGATCTTGAGGTATGGGGTCATACCCCGTAGCTTCACCGATCCCCGATGGGCTTTGGAGAATGGCCTTAAGGCCTTTAACGTCTTGGCTTTTCTCACTTCCATGTTTTTACATGGGGGATGGTTTCATTTTATAAGCAACATGTGGGCTTTTTTGATCTTTGCCGATAACGTGGAAGACCGGTTGGGGCACTTAAGGTTTTTGGCCTTTTACCTGCTCTGCGGTCTTTTTGCCGGACTGATCCACGTGCTCTTTAATCCTTTTTCCCCCGTGCCCACCATAGGGGCTTCAGGGGCCATCTCAGGGGTAATGGGAGCTTATATGGTCCTTTTTCCGACCTCCAGGATAATAACGCTTGTGCCGATCTTTCTGATCCCCTTCTTGGTGGAGATCCCCGCCTTTCTTTTCATCGGGCTCTGGTTTTTGAGCCAGTTTTTCAACGGCATGTTTAGCCTCCTTTTGCCCCAAAACTTCGGCGGTATCGCTTGGTGGGCCCATATCGGAGGTTTTGTGTTCGGTATTTTGCTTTTGCCCATTTTCCTAAGGAGGAGCCGTGGCTATAGAAGGCGATTTTCATAAGTACCTGGTCCATAAGTGGAAGCCTTCCGTTGAAAAGAGTGCCCTTTTGGTGGTTGATATGCAGGAATACTTCCGGCCCATTGGGTCAGGGATAGTGGAGAACGTCAAGAGGCTCGTCGAGGGGTTTAGAGAGCGGAAAAGACCCGTCATATTTTCGCTACATGGCCATAAGGACCCCAAAGTGGATGGAGGCATGCTTTATAAATGGTGGGGAGAGTTGATCATAGAGGGTACCTTCGATGATCGCCTTATGGCAGAATTGACCCCCCGGGAAGGGGAGAAGATAATAAGGAAGAGGCGTTATAGCGTTTTTTATAAGACCGACCTCGAGGATTACCTTCGTAAAGAAGGGGTGGAGGACCTGGTAATATGCGGGGTGATGACCAATCTATGTTGCGAGACCACCGCTCGAGATGCCTTTATGAGGGATTTTCGGGTCTTTTTTATCGAGGATGCTACTGCTACCGTTAACCCAGAACTTCACCTGGCTTCCTTGATGAACTTAGCTTATGGTTTTGCGGTGATAATGAAAACCGAGGAATTTCTCAAACACCTTGGCCTTTAAGTTTCTGAAACTCCACCATTAACTTTTTGATATCCTCCCAAGCGAGCCTTTTATATTGGGGGTTTCTGAGGAGAAAAGCGGGGTGAAAGGTGGGCAAAACCTTTATGCCCCTCCATTCCTTGAAACTTCCCCTTTGGAAAGTTATCTTCTGCTGAGTTCCAAGGAACGTCTGAGTCGCAAAGGTCCCTAAGGTGCAAATGAGTTTGGGCTTTATGATCTCTATTTGCCTTTCTAAAAAGGGCCAACAGGCCTTTATCTCTTCGGGTCGGGGATTGCGATTACCAGGGGGTCGGCATTTCAAGACGTTGGTTATGTAAACCTCTTTTCTCTCCAAGCCCATGGCTTTTATGATCTTGGTCAGAAGTTCCCCCGCTTTTCCCACAAAAGGCCTTCCTTGTTCGTCTTCTTCGGCCCCAGGGGCTTCTCCTATGAAGACCAAAATAGCGCGTGGGTTTCCCTCTCCTACGACGGGTTTTTTCCTGGTTTTATGAAGTGGGCAGGCTTTGCATTGAAGGACCTCCAATCGGAGCTTCTCCAATTCCCTTTCCCGCTCATCGGAGTTTTGTCTTTGTAAGGGGATGAACTGGAAGCCGAGAAGCTGTAAATGTTTTAAAAAAGCCAAGATGTTCTTTTTTTCTTCCATCTTTCAGATTTTAAAGCTTATCCGCGGAAGATTTTCAAGCTTGAGTTTAGGGGAAAAGGCGTGGTATTTTCCCTCATCAACCGAAAACGTTGAAAGGGGAAGTTTAAAAGTTATATTTCGAATATGAAACTCAAGAAAAGCCTTCCCGATCCGCTAAAAAGGAGAGAGATCCTTTATGGGAAGGATACGCCCCGAGAGGTCTTGATCCATTACGGTGACCTCTATTATGAAGTGGGGCGTCTGAATGATGCGGTGGAGTTTTATGGAAGGGCCAATCACCGAGAGGCTCTGCTTAAGCTTCGGGATTTGGCCTTGGAAGAAGGCGATTTTTTCCTGTTTCAGCAGGCCACTGAGTTTTTAGGGGAGAACCCGTCCAATGAGACTTGGAGGATCTTGGGCCAAAATGCCCTCAAGAAGGGAAAGCTTTCCTTTGCGCGGAAGGCTTTTTCCCAGGCCGAGGACATTGAGGCCCTTAAGGAGATAGAAAAGATGATGAGAGAGGAGGAAAGCGGTGAGCGAGGTAAATAGGGAAGAACTCCGCCAAATGTTACTTTCATTACGAGAGGAAGTATTAAAGAGGATCGAAGAAGAAGTGGGGACCAAGTTAAAGGAGGACCCCAGATTCACCACTTTGTCGACCATGGATGTGGGTGATCTTTCCCAGTTCGATTTGGATTCGGATATAAACTACAGCCTCTTGCAAGGACAATTGGAGCGTCTGAAGAACATAGAAGAGGCCTTGAGAAAATTGGAAGAGGGAACTTATGGGTACTGTGAGGAGTGTGGAGAGCCCATCTCCATAAAGCGCCTTAAGGTATTGCCCTTTGCCAGGTATTGCGTGCGTTGCCAGGAGAAGATAGAGAAATTGAGCAAGCAGAAGATGAAACTCTTATATAGGTTTGAGGAATTAGAGGAGGAAGAGGAGGAATTTTCTTGAAAACCCCCGAAGGGATGATTATGAACAAAAGTGAGTTGAATTCATCTTTACAAAAAATTCTATAAGAAAGGAGGTAGGGAAGATGAAGGTGGTACCACTTCAGGATAGGGTTTTAATCGAGAGAATTGAACCCGCCGAGGAAAAATCCCCTGGAGGCATCATCATTCCTGATACTGCTAAGGAAAAGCCCATGGAGGGAAAGGTAATAGCGGTTGGTAAGGGAAGGGTAAAAGAGGATGGTACGGTAATCCCCTTGGATGTGAAAGTGGGCGATAGGGTTATTTTCAGTAAATATGCTGGCACCGAGATAAAAATTGACGGTAAAGAATACTTGATCATGCGCGAAGACGACATCCTTGGGATCATAGTTGAAGAATAAAAACTCAAAAGGAGGTAAGCGATGGCGGCCAAAGATATTAAGTTTGACGTTGAAGCGAGGGAGAAGATCTTAAGAGGTGTCAGCATCCTTGCTAAAGCTGTAAAGGTAACCCTCGGACCAAGGGGTAGAAATGTGATCATAGAGAAAAGTTGGGGGTCTCCCACTGTGACAAAAGACGGTGTCACAGTGGCTAAGGAGATAGAGTTGGAGGACAAATTCGAAAACCTCGGAGCCCAGATGGTGAAAGAGGTGGCTTCCAAGACCTCCGATACGGCCGGTGATGGGACGACCACTGCAACGGTTCTGGCCGAGGCCATTTACAAAGAGGGTCTGAAAGTGGTGGCGGCGGGGGCTAACCCCATGGATGTGAAGCGCGGGATAGACAAGGCCGTTGAGGTAGTGGTCAACGAGCTCAAGAAGATGAGCAAAGAGGTAAAGGATCGTAAGGAGATAGCGCAGGTGGCTACCATCTCGGCCAACAACGATCCAAGCATAGGAGAGATCATAGCCGAAGCCATGTCCAAGGTGGGGAAAGAGGGCGTTATAACCGTTGAAGAAGCCAAAAGCATGGAGACCACCTTGGAAGTGGTGGAAGGTATGCAATTTGACCGAGGATATCTCTCTCCTTATTTCATCACGGATCCCGAGAAGATGGTATGTGAATTGGAGGACTGCTATATCCTTTGCTACGAGAAGAAGATCTCCAGCATGAAGGATCTGCTACCACTGCTCGAACAAGTGGCAAGAAGCGGTAGGCCGATTTTGATCATCGCCGAGGACGTGGAAGGCGAGGCGTTGGCCACTTTGGTGGTAAACAAGATAAGGGGGACCTTGAAATGCGCGGCGGTGAAGGCTCCCGGTTTTGGTGAAAGAAGAAAGGCCATGTTGGAAGATATCGCCATCTTAACGGGTGGCCGTTTCATCTCCGAGGATCTGGGCATAAAGCTCGAGAACGTTAGGCTTGAAGACCTTGGGATGGCCAAGAAGGTGATCATTGACAAGGACAACACCACTATAGTGGAGGGTATGGGTAAGAAAGAGGCCATTGAGGCCAGGGTCAAACAGATCAGGACCCAGATCGAAGAGACCACTTCCGATTATGACCGGGAGAAGCTCCAAGAGAGGCTCGCTAAGCTTGTGGGTGGTGTAGCGGTTATAAAGGTCGGAGCAGCTACTGAGGCAGAGATGAAGGAGAAGAAGGCCAGGGTTGAGGATGCTTTGAATGCTACCCGAGCTGCCGTAGAGGAAGGTATTGTGCCGGGTGGTGGTGTGGCGCTTCTGAGGTGCCAGAAGGCCTTGGAGGAGCTTAAATTAGAGGGTGATCAGGCCATAGGTGTGGAGATCGTTAAAAAGGCGTTGGAGGAGCCCCTCAAACAGATTGCGGAGAACGCCGGCAAAGAAGGAGCGGTGATTGTGGAGAAGGTCAAGTCCGCCGATAACCCCAACTTCGGCTTTGACGCTCAGAGAGAGGAGTTCTGCGACATGATCGAACGGGGGATCATAGATCCCGCTAAGGTGGTGAGGCTCGCCCTACAAAACGCAGCAAGCGTGGCTTCGCTCCTCATAACCACCGAGGCCCTGATAGCCGAAAAGCCCAAGAAGGAGAAGCTCCCTGCCACCACGCCTGGGATGGAAGAGTTCTAAAGTGAAGTGAGGAAGATTAAAGGGGGGCATTGCCCCCCTTTTTTATTTTTGCCTTAAGACGACAAAAATTGCACAAGTTCCCCGTGGTAAGATATCCGCATTCTACGCAGGGAGAAAGATTAGGCACGTCTTTTTTAAATACGTCTTTTATCCTTAAAAAGTTCAAATAGAACCTCAACTTCGAACCGGGTGATTGTTCTTCCAATTGGTTGAGAAGACCCTTATAAAAGATGGAAGTTGCCCCTTGACTAAAAGGGCACTCCTCCAGAATGTAATCTATGCCAGAACTTATGGCATAAGCAGCCATCTCTCTTTCCGAACATAGCACCAAGGGCTTTATCCGAGGGGCGAACCTTTCCTTTCCCTCCAGCTTGGGTTCCTGCCTTGCCAGATATCCCTCCTTCCAATCCAGGACGTTTCCCAACAAAGTGGCCGCCTCATCGTCCAGATTATGTCCCGTGGCTAATACCCAACCTCCTTCATAGGCTATTTTGTTCATCAAATAGCGCTTAATCATCCCGCATAAAGAGCAAGGAGGCCGTTTATCCCTCTTGGAGAGCTCTGGGATCCCTAATCCCTCGAAATGATCCTTCACCCGCTCGATGTGAAGTTCTAACCCCCTTTGTTCGGCGAACTTTAAGGCTTTCTCTTCGGAACGATCAGAATACCCATTTATCCCCAAGTTTATATAAAAGCCCTTCGTCTTTATGCCGAGTTTATCCAATATGTCCCAGAGGCTCAGACTGTCCTTACCTCCAGAGACTGCCACCAATACTTTATCGTTTTCCTTTAAAAGCCTAAACTTACGAATGGTCCTTTTTACCCTTCTCAAGATAAACTCCCGAAGGCATTTGTCACATAAATTTAAATTATAGGCCCTCAACCTTATGAGGGCCTTTCCTCCGCACATTTTGCATCGCATTTTTATCCCCCAGAAATCACAGGGATGACCCTTATTTCCCCTTCGGTGATCTCCTCGTCCAAGGGGAAAAGCCTTCCGTCCTTCACCAAAAGCACCTCTTCTTCCTTAAGGCCCAATTTTTTGAGGATTTGATAACCCGTGAGTTTCCCTTCCAAAGGGATCCTATTTTCCCCATGAATTACAAGAACCATGGCTTAATTATCCCCTTTGAAGTTTTCTCTAATCAAGAAGATGTTGACATCCTTTTCCTCATTCAAGTAGGTTTTATAAAAACATGAAGGCTATGGTGCTTGAAAATTTGGTCCCCTCTTTTGAAGAGGGGGTGTTTCCTCTCAAGCTTAAGGAACTTCCGGTCCCTAAGCCGGGTCTGCAGGAGGTGCTCCTTGAGGTATCGGTTTGTGGAGTTTGTCGAACGGAACTGGATGAGATAGAGGGACGATGTCCGCCTCGTCTGCCGATCATCCTGGGGCATCAAGTGATCGGAAAGGTGGTTGAGGTTGGTCCTGGGGTTTCCCAATTGAAAATAGGCGACCGGGTAGGGGTAGGCTGGATCTATTCGTCCTGCGGAAAGTGCTCCTATTGTGAAAGAGGCGAAGAGAACCTTTGTGAGGACTTCAAAGGCACCGGTTGCGATGCCCACGGGGGTTATGCCGAGTACATGATCGTAAAAGAGGACTTTGCCCATCCGATTCCCGAAGCCTTTGAGGACGAAGCGGCCGCTCCTCTTCTTTGCGCCGGTTCCATCGGTTATAGGGCCCTCAAACTCACGGAGATGAGGGATGGGGAAACCCTTGGGCTTTTCGGATTTGGGGCCTCTTCCCATATCGTTTACCAGGTAGCCAGGTTTCTCTTTCCAAACTCCAAGATTTTCGTTTTCACCCGTAGAAAGGACGATAAACCCGCCCTTTTGGCCAAAAGACTCGGGGCCGACTGGGTGGGGGAGACCGGCGAAAATCCGCCGGAGAAGTTAGACCGGGCCATCGATACCACGCCCTCCGGTTCCGTGATAGGGGAGGCTTTAAGGGTTCTAAAAAGAGGCGGAAGGTTAGTGATAAACGCCATAAGGAAAGAGACCCCTGTGGAGAAGCTCGATTATTCGGAACATTTGTGGTTGGAAAAGGAGATAAAAAGCGTGGCCAATATAACCCGAAAGGACATAAGGGAATTCCTTCGGATCGCCGCTCGTATTCCCATTAAACCGCAGGTTAAGCTCTTTCGACTTGAGGAAGCCAATGAGGCCCTTTGGGCCCTTAAAAAGGGAGCCTATGAAGGTGCGGGCGTTCTGAAAATTAGATAAAGGAGGGAAAGATGGAACGGACCTTGGTGATCATCAAGCCCGATGGGGTTAAGAAAAACCTAATAGGGGAGGTCATAAGACGCTTCGAACAAGAGGGATTAAGGGTAATAGGGTTAAAGATGTTAAAGCTCTCCAAAGGTCAAGCGCAGGGCTTTTATCAAGTTCATAAGGACAAGCCTTTTTTCGATCCCCTCACGGACTTCATGTCCAGTGGGCCCATTGTGGTGATGGTACTTGAAGGGGAAAGGGCCATCGAAAGGGTAAGAGAGATAATGGGAGCTACTGACCCCAAGAAGGCCGCTCCGGGAACCATAAGGGCCCAATATGCGGACAACATCCAAGAGAATATAGTCCACGGTTCCGATTCCCCGGAAAGCGCAGCCTACGAAATCCCCTATTTCTTTAGTTCTATCGAGCTTTTCACTTAAATTGACATAAAAGGCTTGGGCTCGGTTGACAAAAGCGAGGAATTGGGATAATTTCCTTTTATTGTGAAAATTTTAACTTTTATAAACCGAAGGAGGTGAAGGATGGAGATAAAGAAAATAGGAGTTGTAGGTGCAGGAGTGATGGGCAGTGGTATCGCTCAAGTGTGTGCTCAAGCTGGTTTTGAGGTGATAATGAGGGATCTAACTGATGAGCTCGTACAGAAGGGGTTAAAAAACATCGAGAACTTTTTAAACGAAGGGATAAAAAGGGGTAAGGTTACAGAGGAACAAAAACAGCAGACGCTTTCCAGGATTAAAGGCACCACTAAGCTTGAGGACTTGAAGGATGTGGATTTTGTTATTGAAGCGGCGGTGGAGATTATGGATGTTAAAAAGCAGGTCTTTCAGGAACTTGATAAGCTGGTGAGACCTGAAGTCATTCTTTCTACCAATACTTCCTCTTTGAGTATTACCGAGATCGCTCAGAGTACCAAGAGGCCCGATAAGGTGGTGGGCATGCACTTTTTCAACCCGGCTCAGCTTATGAGGCTTGTGGAGATCGTGAGGGGGCTTGATACAAGCGATGAGACCATTAGGGTATGTTATGAGCTTTCCGAAAAACTGGGCAAGATCCCCGTTTTGGTGAAGAAGGATGTGCCAGGTTTTATAGTGAATCGAATAATGATGATCCAATTTATGGAAGCCATAAGGCTTTATGAAGAAGGGGTGGCTTCACTTGAGGACATCGATAAGGCCGTCAAGTTTGGTCTTAACTACCCCATGGGACCCTTTGAGCTTATGGATCTTACCGGTTTGGATATAGGCTACTATGTGAACGAATACCTCTCCCAGGAACTGGACCATTGGCCTTCTACCCCTTATAGTCTTAAGGTTAGGGTGAAGGCCGGTAAACTCGGTCGTAAAACAGGCGAAGGTTGGTACAAGTATGAGAAGTAGAAGGAGGCAAGGATGCACCATTATGAATATTTAAAGACGGAGAAGATTGAGAAGGTCCTTCTTGTGACCCTCAATCGTCCTCCCTACAATCCTCTGAGTTCAGCGCTTTATGGAGAGATACAGAAATTGTGTGAGGAGTTAGAGAGTTCGGCTGAGGTGAAGGTGTTGGTCATCACGGGTTCGGAGAAGGCCTTTTCTACCGGTTTGGATGTGAAGGAGGTTCAAGGGAAGAGCCCTTATGAGATGAGCTTAATAGGCGATCTGAGCCGAAAGGCCTCTTGGAGCTTGAGTGAGCTTTCCATTCCTACAATAGCGGTCATAAGGGGATTGGCCGTGGGAGGAGGGCTTGAGCTTGCTTTATGCTGTGATTTCCGCTTTGCCTCGGAGGATTCCCGGTTCGGTCAACCTGAGATAAATCTAGGCATTATCCCAGGAGGAGGGGCTACTCAAAGGCTCCCTCGGCTAATAGGCTTGAGTAAAGCCAAGGAGTTGCTCTTTACGGGGCAGATGATCGATGCCAAAAGGGCTCTGGAGATAGGATTGATCGATAGGGTTTATCCTCCGGAGAAGGTCCTCGAGGAAAGTTTGAATTTCGCGAAAGAAATAGCCTCAAAGCCCTTGGTGGCCCTGAAGGCTTTGAAACGGGCAATTAAGGGCGTGGAGATGCCGCTTGAAAGTGCCCTTGTTTATGAGGGGCAGTGTTTCCTTCAGACCTTTGTCTCGGAAGATGGACAAGAGGGGCTTAAGGCTTTTGTCGAAAAGAGAAAGCCAGAGTTTAAGGATAGGTAGGAGGTAAAACATGGCCAGAAGGGTTTGTATAGTTGGAGGTGGGATGAGCAAATGGGGCGTCCGAGAGGCAAGTTTGTGGGATCTCGTTCAAGAGGCCGGTAAGGAATGCTTCGAGGACGTCCCGGGGCTTAAACCAAAGGATGTGGATGGGTTGATCTTTGCCAATTCTACCGCAGGTAGACGTGGGTTTCAGATCAACAGCGCTCCCATTTGTGCCGAAAGGCTCGGCATAAAGCCCAAATCCATCTGCGCTCGAGTGGATGTCCTTTGTGCCAGTGGGAGTACAGGGATCCTTTTGGCTTATGGGCTCATAGCCAGTGGTATGGCCGATATTATAATGGTGGTAGGGGGTGAGAAATGCTATACTCCCCAACGATGGGAGGTTTTTTATAGCGAATTGGCGACAGGGGATCACGATTGGGATTGCGTTCATGGTCTGGGGCTTCCCCCTCCGTTTTTTGCCATGGTGGCCAAGGAACATATGAAGCATTATGGGACCACCAAGGAGCAATTGGCTTGGGTTTCGGTTATAAACTACAACTATGGAGCTGAAAACCCCAAGGCCCAATTCCAGAAGAGATTGACCCTTGAGGAGGCCTTAAACGCTCCGGAGGTGGTTCCGCCCTTGACGCTTTATGATTGCTGCCCCGTTACGGATGGAGCAGCGGCGGTGATCTTAGCCTGTGAGGAAAAAGCGAAGGACCTCACCGATAGGCCGTTGGTCTACATCCGAGGAGGGGCACAAGTAAGTCTTCACGCCTGTTCGGCCAACTGGCCAGGGGAGCACTTCGCTGATTGGCCCCATTTAAGGGTTGCAGCTCAGAGGGCTTACGAAATGGCGAAAGTAGGGCCTGAAGACATCGATGTGGCTCAAACGCACGACTGTTTCAGCATCTCCCAGATCGTAGAAGTGGAAGAGCTTGGTTTTTGTAAAAAAGGAGAAGGTGGGCCCTTCATAGAATCGGGTCAGACCAAAATCGGGGGCAAGATCCCCATCAATACAGATGGGGGGCTCCTTTCGGTGGGACATCCCTTTGGAGGGACGGGTATAAGGCAAGCCATCGAGATCATGAAGCAACTTCAGGGAAGAGCCCGTTTTCAGGTTGAAGGAGCCGAGATCGGACTTACCCATAACCTAAGTGGGCTCAACTTTGAGCATACTATAGTGATTTACGGCCGCGAGCCAGTAAAGTAGGAGGTGAGAGATGGCCATATTGGGAGTGCCCATTTTAGAGGATAAATACCCTTATACCATGGACATGTGGCCTTTGGAGTGTAAGGAGTTTAACCGTCTCTATAAGTTCTACGAACATTTAAAAGAAGGCCGTTTTACCACCACTCGATGCCGCACCTGTGGGCATGTGGCTTATCCTCCAAGGGTCATATGTCCCCAATGTTATTCGGAGGATTTAGAATGGATCGATCTTCCCAAAAGAGGGAGGGTGATAGTCTTTACCGAACAAGTTCGAGGCGTGCCTTTGGGCTTCGAATCTCCCTTGATTCATGCTTACATCGATTTGGGCGAAGGAAGCCCCATAAGGAGGATCTTAAGCCGAATTATCAACTGCCCAGCAGGAAAACTCAAGGAAGGAGACGAGGTCCAACTGGTAGTATTCCCCATCCCTTCACACCCCATTGAGCTTAAAGGTGGCGAGATGAAATGGGTTGACCGTGTGTTCTTCGCCTTTGAGCCCGTTCAAAAGTAATGAAAAAATGAAGGAGGGGAAATCTTCCCCTCCTTCATAAAAATTTCCGTCCAAAATCATCACATACATAAAAACTGGTGGTCCCAACGGGACTCGAACCCGTGTCTCTGGCGTGAGAGGCCAGTATCCTAGGCCGCTAGACGATGGGACCACTTGGCTGGGGGACGAGGATTCGAACCCCGGCTACGAGGTCCAGAGCCTCGCGTCCTACCGCTAGACGATCCCCCAGCTCTTTTTATTAATTAAACTAAAGCTTATAAAAGGTCAAGATGATAAGGTGCTTTTCTGATGAAAAAACCATAGGAGGGGAATTATGAAGGAATATTACGTAAACTATCAAAACAAACGACTCTTCTTTGAGGTACCCGAGGGATGGGAGGTTATTCTCTTTCATGAGTTTGCGCCTCCTTCAAAGCCCTTTGATCCCAAAGAGAAGATCAGAAAGGCTCTTGATAACCCTATTGGTTCAATGCCTTTGGAAGAGATGATAAAGCCTGGGATGCAAGTGGCCGTTTTGTTCGATGACCTTCAGAGAGCCACGCCGGTGGAGATGGTGTTAGAAGAGTTAATCCCAAGGATTTTGAGAGCAGGCCTCAATGAAAGGGACGTCCTTTTAATATGCGCCCCCGGTACCCACCCTGTACCCTCTTTGGAGGCCTTAAAGAAGAAAATCGGGGATCATTTTTTTGAGCGCTTCAAGGAGAGGATTTTCGCGCATGATCCTCATAGCAAGGCCAATTACCCAATAGGAAGGACTACCTGGGGGTTACAAGTCGAAATAAACCCTTATGTGGCTTCGGCTGACCTGGTTATAGGTATAGGTGAATGTACCCCCCATCCCTGTGCGGGTTACGGGGGCGGGAGCAAAATCATTATGCCCGGTATTTGTTCTTACAAAACAGTCGCCCAACATCATCTGAGCTGGATGCGCCATTACTCCAGTAGGGTTGGGTTGCTCAATGGTAACCCCTTTTATGAGGAGATCGTGGAAGTCGGGCGTTTGGCCAGGTTGAGCTTTAAGATCGATGTGGTGTTAGATGAGAAGGGCGGTTTTTTAAACGCCTTTGCGGGCGATCCTGTCTTAGAACACAGAGAAGCTTCCGCTTATCTGGAGACCTTATACGGCCTCCCCATACCGGAATTTCCGGATGTGACCATTGTCTCCGCTCATCCCCTTGAAACAGGGGTTCAGGCCACTAAGGCTTTAAATGTGGCAAGCGTTTTTACGAAACCGGGGGGAATCATCCTGTGGGTTTCACCCCAAACGGATCCACAAGCTTTAAGGGCCTTGGGTGAGGAGTTGAAGAAGGTGGAGGACATTTCGGAATTCCAGAAAAAGATCTTGAAAGAAGAGATACCGGAGTATTTTCTCAATTTAAGCGTCTCTTACATTATGCAGGTCATCTATTTTAAAAGCTTAACCGCGCGTTTCAAAGTCGTAAACATCTCAGAGGAAGTGGAAAAAAACCTCATAGAAAACCTGGGTTTTGCCCACTTTTCCACCCTTGATGAGGCCCTCTCTCATTTTAGAAAGGAGATACCAAAAGCAAAAGTAGCTATCATTCCCTCAGGAGGGTACCTGATACCTAAGATGGGATGGCTATAAAAATCTTTTTATTTTCCCTTGACAAAAGTTATAAGGATGATAAAATCCAATTAAAAAGAAAGGAGGAATCGCATGAAGGGTTTAAGGTTTTTGTTAATGTTGGGGTGTATGTTTTGGCTATTTAAGGTTTCCGCAAACGCCATAGAGCTTACTTACGCCAACTTTTTCCCGCCGGTTCATGTTCATAGTAAACTGGCCGAATCTTGGATGAAGGAGATTGAAAAAAGAACCAATGGTGCCGTGAAGTTCACCTATTTCCCGGGTGGTGCCCTTCTGAAGGGAGATCAGATATATGATGGGGTCGTTAAGGGCGTTGCGGATATAGGGATGAGTTGTTTCAGCTATACGGCGGGTCGTTTTCCAGCTATGGAGGCTATTGATTTACCCCTTGGCTACAAGAGCGGTCGGATGGCCACTTGGGTTATAAACGAGTATTACAAAACCGTTAAACCCAAGGAGTTAGAGGCGGTCAAGGTCCTTTACCTTCATGCCCATGGGCCAGGTCTACTCCATACCAAAAAGTTGGTTCAAAAACTTGAGGACGTGAAGGGATTGAAGATCCGTTCTACCGGTTTTAGCGCCAAAGTGGCGAATGCCCTGGGAGGTGTAGCGGTAGCCATGCCTCAAGGCGAGACCTATGAGGCCCTCCAAAAAGGCGTAGTCGATGCCACCTTTAGCCCCTATGAGGTCCTTAAGGGATGGAAGCAGGCCGAGGTCATAAAATATACTGTTGAATGCTATGGAGTGGGATATACGACCGGAATGTTTGTGGTGATGAACAAAAGCAAGTGGGAAGCCCTTCCACCTGAGGTGAAAAAGGTATTCGAACAGGTGAGCCAAGAGTGGATAGTTAAACACGCTCAAGCTTGGGATGAGGCTGACAAAGAGGGTAAGGAATATAGCTTGAGCTTGGGTAATAAGGCCATACCCCTTTCTGCTGAGGAAAACAAGAGGTGGGCTGATGCAGCCAGGCCTGTTATAGATGAGTATGTGGAGGCCATTTCCAAGAAGGGTTTCCCCGGCAAAGAATGGGTTGAGACCATAAAGAAGTTAATCGCCCAATTCAAATAAAGTCTTATCTTTGAGGGGGGCAAAAGCCCCCCTCAAATTTAGGAGGGCAAAATGTACGATTTTCTGCGCTTTGTGAGGTGGTTTTCGCGTTTTTTAAATCGGATATCCGAATGGGCTTTAGCAGGGATGATGGGTTTGACATGTGCTGATGTGGTTTTAAGGGGATTTCGCCACCCCATATTGGGTACTTATGAGATTGTGGGACTTTTGGGAGCTATAGTGATAGCCTTTTCTTTGAGTTACACCACGTTGAAAAGAGGTCATGTGGCAGTTGAGGCTCTGGTTAGACATTTTCCATTAAAGGTACAGGGGGTCATTTATTTTATTGTTCATCTTTTAAGCATCTTGCTTTTTATCCTCATCGCTTATGAATGTTGGAGATATGGTCTTGACCTTAAATCAAGTGGTGAGGTCTCTTTAACTTTGAAGATCCCCTATTATCCCATAATGTTTGGGATCTCATTTTCAGCTATTATAGTATGTCTTGTTTTATTTGGAGATATTCTTTTGATGATCTTTCGAGGGCCTTTAAAATGGTATTATTGGGAGGAGGAATAAGATGAGTCCTACTGCGATAGGGATAATTGGCATATTGGTGCTTATAGGTCTTCTTTTTACGAGGATGCCTGTTGGTTTTGTCATGGCTTTGGTGGGCGTTTTGGGATTTTCCTATATGGTTAATTTTAAAGCGGCTTTAAACATTTTAGGCAAGGACATCTTTGGAACGTTTGGTTCATATAGTTTTACCGTGATTCCGCTTTTTGTGTTAATGGGACAGATTGCCTTTCATTCGGGTATAAGCCGTAAGCTTTTTGATACGGCTTATACTTGGTTTGGACACTTCAAAGGTGGGATGGCTATAGCTACAATTTGGGCTTGTGCGGCTTTTGGAGCCATATGCGGTTCCACAACGGCAGCAGCCGCCACTATGGCTACAGTGGCATTAAGCGAGATGAGGAGGTTCGGTTACGAAAGGCGCCTCGCCACCGGGACTGTGGCCGCCGGGGGAAGCTTGGGGATTTTAATCCCGCCGAGCGTCATCTTTATCGTATATGGAATAGCTACCGAGCAATCCATCGGTAAACTCTTTTTAAGCGGAATAATCCCCGGGATCATTCTTTCAGGCCTTTGGTCCCTTACCATTTGGATTTGGGCGAAGATGAAGCCTGGAGATGCTCCAACGGGTCCAAAGTTCAATTGGAAGGAACGCTTCAAGTCTCTGAAGGGCGTTTGGGAAACGTTGGTCCTTTTCTTCTTGGTCATGGGAGGGCTTTTTGTGGGGTTTTTCACGCCTACCGAAGCCGGAGCCGTTGGAGCGGGGGGAGCTCTTATTCTTGCCTTGCTGAGGCGAAGCTTAAGTTGGGAGGGTTTTAAGAAGGCCTTGACCGAAAGCACTCAGATTTCCTGTATGGTGCTGATGATCGTGGCTGGAGCTATGGTCTTCGGGCACTTTTTGGCCATAACTAGGGTGCCTTACGAAGTGGCCGAATGGGCTTCGCATTTGCCCTTACCTCCATGGGGCATAATGATCCTTATAATCCTTATTTATCTCATTGGAGGATGTTTTCTTGACGCTTTGGCCCTTATACTTTTGACGATCCCCATTTTTTACCCGGTGGTCACCGCCTTAGGGTTCGATCCCATTTGGTTTGGGGTCATCATAGTGCTTGTCACTCAGATGGGCGTTATAACTCCGCCTGTTGGGGTTAACGTTTATGTGGTCGGGGGGATTGCTCGGGATGTGCCGCTGGACGAGATATTCAAAGGGGCTTTGCCCTTCTTAATAGGGCTCATAATAATCTCCTTGATCCTTATTCCTTTCCCGAGGATTGCCTTGTTACTGCCAAGTTTGGTAAAGTAAAGGGCGATGGAAGGGATGTTTAAAACGTTCAAGTACATTTGTGAAGATCCTTATCGTTTAGTTCCCTCAAAAAAAGTGATCGGACTTACGCCCGTGGATATTCCGGAAGAGCTAATTTATGCGGCTGGTCTTTTACCCTTTTGGATTATGGGGACCACTGCCCCTATAAAGCGCGTTACCGCCTTGATTCCCGATAACGCCTGTTCCTTTGCTCGCAGTAGCTTGGAACTGGTCCTTGAATACCAAAGGGATTTTTTTGATGGTTTTGTGATCTCTCAGGTGGATGACACCACTCAACATATGTCTGATCTTTGGGAGAGAAGGTTCAGGGATAAATTTTTCCATAAATTCCTCGTGCCAAGACAGCTTTCAAGGCCCTCGGCTCGGTTTTGGTTTGAAAAGGAGCTTCATCGTCTTAAGAGGGCAATTGAGGGCTTTACCGGAGAGGCCATCCAAGAAGAGAAACTTCGGGAAAGTATCAAATTGTTCAATGAGGATAAGAGGTGGCTTTTGAAGCTATACGATATCAAAAGACGATCGCCGGATCTCGTTTCAAACAGGACCTTCTTTGAGGCGGTAAAGGCTTCCCTGTGGATGGATAAGGAAGAACATTTGAAGGTTTTGAAAAAGGCGATCGATGAACTTACCCCTTCCGAAACCAACGACCAAGGGGAATGGATTCCGGTGGTCCTATGCGGTCTTTTTGCTGAGCCCTTTGAGATACTTGACCTTTTGGACGAATACCGCTTAAACGTGGTCGGGGATAATCTAATTGTGGGTTCCAGGTACCTTTACGGGACGTGTCATGAAGAGGGAGATGTGTTTCAGGCGCTTATAGATAGGCATTTCTCAAGACCGAACTTAAGCCCCGTTCACGATGATCCTTTCAAGATCCTAAACGATGTGACCGATCTTTTTTATGGAAGTGGAGCCAAAGGGGTGATTTACCTTCACATCCAGTATTGTGAATCTCAAGAATTCGATCTGCCCGATTTAAGAAGGTACCTGCGGGAGAAGGGGATCCCATTTTTTATAATAACCACTGATTTTCAAACAAGGCACGTTGGGCTTTTGAGGACTCGGATTGAGGCTTTTAGGGAACTACTTCTAAAGGTTTAAACCATGAAGGCGAGAGAATTGGCTAAGGTCTTTACGGAAGAATACTTGGAAGAAGCTCGAAAGGCCCATCAACTGGGAAAATTTGTGGCCTATACCACTGCGGTTTCCCCTGTGGAGATCTTAAGGGCTCATGACTTCATACCCATTTACCCCGAAAACCATTCCGTATCCCTTATAACTAAAAGGCTGTGCCAAAGCTTATCCGAGGCGATCGAAAAACAGGGTTATACCTCCCATCTGTGTGCCTACGCCAGGTGTGATCTGGGATGGAGAGAGACAAGAGAAAGTCCGGCAGGGGGTATTCCAGATCCGGATTTTCTGCTTTCGTGTAATGCCCAATGTTTTACTTTGGTCAAATGGTTTGAAGTCCTTTCGCGGCGTTATAAGGTACCGCTTTTCGTATTCGATACCCCTCAGTGGATAAGAGATGGAGAGACGCGGAAGGAGATCCTTAACTATTGTGTGTTGCAGTTGAAGGAGCTCATCTCTACACTTGAGGAGATTACGGGCCGTAGGTTCGATTACGATCGATTAAGGGAAGTGATAAGACTCTCCGATAAGGCGTGTAGGCTTTATAGAAAGTTTCTCGATATGGCCGCCTATAAACCTTCGCCCATCACCATATTCGATGCCCTCATCCATATGGCCATAATCGTTTACCTTAGGGGGACCCCCCAAGCGGTCACTTATTATGAGGTGTTAGTCCAGGAGATAGAGGAGAAGGTTAAAAGGGGAGAAGCGGCAGTTCCGGGGGAGAGGTTCCGATTATACTGGGAAAACCTCCCAGTTTGGTTTAAGTTTCGGGATCATTTTAACCTCCTGGCTTCCTACGGGGCTGCCATACTCACCTCTCTTTACGTTCACGATTGGGCCCATGAGTTTGAACCTGAGAAGGATCCCCTCCTTACCCTGGCGGAAAATTACGTATCGGGTTTTTCCAATGTGACCCTTGAGGAGCGGGCGGACATGGCTTTAGAGTTATTCGAGAGGTATGACCTCAACGGGATGATAATGTTCATCAATAGAAGTTGTAAGGCCGTTTCCTTTGCCGTTCACGAACTAAAGGAGCTTCTCACCGAAAAAACGGGGATCCCGGCCCTGGTATTCGAAGCCGATATGGGGGATCCTCGATTTTACTCGGAAGTACAGGTCAGAAGCCGTATTGAGGCTTATTTGGAGACGCTTTCACAGCGGATGGGATGAGGGTTCTGATAATAAGGGATAAGCGGTATCTTTTGCACGAGATGGGTCCCTTTCATCCGGAGAGTCCCAGGCGGCTTGAGACCGTTTATAAATACCTGGAAGACCTAAAAGGGCCTTTCGAATATGCCGAAGGGGAACCGGTGAAGGAAGAGGAATTGCTCACCGTCCACGATCCCCGTTACGTGGAATATATAGCCTCCACTCGGGGTAAGTACGTTCAACTGGATCCCGATACTGCCACCTGTCCCCATACCTATGAAGTAGCCCTTTTAGCGGTGGGTGGTCTTCTTAAGGCCATCGATGGCGTTTTAAGTGGAGGTTTTTCCAGCGCTTTTGCCCTTATAAGACCTCCTGGTCACCATGCGGAAAACAATCGGGCCATGGGTTTTTGTTTCTTCAACAACGTGGCCATCGGGGCAAGGTATGCTCAGAGGAAATACGATTTAAAGAGGGTCCTTATAGTGGATTGGGATCTTCATCATGGCAATGGTACTCAGAAGGCCTTTTGGAGGGATCCGAGTGTGCTTTATTTTTCCGTTCACCAGTATCCCTATTATCCAGGAACCGGTCACTTTAAAGAAATTGGGGAAGGTGAAGGGGAGGGTTTTACGGTGAATTGTCCCTTGAGGGTGGGCCATGACGATTTGGATTATGCCAATATTTTCCGTCATCATTTGAAGCCCATAGCCCTTTCTTATGCTCCTCAGCTTATCTTGGTTTCAGCGGGTTTCGATCCCTATTATCGTGACCCCTTGGGTGGGATGAAGATTACCGAAAAGGGGTTTGCCCGTTTGTGCGATATCCTGGTGGATATAAGCGAAAAAACCCAAGCTCCCCTCGTCTTTGCCCTTGAGGGAGGATATCACCCCGAAGGATTGGCCAGATCGGTGATGGAGGTTTTGAAAAGGCTCGGGGGTGAATTGAACTTTGATCGAAAACAATGTGAACAGGAAGAAGATAAGGCCTTTCCTCGAGTGGCCTCCCTTCTTTCGGCCTTCCAAGAAGTCCTTAGACCTTATTGGGAATTTGAGAAAATATAAAAAGCCGAGGGATATTTTAAATCCCTCGGCTTTTCGGAAAGGTTAACCTATTTTATTACTTCTTCACCTTTTTAATGCTTTTAGCCACCAACTTTCCTTCCTTCTCTACGTATTGCACTTCAACCTTAACTCCCTTCTTGATCCCTTTAAGCTGTTGTGCCGTAGCACTAATCTGGAGCTCTCCGGTATCGCTTTTCACGGTAAAAGTCTTAGCCTTCGTGTCAACCGCTACAACCTCACCGGTAACAGTCTTAACCTCTTCTTTAGCCGCTTCAGGCTTAGCCGGAGCAGGAGCTTCAGGTTTAGCCGGAGCAGGAGCCTGTTGCGTTTGAGCAGGAGCTTGCCCCTTCTGAGCAGGAGCTTGAGCCATAGCCGATAAGCTCAAAGAAACAACCCCTAACGCCACTAAAATCGCTAAAAGCTTCTTCATACTACCACCTCCTCCTTAGAATTTTTGCCCTATAGTTATCAAAATCCATGCCAACTTGAGGAACAGGCTTTTCAACAAATCTCCTTTCAGAAATTTTCCCATTTGGGGAAATTTCCTCTTTTGGGAAAATTTTTTAGGAGTCCGTACTTCTTTAATCTATACCAAAAGGTTTTATAACTCATGTTAAGGATCCGAGCTGCTTTTGCCACCACATAATTAGACTTAATTAATGCCTTTTTAAGCAATTCCTTTTCTAATTCTTGGTAATCGATCCCCTCTTCGGGTATTTCAATCTCCAAAACATTTTTAGGGGAATGAATTTTAAGTTCATCTTTAATGTCTTTTAATCTAATTTTATCTCCTTCACAAACGATTATCGCTTTTTCAATGACAGATTCTAACTCTCTTATATTTCCAGGCCAGTGATAATTAAGTAAAGCTTGCATTGCCTTTTCTTCAATTCCATTGACTTCTTTCCCAAATTCTTTCGAATATTTTTCTATGAAGTATTTTACAAGTTCAGGTATATCCTCCTTTCTTTCTCTAAGAGGGGGTATTTCTATGGTTACAACTTTTAACCTATAATACAAATCTTCTCTAAATCTATTTTTATGTACTTCTTCAAGAAGATTTTTGTTTGTTGCTGCAATAATTCTTACGTCCACTTTTATCGTTTCTTTGCCTCCAATTCTTCTGATTTCTTTTTCTTGAAGCATTCTTAGCAATTTTGATTGAGTCAATAGTGGAAGTTCAGCGACTTCGTCAAGGAAAAGAGTTCCCTTATTTGCTGCTTCTATAAGGCCTATTTTCCTCGTATTTGCTCCGGTGAAAGCACCAGGTTCGTAGCCGAAAAGTTCGCTTTCGATCAAAGTTTCTGGAATGGCTGCACAATTTATTGCGATAAAGGGATTGTCCTTTCTTGGAGAATTATAATGAATAGCTCTTGCTATAAGTTCCTTCCCTGTTCCACTTTCTCCGCAGATTAGTACTGTTGCGTTTGTAGGAGCTACTTTTTTCACCAATTCAATAACCTGAAGCATTTTTTTTGATTTACCAATTACACCATCTATTTTAAACTTCTCATAGAGCTCGCTTTTAAGGCGCAATACCTCTTTTACAAGATTGATCTTTTCTTCCGCTCTTTTAATAGTTAAAAGAAGGACTTCTTTGTTAACGGGTTTAGTTAAATAATCAAAAGCTCCCTTTTTAATTGCTTCGACTGCGGAAGGAATAGTTCCAAAGGCAGTTATAATTATTACAGCGGGCTTAAAAGGTTCTTCTGGTATGTCATTTAAAATATCCATCCCATTTTCATTTTCTAATTTTAAATCAGCGAGAATAATTTCCGGATGATAAGCGGAGATTATGTTTTTTGCTTCTTGTAAACAACTTGTAGGGAAAACATTATAACCTGCTTCTTTAAGGATTGTAGTTAATAGCTCCCTTTGTAACTGTTCATCCTCTATTACCAAAATAGAAGTCATGACTCCATGGGTAAATAAATTTTGACTTCGCTCCCCTCTCCTCTTCGGCTCAAAAATTCTATCCTTCCATTATGTTCTTCGATTATTTTTTTGGCTAAAGATAATCCAAGTCCCAGCCCACCTTTCTTAGTGGAAAAAAACGGTTCAAATATTTTTTCTTTAATTTCCTCAGGGACCCCTTCTCCAGTATCCTTGATCTTAATTAAAATATTGCCATCCTCCAATGAGCTTTCAATAAATAAATCCTTAACGGGGGAATTTTCCATTGCTTGTAAAGCATTAGTAATTATATTCAAAAGACAACTCTTTATTAAATCTACATCGATATTTAAATTAAGGCCATTGAGTGTATTGTATTTCGTGACAATATTAACCCCTTTCTGTTGGGCAGATATTTCTACTAAAGATACCACTTCGTCTATTACTTTTGTAATTTCAGCTGGTATTTTGTTTAGCTTTAGTGGTTTTGCATATTCTAGATACTGCGTAATCAAATTATTAACCCTATAAATTTCTCGTTTCATGTTTTGCAAAAGATTCGTATAGTTGTCGTTTGTGGTTTCCGTTTTTAACTTGTCTAATAAGTAATCTATACTCAAATTGATAAAATTAAGGGGGTTTCTAATCTCATGAGCAATGGTTTTGCTAAGTTGCCCGAATGTGGCAAGATGCTCGGCTTCTCTTAGTCTTTCTTGGAAGATTTTATTCTCTTTAAGCTTTTGAATCATAAAATTAAAACTTTCTGCTATTTTTCCTATTTCGTCCTTTCTATTGATATTTACTTCACAATCCAAATCTCCTTTGGCGACTCTTATAGCCGCTTCGCTTAAAGCTTCTATTGGTTTAGTGTGTCTCGTAGAAATTATGTAGCTAAATATGATGCCTGATATAAAGATAACAAAAGTGACAAACATTCTTTTAAGAGCATTGGTTTTTAAAACTTTTGAAAAGTTCTCTTTGTTTATTTTTAAATAAATATATCCATATCGCACATTATGCGCAGTTATAGGGACTATGACACTATAAGCACCTTCTTCCTCTTCTTCGGACACAGGTTCTCCGAGCTCGGCTTTAATGATCAACTCCTTTTTTTTATGACTTATTTCTTTTCCTACTTTTTGAGGATTAGTGCTTGCAATAATTTGTTGAGCATTACTAATTATGGAAATTTCTTTTACTCCTTTAGTTTCCATTTGTCTTAAATAATATGCCAATTTATAAGGGTTATTCGCGGTAACTTCTGTAACACCAATTTGAATAACTTTAGTGAGTTCGGCAGTGGTGCGTTCTATTTCTTTAATAAGGGTTTTCTCGCTTTGGGTATAGAAAATATAAAGGGTTAAGATTAAAACGAAATTAAGCGATAAAAGGAGCAAAATTAGATTCCATTTTAACGAAAGGTTTTCCGTGGATTTTAAGATCAGAGAGGCTAATTTTTTAATTTTAAGTTTCATATCTGGATTTTTACACTTTTGTTTTTTCGAAAATAAGGATAAACCTTACTAAAAGCTTAAGCAAGACACCTTTTTGGGGACAAAAGGGATCAGTTTAGGGGTTGATTAAGCCTTTCTTTTAGCTCTTTTGCGGTCTTAAAATGGGGTACCTTTCTCGGTGGGACAAAAAATACCTCCCCCGTGCGCGGATTTTTGCCTTTAAACCCTTGGTGTTCCCTTATCGAAAAAACCCCAAATCCCCTTATTTGGACCTTTTCGCCTCTGGTTAAGGCCTCTTCTATCTCCTCAAGGATGGTATCCACTACGAGCTTAGCTTCTTTAGGGTTTATATCCAATCTTTGAGCGAGTTTTCGGATCAATTCCCTTTTTGTCATTTTTAAAGGTTTTTCCTCACGTATTGAACCGCATTGTGAAATAGGGTTAATCCCTCGCCCAATTCTGAGGGTTTTTCTCTTCTCCATCGGGGGTGATTGGTGAAATGTAAAAAGGCCTCCGGATGAGGCATAATCCCAAATATTCGACCCGTGGGATCGCAGATGCCCGCTATGGCTCCATAAGAGCCATTGGGATTGAAAGGGTAATCCATGGTAGGAGTGAAGTCCTCTCTTGCATATTGAAGGACCACCTGTTCGCGTTCGAACAGATCTTTTAAGATGGCCTCATTTTGGGTCACAAATTTTCCCTCTCCGTGTCTTACCGGTAGGTATATTCCCTCAAGTCCTTGGGTGAATACGCATTTGGAACGGGGATTGACCTTAAGCCATACCCATCGATCCTCAAAATGTCCGGAGTCGTTGAAGGTGAAGCTTGCTTGTTGCATGCCATAATAACCATCGAGGGCGGGGATGAGGCCCATTTTCACCAGAAGTTGAAAACCGTTACAGATACCCAGTATTAACTTCCCTTCTTGAAGGAATTGAAGAAGTTCCTCCCAAAGGCGTTTTCCAGTCTTTCTTATGCGAGCGTGTAAAAAGCGGTGAGCACAAGCCCTTGCCGCCCCAAGATGATCCCCATCCAAAAAGCCCCCGGGAAAGCACAGGATCTGATACTCTTCCAGACGTTTTTCCCCTTCCAGTAATTCATAAAGGTAAACGATCTCCGCTTGTGCTCCTACCAATTTAAAGGCATGGGCAGTTTCATACTCGCAGTTTATACCGTTGCCCGCAAGTACGAGTACCTTTACTTTATTCACCTTTTCACCCTTCCATAGAAATTTAAACCCAAACCCACCATAAAGCAAAAAGCACCCAAAAATACCAAGACCGCCCCGGGATCGTGAGAGACTTGGATCCCAGTCCACATGAGGGATCTCTCTCCTAAAAAGGCGATAATAAAATCATCGACTTTTAGGTTCTCTCCTTCCTTTATCCAATGAGCCTCAGGGGCTCTTCCAGGGAAGAATAAACCTAAAAGGGCCTTTCCTTGAAGACGCTTCATTAAAATTACCCTCAGATTATCATCCACTTTTTTCATCTCCCCAGCGGATAAGAAAAGCCTCAAGTTTTTCCCGTCTTTTTTGAAGAGAAATTCACCTAAGACCTTTTCTCCGTAATGAGACTGATAAAAGGTAAGCCCTTCGAACTTTATGGGGTGATTTACCTTAAGATCCCTTACTTCCAATAGGCTTCCGTTTTTCCAGAAGCTCAAACGGCTCAAAAATTCCCTGGGTGTTCCATTGGGCCAGTACTTTATTTGGAAGTCCTCGCACTTTACCGAAAACGGAAGCCCAAAGGCCCTTTCCCCCGAAATCACTACCTGGGAGGATTCCCCCTTTAATATTTCCATATACCCCTTAAACCCCAAACTTCCCGTGACGATCGCTCCCGCGATGACGACAAGAAGGCTTAAGTGAATGAGATAGGTCCCCCAATTTTTGAGGGACATGCCCCTTTTGGGAAGCCCTATCCGAAGAAAGGTGCAGAGCAAAACGTTAAGTCCGAGTAATCCCGAGAGGATCAAAAAGGGATAGGATCGATAAATGTCAATAAAACCCAGCACTTTTAAAAGGGAAAGGGTTTTGGGCGAAAACATCTGCTGGTACTTTTCCCAAGGAAGTCCTTGAGGGATGAGGGTCCCTATTACCAATAAAGAAGCCAAAAAGAAGACCAAAAGGAGGGTGGTCTTTAGGGATAAGAAGAACTTCACTCGATCACCTTCAGGATAAAATGCTCAAGAGGCCTTCTTTTCCCTTCCTCGGGTTTTTCCTTGGGGAATCCGAGGCAAATGATAGCCATGAGCTCGTATTGTTCATTTAACCCCAACACCTCCCTCACTTTTTCCTTGGACTTCAAGATCTCGCCTATCCAGACCGCCCCTAAACCCAGATCATGGGCTGAAAGAAGCATATTTTGGATACAAGCTCCACAGGACTGTACATCCTTCAGGTAATCGTAAGAACTTTTATGATCCAAAAAGACCCCGATGAGAAGGGGAGCCCCCCTAAGTATATCCCCATAATGGGTAAGATGGGAGAGCTTTTCCTTGGTCTCCCTATCTCTTATTATCACAAACCTCCAGGGCTGATTGTTCCTGCCCGAAGGGGCCCAAATCCCCATCTGGAGGATTTCTCTTAAAAATTCCTCCGGGACCTCCCGCTCTTCGAATCGCCTTATGCTCCTTCGGCTTCTAATGGCCTCTCTTGTTTCCATCGGATCACCTCACAGTTTGAAGATCCCTTGCAGAGGGACCTTACCCTCCAGAAGCTTTCTTATCCTTTCTTCTTCTTGGGCTTCAAACTTCAAAGCGATCCCACAATCCGAACTCAAATGCCTGGGCACGGGAATGAGTTTATAAGGAATCCCCTCTTTTTTCAAGATTTTCTCAGCTTTAAGCGCCCCTTGAACGGAGTAAAATAAGATTACCCGCTCTTCCATTTAAATTACCCCCTTGACAACCTTTTCAGGGTGATTATAATTCAAAGTGGTTGTTGATTGATCTTTGAAAACTGAATAGTAGCTCCAAAGGCGGGCGCTTCCAGCGGTTTTCAACTGGAGGGTTTGATCCTGGCTCAGGACGAACGCTGGCGGCGTGCCTAACACATGCAAGTCGTGCGGGAAAGACCCTTCGGGGTCAAGTACCGCGGCGGACGGGTGAGTAACGCGTGGGTAACCTACCCTCGAGACCGGGATAACCCCTCGAAAGGGGGGCTAATACCGGATAAGGCTACGCCTACTACGGTAGGTGTAGTTAAAGGTGGCCTCTGCTCAGCATGCTGCCGCTCGAGGATGGGCCCGCGTCCCATCAGCTAGTTGGTGGGGTAATGGCCCACCAAGGCTAAGACGGGTAGCTGGCCTGAGAGGGTGGCCAGCCACACCGGGACTGAGACACGGCCCGGACTCCTACGGGAGGCAGCAGTGGGGAATCTTGGGCAATGGGCGAAAGCCTGACCCAGCGACGCCGCGTGGGTGATGAAGGCCTTCGGGTCGTAAAGCCCTGTCAGGCGGGAAGAATGCCCTATGGGTTAATACCCCATGGGGTTGACGGTACCGCCAGAGGAAGCGCCGGCTAACTCCGTGCCAGCAGCCGCGGTAATACGGAGGGCGCGAGCGTTGTCCGGATTCACTGGGCGTAAAGCGGGTGTAGGCGGTTGGGTAAGTCGGACGTGAAAGCCCAGGGCTCAACCCTGGAAGTGCGTCCGAAACTGCCTAACTTGAGGACGGGAGAGGGAGGTGGAATTCCCGGTGTAGCGGTGAAATGCGTAGATATCGGGAGGAACACCAGTGGCGAAGGCGGCCTCCTGGCCCGTTCCTGACGCTGAGACCCGAAAGCGTGGGGAGCAAACCGGATTAGATACCCGGGTAGTCCACGCTGTAAACCGTGGGCACTAGGTGTGGGGGGTTAATCCCTCTGTGCCGAAGCTAACGCATTAAGTGCCCCGCCTGGGGAGTACGGCCGCAAGGTTGAAACTCAAAGGAATTGACGGGGGCCCGCACAAGCGGTGGAGCGTGTGGTTTAATTCGATGCAACGCGAAGAACCTTACCCGGGCTTGACATGCTGGTGGTACCGACCCGAAAGGGAAGGGACCCTGGGGGTTTCCGCCAGGGAGCCAGCACAGGTGCTGCATGGCCGTCGTCAGCTCGTGTCGTGAGGTGTTGGGTTAAGTCCCGCAACGAGCGCAACCCCTGCCCCTAGTTGCTACCGACTCGGTCGGGCACTCTAGGGGGACTGCCGGCGATAAGCCGGAGGAAGGTGGGGATGACGTCAGGTCCTCATGGCCCTTATGCCCGGGGCTACACACGCGCTACAATGGCCGGTACAAAGGGTTGCGAACCCGCGAGGGGGAGCTAATCCCAAAAAGCCGGCCCCAGTTCGGATCGCAGGCTGCAACTCGCCTGCGTGAAGGCGGAATCGCTAGTAATCCCGGATCAGCTACGCCGGGGTGAATACGTTCCCGGGCCTTGTACACACCGCCCGTCACGCCACGGAAGCCGGTCATACCCGAAGCCGCCGGGCCAACCCGCCGCAAGGCGGGGGGTAAGCGTCGAAGGTATGGCTGGTGACTGGGGCGAAGTCGTAACAAGGTAGCCGTAGGGGAACCTGCGGCTGGATCACCTCCTTTCTAAGGAGAAAAAGGGGCGTGAGCCCCAAAGACCTTCCAGAACTAAAGGAGGTGCTTGCCGGAGGAGCTACTATTCAGTTTTGAGGGATCAGGGGGTGGGCCTATAGCTCAGGTGGTAGAGCGCGCGCCTGATAAGCGCGAGGTCGATAGTTCGACTCTATCTAGGCCCACCAAGGATGGGGGTGTAGCTCAGTTGGGAGAGCGCCGGCTTTGCAAGCCGGAGGTCATCGGTTCAAGTCCGTTCACCTCCACCAAGTGAAAGAAGTCTTGCTCTTTGACAACCATATAGGGTGCGGGTCGATTCTCTTCCCTTAGGTTGGGCTACGGCGGTTAAGCTACTAAGGGCACGCGGTGGATGCCTTGGCGCCAGGAGGCGAGGAAGGGCGTGGCTACCTGCGATAAGCCCCGGGGAGCCGGTAGCGGGCTGTGATCCGGGGATTCCCGAATGGGGAAACCCACCAGGGGTAATGCCCTGGTATCGCCCCTTTTTGGGCGAGGCGACACGGGGGGAAGTGAAACATCTCAGTACCCCCAGGAAGAGAAAGCAACACGGCCCGAAAGGGCCGCGCCTCCGTTAAAGGACGGAGGTGGCGATTCCCTGAGTAGCGGCGAGCGAAAGGGGAACAGCCCAAACCGCATGGGTGCCAAGCCTGCGGGCGTTGCCCATGCGGGGTTGCGGGGCCTCACCGGGCGGGGCCGCAGACCCGCCGGGAAGTTACAAATCCATCCCCTAGCCGAACAAGGTTGGAAAACCTGGCCATAGAGGGTGATAGCCCCGTAGGCGAAAGGGGAATGGACTTCCTGGGTGAGGTACCCAAGTACCCCGGGACACGTGAAACCTTGGGGGAATCCGGGAGGACCACCTCCCAAGGCTAAATACTACCTGGCGACCGATAGCGTACCAGTACCGTGAGGGAAAGGTGAAAAGAACCCCGGGAGGGGAGTGAAATAGAACCTGAAACCGCGTGCCTACAAGCAGTCGGAGCCCTATGCAGGTCTTTGAGGCCTGCACGTGGGTGACGGCGTACCTTTTGCAGAATGAGCCGGGGAGTTACTGTCGGTGGCGAGGTTAAGCCGTATAAGAGGCGAAGCCGTAGCGAAAGCGAGTCCGAATAGGGCGTTAAGTCGCCGGCAGTAGACCCGAAGCCGGGTGATCTATCCATGCCCAGGGTGAAGGTGGGGTGATACCCACTGGAGGCCCGAACGGGTTGGCGTTGAAAAGCCATCCGATGAGGTGTGGATAGGGGTGAAAGGCCAATCAAACCCGGTGATAGCTGGTTCTCCCCGAAATATATTGAGGTATAGCCTCACGGATACTTACCGGAGGTAGAGCACTGGATGGGCTAGGGCCCCGAAAGGGGTACCAAACCCAACCAAACTCCGAATGCCGGTAAGTTCAACCGTGGGAGTCAGGCTGCGGGGGATAAGCTCCGTAGCCGAGAGGGGAACAACCCAGACCGCCAGCTAAGGCCCCTAAAGCGCCCTAAGTGGGGAAGGATGTGGAGGTGCTAAGACAGCCAGGAGGTAGGCTTAGAAGCAGCCACCCTTTAAAGAAAGCGTAACAGCTCACTGGTCGAGCGCCTCTGCGCCGAAAATTTAGCGGGGCTCAAGGGCGCTGCCGAAGCTGCGGGTTCGGGAAAGGCTTTGGTCTTTCCCGAGCGGTAGGGGAGCGTTCCAGTTGCCTGTGAAGCCGGACCGTGAGGACCGGTGGAGGTGCTGGAAGTGAGTATCCCGGCATGAGTAGCGATAAGGAGGGCGAGAAACCCTCCCGCCGTAAGCCTAAGGTTTCCCGGGGAAGGTTAATCCGCCCGGGGTTAGCCGGCCCCTAAGCCGAGGCCGAAAGGCGTAGGTGATGGGAAGCGGGTTAATATTCCCGCGCCAGCAGACGGCGTTTGAGCGATGGGGGGACGCAGGAGGGTAGGCCATCCGGGTGTTGGTCGTCCCGGTTCAAGCTGGTAGGGGGAGGTCCTAGGCAAATCCGGGACCTCGTTAACCCCGAGAGGTGAAGACGAGCCCCGTAAGGGGCGAAGTGGCTGATCCCACACTGCCAAGAAAAGCCTCTAGCGAGCCGTTCTGCTGACCGTACCGCAAACCGACACAGGTAGGCGGGGAGAGAATCCTCAGGCGCTCGGGTGAACTCGGGTTAAGGAACTCGGCAAATTGGCACCGTAACTTCGGGAGAAGGTGTGCCCTCAGTAGGTGTAGGGGGTTACCCCTGAAGCCGAGGAGGGTCGCAGCGAAGAGGCCCTGGCGACTGTTTACTAAAAACACAAGTCTCTGCTAAGTCGTAAGACGACGTATAGGGACTGACGCCTGCCCGGTGCCGGAAGGTTAAGGGGAGGGGTGAAGCCCTCCGAGGAGGGGGGTGTAGCTCTGAACCGAAGCCCCGGTAAACGGCGGCCGTAACTATAACGGTCCTAAGGTAGCGAAATTCCTTGTCGGGTAAGTTCCGACCTGCATGAAAGGCGTAACGACTGGGGCGCTGTCTCAACCCGAGGCCCGGCGAAATTGGAGTCGGGGTGAAGATACCCCGTACCCGCGGTCAGACGGAAAGACCCCGTGCACCTTAACTACAGCCTGGCATTGAATCCTGGGGCAGCCTGTGCAGGATAGGTGGGAGGCTGAGAAGCGGGGGCGCCAGCTCCCGTGGAGCCGTCGGTGAGATACCACCCTGGTTGTCTTGGGGTTCTAACCTGCGGGGGTTATCCTCCCGAGGGACAGTGCCTGGTGGGTAGTTTGACTGGGGCGGTCGCCTCCTAAAGGGTAACGGAGGCGCGCAAAGGTCCCCTCAGGCGGATTGGAAACCCGCCGTGGAGTGCAAGGGCAGAAGGGGGCTTGACTGCGAGGCCGACGGGCCGAGCAGGCGCGAAAGCGGGCCCTAGTGATCCGGCGGTCCCGTGTGGAAGGGCCGTCGCTCATCGGATAAAAGGTACGCCGGGGATAACAGGCTAATCCCGCCCAAGAGTTCACATCGACGGCGGGGTTTGGTACCTCGATGTCGGCTCATCCCATCCTGGGGCTGGAGAAGGTCCCAAGGGTCGGGCTGTTCGCCCGTTAAAGGGGTACGTGAGCTGGGTTTAGAACGTCGCGAGACAGTTCGGTCCCTATCTGCCGCGGGCGCAGGAGATCTGAGGGGAGCTGTCCCTAGTACGAGAGGACCGGGACGGACGCACCTCTGGTGTACCGGTTGTCCCGCCAGGGGCACAGCCGGGTAGCCAACGTGCGGAAGGGATAACCGCTGAAAGCATCTAAGCGGGAAGCCCTCCCCAAGATAAGATCTCCCTTCTCGTTCCGCAAGGAACGAGGGTAAGGCCCCGGGGAGATTACCCGGTTGATAGGCCGGAGGTGGAAGCTCAGCAATGGGTGAAGCCGACCGGTACTAATAGGCCGAGAGGCTTAACCGTAGAGAAAGACAATCTAAGGGAAGAGATAGACCCCATCCTATGTGGTTGCGAAGTTTTATTTGATGGGTTTTGAGAAAAGGACGCCTCCGGTGACCATGGCGGAGGGGAAACACCCGTTCCCATTCCGAATACGGCAGTTAAGCCCTCCAGCGCCGATGGTACTGTCCCCCCGACGGGACGGGAGAGTAGGACGTTGCCGGGGGCGTTTTTATTAGGGCGGGAATAGCTCAGGGGTAGAGCATCACCTTGCCGAGGTGAGGGTCGCGGGTTCGAATCCCGTTTCCCGCTCCAAATGAGGCGGCGTAGCCAAGTGGCAAGGCGACGGTCTGCAAAACCGTTATACACCGGTTCGAATCCGGTCGCCGCCTCCAGTTTTTTAAACGAGGAGATAGCGCCTTGTGATCTCTTCGTTTTGTTCGAGATCTTTTTTTGTGCCTTCGAATTTTATTGAACCGTTATCAATCACATAAACGCGGTCGATGAGCTTTAAAGCCGACTTTATGTTCTGCTCGGCCAGAAGGATGCTTATTCCCGCCTGTTTTAACTTCAATATTTGTTCCTCAAGTGCCTTAACTATTATAGGAGCGAGTCCCTCGGTGGGTTCATCAAGTAGCAACAGTTCAGGGCTTCCCATGAGGGCTCTTGCGATGGCGAGCATCTGCTGTTCGCCACCGGATAGATTCCCCGCTCTTCTTTTCCTTAAGTCCTTAAGGGGAGGGAAAAGTTCGTAAACCCTCTCCTTATTCCATTCTCCGTTTCTCCGGTAAACGATCTCCAAATTCTCCTCCACCGTGAGGTCCGCGAAGACCCTTCGGTCATCGGGCACATAGCCGATGCCCATTCTAAAAAGCACATAGGGCCTTTTTCCGGTTATTTTCTCCCCTTTGTAAATGATCTCCCCGCTTTTGGGTGGGTTAATTCCCATTATGCTTTTCATGGTCGTGCTTTTCCCAGCTCCATTTCTTCCTAAAAGCCCCACTATTTCCCCTTTGTACACCTTAAGCGAGACGTCAAATAATATGTGGCTTAAACCATAGAAGGTGTTAATGTTCTTTACTTCAAGAAGAGGCACCTTTTCATCCATCACTCACCCCGAGATATGCCTCCCGAACGAGCTTATTACACCTCACCTCGTCACAGGTCCCCTGGATAACGGTCTCTCCTCGAACCATCACCACAATCCTATCAGCATACCCGAAGACCACATCCATGTTGTGTTCGCAAAAAAGAATGGTCAACCCAAGTTCTTTCCTTAATCTGCTTATCAACTCCATGCACCGGGAGGTCTCCTCAGGAGACATCCCCGCTGTCGGTTCGTCCAGGATCAGGAGCTCCGGCTTACCCCCCAAAGCGATGGCTATCTCCAGGATCTTTTGTTCTCCATGAGATAAGAAACCGGCGACAATGTGTTTCTTCTCCTTTAGGCCTACCTGTTCGAGAATATGATCACATTCCTTCTCGTAAAAATTGGAAGCGTTTTTAAATAAATGCCAGGTGCGCTTTTCCCTGGAGAGAATGGAGAGTCGCACGTTTTCCAAAACGGTTAATCTTGGAAAGAGGTTGACAATTTGGAAAGAACGACATATTCCCTTCCGAAATACCTCATGGGGCTCAAGGCCGGTTATATCCTCTCCTTTATAGAATATCTTTCCCGAGTCGGGTTTTAATACCCCGCTGATCAAATTGAAAAGCGTGGTCTTTCCAGCTCCATTCGGTCCGATAACGGCGACGATTTCGCCCTTTTTAACGTCAAACTGGGCCCTCTTTATCGCTAAAAAACCGTCAAAAGATTTGGAAACCCCGAGGACCTCTAATATGGTCATTTAAAAGCCCTTCCCCATCTTTCTTCTATAAATCCCAAAATCCCATTGGGCAAGAATAATATAACCAGGCTCATGACGATTCCAAGCGCCAGCGACCAGTAAACCGTATAGGTGCTTACAATGGTCCTCAAAGTGAGAATCACTGCGGATCCAAGCATAGGGCCGAGAAAGCTGAACCATCCTCCTACAAGGCACATGATGAGCACTTCAAGTGATAATGTCCAGAAGAGCATATCCGGGAAGACCGCCGTATCCACCACTACAAAAAGCATCCCCGATACCCCGGCGAAAAAACCCGCAATGATCAAGGCCACCAACTGATGGAGTTTTACGTTGACCCCTATCGTTTCGCTTCTCGTCGGGTTGTCTCTTATTCCTTGAAGGGTTCTCCCAAAAGGAGAGTTGACGATTAAGTACAGGATAAACATGCAAATTGAGGTGATTAAAAGCGTGAAGTAATAAGCCCCCTTAGTGGAGGCCAAGATTTCCGGAATGGGTATCCCATGGATCCCATTATCCCCTCCGGTAAAAGAATACCATCGGTATACGATAACCCATACCAACGACCCAAGGGATATTTGGAGCATACCAAAGTAAAGCTTGGAAAGCCTTACGCAAATGATCCCGAATATTAGGCTCAACAAGGCCGCGGAAACAGGAGCGGCTAAGAAGGCCAAAACGGCAGGGAGCTTGGTTTTGGTTATCATTAAAGCCGTGGTATAAGCCCCTACGCCGTAAAAAACGCAGTGATGAAACTGAAACATCCCCCCATATCCCAAGGCCAGATTGAGGCTTGTGGCCAAAAGACCATAAACGAGGATCAAGGAGATCAAATAGGTGTAAAAGCGGGGGGCAAAAAGGGGAAGAAACGCAAGTCCAACCATCATGGCCAATAAGATTCTCCTGCTCCCTTTCATCGCTACCATGTGGACTTTAACAACCCTCTTGGTTTGAAGATTAAAACGAGTACCACCGCCGCATAGGGTAATACTATTCCAAACTTAGGGAATATGAGGATACCGAGGGATTGGGCGAGCCCGAAGATTAAGGCTCCCACCAGTGCTCCCCAGATGTTGCCCAATCCCCCGATGATGACTATCAAAAAGGATTCCATTATGAGGGTGTGATCCATCCCAAGACTAACGCTTATAGTGGGGGCCACAAGCATACCCCCAAGACCCGCGAGAAAGCATCCTACTACGAAAGTTATGGCGAAGACCCAGCTCACGTTTATTCCCACTGCCTCAACCATTTCCCGGTCCACGGCGGCTGCTCGGGATATCTTGCCTATTTTGGTCTTGTTTACGAAAAACCACAAAAGGAAAGCCACAATAGGTCCCACGACCAAAAGGAAGGCATTATACCGGGGCAAGTGAAGGTGTTTAAATAGCAGAACGTAACCTTGAAATACTTTGGGTACGGGTACCGTTTTGTACTCCCCTCCCCACACCAGTTTTACCAAATCCCCGAAGATCAGGGAGAACCCACAGGTGATAAGGAGTAACATTAGGTGTTCCCGTTGATAGAGAAACTGAAATATAGCCCGCTCGGCAACAAACCCTATCAAGGCGACAAAAAGCGGTGCCCCAAAAAGCGCGATCCAAAAACCCACATCCTGCCCGCCGAAAAATTTACATATGGAATAAGCCGCGAAGGCCCCTATCATATAAAAGGAACCATGAGCCACATTGGGGATCCTCAAGACCCCCAAGATGAGGCTCAGACCCGAGGAGACGATGAAAAGTATAACCGTCCGGCTTAGACCTACTACGATCTGCGAAATAAATGCGTAAAGATCCAAACCTCCCCTTTTACCTCCTGAGTTTCAAAACCTCCTCGCAAGAGGGGATATAATCCTTACCGGGTATGGTCTGAATATCAGTAGCTATAAGGAAGTTCCACCCTTCCACCTTTTTTGTCCTTCCAAAGAACATGGGAAGAATGAGTTGATGATCGCACTTTCTAAGTTCCACCTTGCCCACCGGGCTGTCTATAACCAGGCCTTCTAAGGCGTCTATGAACTTCTCTTTATCCAGGGTTCCGGCCTTCTTGAAACCCTCAACGATGAACTTGGCCGTCACATACCCATAAAGAGCCCCTACTTTGGGATACCTGTTGTAGGCCTTTCTAAACTGTTCTACAAAAGCCTTGTTCTCCGGGGTATCGGGATAATAGAACAAATAGTTACAGGTACCCCACACGCCTTCAGGGGCATCGAGTCCCTGGGCTTCAAGCACGGAATGCTCAATGGCGGTGTGTTGGTAGAAAGGTATCTTCCCCGCTAAACCAGTGGCCTTGGCTGCCCTTTGGAAATTGACCATTCCCGCTCCCCCAGTCGCCACTATTAGGAAATCGGGCTTGGCAGCCATAATCTGGGTGATATAGGGGGTGAAATCCGCCTCCCCTACTTTCCACCAAGTCTCTCCTATTTTGGTCACCTTCGGATTCAGCTTGGTGAGATGTCTCCATAAGCTCTCGGCTATCGCATGGCCGTACTCGTAATCATCTCCCGCGATCCAGTATTTGGTGTAAGGCATCTTCGCAAGCACATGAGCTGCCGCTCTTCCTGCCATCTCGGTGTTCTCATTCATGCAAAAAACGTATCGATGCCCCTTTTCACCAGTGATCTTGTCACTTTTGGCAAAGGTCACAAAGAAGGGAACCCTCTCTTTCTTCGCCAGATCGGAGATCGCCAGCGCCGAGGCACTGCTTATAGTCCCCATAAGGATATCCACCTTCTCTTTGAGCAGAAGCTCCTTCGCCATGGCAAGACCTACATCGGGTTTAAACTTGTCATCTCTTGTGACGTACTCGATCTTTTTGCCCAAAACCCCACCTTTACTGTTCACCTCTTTTACCACCAGATCAAAAGCATCCCTTACATCAAACGTAAAAGCGGTGGGTGGCCCCGTGTAAGTGTCAACTATCCCGATTTTTATCGTGTCTTTAGCGAATCCCCGGTTCGAAACCCCAAAAAAGAAAAACAGACAGCCCAACCACATTAAAAAAACTAACCCTCTGTTCATGGCTAACCTCCTTACGACGAATTAAACTGATAAATTAATATAACAGCATCCCAATTTGTCAACCTCCTCCACTTCCCCCTTGACAAAATCGTCTCAAGGGCTACAATATATAGTGGTTGTTTTCAAAACATTACACAATATATGGAGGTTCAGGTATGCTTTTTGCTTATAGTGAGAGGAAGGAGGATGTGACGGATGTAGCCCTTTTTGTTAGGACCTCTGAGGAGGTATTGGAGGGGTGGGATAGGGAGAAGATAGTTTCGGCCCTTTTGAGGGAGACCTTTATCGATCCTGACACTGCTAGGAAGATAAGTCTTGAGGTGGAGGAACTGATTCGGAAGGCCGGTATCATGGTTGTTACGTCTTCTCTCATAAGGGAACTGGTTAACGCCAAATTGATAGAGAAGGGGCTTGAGAAGGCCAGGAGGCAACATACTCGTTTGGGAATGCCCCTTTATGATGTGGAGCAGTTGATTCTTCATCCCAATAAGGAGAATGCCAATGTGCCTCATGGTCCCGAGGCCACTAATCTGACCTTAGCGGAGGCTATAAAAAAGGAGTATGCGCTTTTAAGCGTTTTCAGTCAGGAAGTGGCCGATGCCCATCTGAGGGGTGATATTCATCTTCACGACCTGGGTTTCATCGACAGGCCTTACTGTTCGGGGCAATCGTTGGAGTACATAAAGAAGTTCGGTCTTAACCTCCCCAATGCCCTTTCCATTGCCAAACCCGCTAAACACCCCGAGGTGCTTTTGGCCCACATGGTGAAGTTTGCAGCGGCTTTGCAGAGCCACTTTGCGGGGGCCATAGGCTGGGATGCGGTTAATGTGTTCTTTGCGCCTTATCTGGAAGGGATGTCCGATAAGGAGCTTAGACAGCTTGCTCAGATGTTGATCTTCGAGTTTTCCCAACAGGCTGTTGCCAGGGGTGGGCAGGCCATTTTTACCGATCTGAACCTTTACTGGGAGGTCCCCCGGCATTTCCGGGATGTGGAGGCCATAGGGCCTGGGGGTGAGTTTACGGGGAAAAAATACGGTGATTATCAAAAGGAGGCCCAAAGGTTTGTGAAGGCGCTTTTTGAGGTCTATTTAGAAGGTGATGGGGCGGGTCGGCCCTTCTTCTTCCCCAAGCCCTTGGTGCACATAACGGAGGACTTCTTCGACACCGAAGGGCATGAGGAGTTTTTGGAATTGATCTGTGAGGTGGCGGCGGAGAAGGGCAACACCTATTTCGTGTTTGATCGAGGCGGTCAGGCCAAGATCTCGGAGTGTTGTAGGTTGAGCTTTAAGCTCAACGAAATGGACCTGGAGGATGCCAGGAAGCCTTGGAAGATGCGGTATTGTGCCCTTCAGAACGTAAGCCTCAACCTCCCTCGAATCGCTTATCTCTCACAGGGCGATACCACCAAATTGTTCTCCCTTTTGGGGCAGTTTTTTGAGTTGGCCGTTCAGGCCCATCAGGAGAAGAGGGCTTTTATAGAGAGGCTTTTGTCATTGGGCGAGCAGGGGCCATTGGCTTTACTGTGTATGGATCAGGATGGAGAGCCCTATTTGAGGATGAAAAGGGTCACCTATCTCATAGGGATGGTGGGTTTGAACGAGATGGTGAAGATCCACACGGGCAGGGAGCTTCACGAGAGCAAGGAGGCTTTGAAGTTCGGGCTAAAGGTCATAGCCCATTTGAAGCTTTTGTGCGAGAAGATGTCCCAGAAGCTTGGGATGAGGTTCGTTTTGGAGCAGACCCCCGCCGAATCCACCGCTTACCGGTTTGCAAGGCTTGACCTCCGTTATCATTCGCCTCTGGCGCTTCACATGGTTAAGGGGAATGTGGCCAAGGGCGAGGTTTATTATACCAACTCCACCCATCTTAACGTCTCGGCGCCCATTAACCCAATCGAAAGGGTCCAGTTGGAAGGGATGTTCCATCCTTTGATTGAGGCGGGTTCCATAACTCACATATGGCTTGGGGAACAAAGGCCAAACGCCAAGTCCTTGGCCAATTTCGTGAAGAAGGTCTTCCGGCTCACGGAGAATGACCAGATCGCCTTTTCGCCCGAGTTCACCACTTGTCTGGAGTGTAAAAGAACGGTGAGGGGGTTGAGGGAGAGATGTCCCTATTGCGGTTCTGAAGAGGTGGAGGGGATAACCCGAATAACCGGTTATTTCAGCAAGATCAGTCAATGGAATAAGGGGAAGTTGGGGGAGTTGAAGGATAGGTTCAGGAACCCTGGGTTTTTCGAATCGGGGAAGGCCGAAGTTCAAGGGGCTTAGGAGGTTGAGATGGGAAGGGTGAAGATTTTTATAAGTTCAAGTTGTCCTAAATGCCCCTCGGCCAAAAGGTTCGGTTTTCTTCTTCAGCAAAGAGGTTTTCACGTGGATTATTTTGATATAGAAAGTGCCGAGGGTTTGGCCGAGGCCACCTTTTATAACGTAAAGGCGGTTCCTGCTTTTTTGATCGAGGAAGACGAAAGGGTCATTGGGAGATGGATTGGAGAAATTCCGTCCTTAAAAGAGATAGAAAGCTTATGTGGGGTTTAATGGACATAAAGGTCAAAGGTTTCCTTGAGACTTCCTTTTTGGATTGGCCAGGGAAAGTGAGTGCGGTCGTATTTTTCCCGGGGTGTAATTTAAGATGCCCCTTTTGTCACAATTGGAGGCTTTTTGCCGAGCCTGAGGCCTTTTTGGACGTTCCCTTGCCTTACATATTCTTCAAATTAGAGAGCCTCCGGGATTGGATCGATGGGGTCACTTTGAGCGGAGGGGAACCCACCCTTCAGAGTGGGCTTATGAGGTTCATCGGAGAGCTTAAAAGGCGTTCTTTTCAAGTTAAGCTCGATACCAATGGGACGAATCCCCAAATATTGAAAGATCTAATGGAAAAGGGGCTTATCGATTTTGTGGCCATGGACGTTAAAGCTCCTCTTGATCCTTTCCATTATAAAAAAGCCACGGGGGTTAATGTGGAGGTCGAAAACATCAAAGAGAGCATCGAGGTCTTAAAAGAGGGAAAGATCCCCTATATTCTCCGCATGACTTACGTTCCTGGCCTTCATACCGAAGATGACCTCCTCCAATTGGCCTCCCAGCTTAAAGGGAAGGGTAGATTGATTTTACAGAACTTTGAACCCACAAATGCTTATGATCCTTCTTTAAGGCTCCAAAAGCCCCTTTCGGAAAAGCGTTTAAAGGAGCTTCAGAAACTGGTCGACGAGCTCATGGGTTTTACTTCTTCCGAGGATTTGTAAATAATATCCTTAATGTTCAAAAAAAGTCGAATACTTCCTTTTATAATTTTGGCCTTTTTAGTTTTAGGGGTCTTTCTTTATCGGTACCCTATAAGCTCGAAACTGATCGAGGGCGTGGTAAAAAAGGAGCTTGAGAAAAAGGGCATAATAGTAGAGCTTGATCGGCTTTACCTTTACGTATTTCCCTTTCGTTTAGAAGGAGGGGGTAAATTCTTTTGGGATGGAAATTATCTTAAGGCCGAGAGGATAAGCTTAGTTCCCAAGGTCTTCTCCCTTTTGAAGGGCAAAGTGGTCATCAAAAGGATGGAATGCGAGAGGTTCGAAATAAGCGAGAAATTACGCCAAACAGGCAAACTTCCGCTTCTTTACCCTGAACAGGCCCTTTTAAAGGATGGAAAGGTGAGTCTGAAGATTAATAAGGCCTCGATCGAAGTGAGAATCATAGAAGGGTTTTTTAAAAAAAGAGGACCACAGGTTTTGTTTTTTGATCTTCAGGGCCTCAAGCCCCAGGGGAGGATCAAGCTTAAGTTGGAGAGGGTAAAGGACAAATACCTTTTAAGCCTTGAGGCCAATGGCATAAGGGTTCGGGAGATAAAGGAGATTTGGGAGGGGATCTCCCCCCAAAGTCCTATTCCTAAGTTTCTTGAGGGAGGGGAGTTTCAGGAGATCTTCCTTCAATATGGACCATTTGACAAAGGGGAACCTTTTGATTCCTCAAAGCTAAGGCTCAAGGGCCTTTTTAAAGAGGGAGGGGCCCTTTTACCCTCTAATATGGCCTTCAAGGGGATAGAGGGTGAGCTTGATCTTAAAGGCGATCTTTTGAGCCTTCGAGCCGAAAAAGCCCATCTCGAGGAGGCCATCTTTAAAAGGGTCCTTTTTAAGCTTCCCCTTAAAGGGGGTGGTTTTTACCTTCAGACCGAAATAGAGACCCCTCCGTGGGTGCTCCTAAAATATTTGCCTCTTTTTTTGCCCCAAAAGGACCTTAAGGCGTTTTTTGATCAATATGAGGAGCCCCAAGGGGAGATCAGGGGAAGCTTAAAGGTGGAGGACTCCAAGATAGAGGCCCTTATAGATCGCTTTGAGCTTAAGTTAAGGCACAAAGGCTTTCGTTTTCCTTTTTTCCTTCAAGGCAATGGGGAAGTCAAGGATGAAAGGCTCAAACTAAAGGTCCAAGGGGAGAGCGAAGGGATAAAGTTCCAAGAAGGGACTTTTTCGGTTTCTTTTAAAGACGGAAGGGGGGAGGCCTCGCTTAAAGAAGGTCTTTTGGAGGTAGGTCTTTTTAAGGACTTTTTGCCTTTTAAGGATTTGGGGGGCGAGATCCGGTTCAAAACCTTGAAGGCCCTTTTTTCCTTAGCCCCCTTTAAGCTTTACGAATATTCCTTAAAAGGAGAACCTCATTTAAAGGTGACTTTGCCCAAGATAGGGCCTCTTCTAATTGAAAAGGGCCTTCTTGAAGTGAATCCCCGAGAATTGGGGTTTTATGAGAATGAGATAGGTTCAGAAGGGATACAGGGGAAGGTCTCCGGTCTTTTGAGATTAGAAGAGGGCAAGGTAAAGAGGGGGGTTTTAGAAGGGAAGATTGAACTTAAAGAAGGGGGTAAAGAACTTATCTCTTCCCTTTTGGATCTTCAAACGTTATCCCTTTCTTTCCCCGATTCCTTTAAGGGGAAGGCGCAATTTGAGGAAAATAGTTTCCAAATCCAAGGGAGTCTGGATTTTATAAAGGGGATAAAGGCGGATCTTCTCGCCAAGAAGGAAGGTGAGAGGGTTGTTTTGGAGAAGTTGGAGCTTATATCCCCTGAAAGAAAGGCCCTTTTGAGAGGCGATTTCGACCCTTGGCCTTCCTTGAAGAGGATCTCCTTTAAGGGGGAGTTAGAGAAAGAGCTTGAGATACTTGCGGGGATAAAAGGAGGGATAAAGGGCGATTTTCGACTTGATCTCGGCCATAAGACCTTCAACGGTTGGGTGGAATTAAAGGATGTTTTCCTTTCGGAGCTTTTGGATTTTCCTTTGAAGATTCACAGGGTAAATCTCAAAGGAAAGGACGAGGGTTTTTTGGAGCTTTATGGGGATGGGGAATTTGAGGGTCAAAGCTTTCAAGGGGGTGGTAAATTAGGCCTTCTGGAAGATCAAGTTCAATTGGATCTTAAGCTTAAGGGCAAATCCCTTGATCTTACGAAACTCGATGACCTTTTAAAGGGTGAAGGAGAAGCGAATGTAAGGGGTTCTATTTCTGTTGAGCTTGAAGAGGCCCTTTATAATGGGTTGTCCTTGAAAGGGGTTGAGGCCGAAGTAAAGCTTTTAGGAGATGGAGCGTGGAGGGTCTCCCTCAATAAAGGAGGACTTTGCGGCATTCAACTTGAGGGTTTTTACCAGGAAGAAAAGGGAAAAAAGGACTTTGAATTTCAACTAAGATCAACCGAAAGCTCCTTTAAGGGTGTTTTCTCCTGTTTGGGGGTTAAGCAGTTTCTTTTAGATGGCGATTTCCTTCTTGAGGGGATCATCAAGGCTCAGGGGTCAAAGGAACCCCTTTGGGAGGATTCGGAGGGTTCGATTTATCTTTATTCTTCCAAGGGTCGCATTTATAAGCTCACCCTTTTAAGTAAACTTTTTGCCCTTTTAAACCTAACGGAAATTTTACGAGGAAAAATGCCAGACCTTTTGGGAAAGGGCTTTTTCTATGACAAGCTTGAAGCCTTTGGCAAGATAAAAAATGGCGTTCTGGAGCTTGAGGAGTTCATAATAGAGGGGCCTTCGCTTAAGCTTTTCGGAAAAGGGGAAATTGAACTTAGGTCGGGTGAAATGGATCTTCTGGTAATAGCTGCACCCCTAAGGACAATAGACGTCCTCTTAAGTAAGATACCCCTTTTGGGATACTTGATAACGGGGAAAAAAGGCCTTTTGGCTTTCCCCTTTTCGGTTAAGGGCCATTACCAGGATCCAAAGTTCATCCCTCTTCCACCTCAACTTTTGGGAGGAGGGATTTTGGCCTTTGTAGAAAGGCTTTTTCAATTACCCCTTAAGGTAGTAGAACCATTGACAGTGAAATCACAGCAGAATGCAAATCGCTAAGGAACATATAGATTTAAAAGGATTTACGATAATGTTGATCCTTACCTTTATTTGGGGGTTAAATTATAGCGCCATTAAAATATCAAATATGGCTTTTTCCCCCATATTTAACTCCTTTTTGAGGTCTTCGGTGGCTTCTGTTTTGGGCGTTTTTTATTGTCTTTCCATTAAGCAACCCCTTTTTCACCGGGACATAAGGCTTTTTCACGGTTTTATGGTGGGACTGCTTTTCGGATTGGAATTCGTGTGTATTTATGTTGGGATGTTTTATACCGATGCCGCAAGGGCTGGGATTCTAATCAATTTTTCTCCCTTCGTGGTGGCAATTGGGGCTTATCTTTTCTTGAAAGAAAAATTGAATCTTTTAAAGATAATAGGTCTTATGCTCGCGTTTTTTGGCGTATATTGGATATTCCGAGGAAGACCTTCATATTTTGGGAAACACATGATACTTGGGGATATCTTGGAATTAATTGCCGCTTTTTTATGGGGTGCGACAACTGTTTACATAAAGAAATACCTTGCAGAAAGGGTTCATCCCATCAATACTTTTCTTTATCAATTGGTCTTTTCAATACCCGTTATATTCCTTTTCTCTCTGATTTTGGAAAGGGAATGGATAAGGGGTGTAAGCCTTTTCCCCATTTTAGCTTTCATTTACTCATCAGTAATTGTGGCTTTCGTTTCTTACTTTATATGGTTTAAGCTTATTCATGAGTATCCTGTATCAGAACTTTCGGTATTTACATTTCTTTCTCCCGTTTTCGGAGTTATTTTCGGTTCCCTTATTCTTAAGGAGGAAATAACGAGAGGGCTTGTTTTAGGGCTTATTTTCGTGAGTTTAGGCATTTATCTTACAAACTATAGCTTCACAACATCCCTGAAGGATGGGCAATAGGGGTTTCCTATGAAAGTGCGCTTGGGATCGGTCTCCAAAATATTCCTAAAGGTTTGGCACTTTCGTTAGCCTTAGTGAATAGATGGCGTCTTTGAGGCAGGGTATTTTTAGGTTGGCAAAGAAAAGAAGGTGGTTTATCATTTTTTGGGGTTCTGGGAATGGAAAAAAAGGATCTTTTCGATTGGATAAGATGGGTTGAGAGGGAGGCGGAGAGGCATTTTTACGATCTGCTCCTTGAGGTCCGAAGGGGGATCGGCTTTACCAAATGGCGTCCTCCGGCCGATGTTTTTGAGACGGAGAAAGCCTTGGTGATAAGACTTGAGATCCCGGGGGCTTCTCTTCAAGACATTAAGATCACCCTTTCGGAGGATAAACTCACGGTAAGTGGGGTTCGAAGGGATCTTTATGAAGGGGGGGAGAGGAGGTTTTATCAGGCGGAGATTCCCTTTGGAGAGTTTGAGAGAAGCTTCTTCCTCCCCTGGTCGATCAAGGAGGAGGATATAAGGGCTACTTATAAGGATGGCATTTTGACCATTATCCTTCACAAACCAGAGCCTAAAAAATTAAAAGTAAGCGTGGAGAGGGAATAGTCCGATGGACCAAAAGAACCAAGAGACAGGAGAAAGCCCCGTTATTCTACCCCGAGAAGAAAACTTACCGCCCATCCCTTCGGAACTCCCCCTAATGCCCCTTGAGGACTTGGTGATTTATCCTTATACGGTGGTGCCTTTGATTATCAAGGCCCCCAAATTGGTTAGGGCCATAGATATGGCCATGGCTGAGGGGAGGATAGTCGGGGCCTTCATGTTAAAGGATAAGGAGAAGGAAGAACTTTACCAGACGGGGTCGGCCGTTTTCATCCATCGGATGATGAGATTCCCCGATGGCACCACCCGATTAATGGTCCAGGGGATGGCTAAAATCGTCCTTAAAGAGCTCCTTATAAAAGAGCCCTACTTCAGGGGCAGAGTGGAGGTGGTGGAAGAAATACCGGAGAGGACCACCATAGTCGAGGCCTTGATGAGGGCGGTGTTGGGACAGTTTCAACGGATGACCTCCCTTGCGCCCTATATGCCCGATGAACTTCAAGCCATTGCCCTCTCCATAGACGATCCGCTTCGTTTGGTTTACTTCATCGCCACCATGATAAGGATGAAGCCCGAAGAGCGTCAGGAGATACTGGAGATAAATACCGCGGAGGAGAAACTCAAAAAGCTCTCCTCAATCCTCTCTCGGGAGATAGAGCTTCTCGAACTTGGCACAAAAATCCAATCTCAAGTTCAAGAGGAGCTTTCCAAACTACAGAGGGAACACTTTTTAAGGGAGCAACTCAAGGCCATAAAGCGGGAACTCGGAGAGGATGAGGGGGCGGAGATAAAGGAACTGCGCGAAAAGATCCTCCAGGCGGATTTGCCCGATTATGTGAGAAAAGAGGCAGAAAGGGAGCTTTCACGCCTGGAGAGGATCCCTCCTGCTTCCGCTGAATATGGAGTCATAAGGACCTATATCGAATGGTTGATAGAACTCCCCTGGAACAAGGTCACCGAGGATGACCTAAACCTGGAGCGGGCCAAAAGGGTTTTGGACGAGGACCATTATGACCTGAAGGAGGTGAAGGAGAGGATCCTGGAATATTTGGCGGTTAGAAAGCTGAAAAAGGAGCGAGGGGAAGGGGTTAAAGGCCCTATTCTCTGTTTTTTAGGTCCTCCCGGAGTGGGGAAGACCTCCCTTGGGCGATCCATAGCGCGGGCTTTGGGTCGTCAATTTATAAGGATATCCCTTGGTGGGATGAGGGATGAGGCGGAGATAAGGGGGCATAGGCGAACTTATGTGGGGGCCATGCCCGGGGCGATTTTACAGGCCATAAGAAGGGCGGGGACGAAGAACCCGGTTTTCATGCTCGATGAGATCGACAAGATCGGAGCGGATTTTCGGGGTGACCCAGCGGCGGCCCTTTTGGAGGTTTTGGATCCGGAGCAGAACCACTCCTTTAGGGATCATTACATAGATCTTCCCTTTGATTTGTCTCAGGTTTTCTTCATAGCTACAGCCAATGTGCTTGACACCATTCATCCGGCCTTAAGAGACCGGATGGAGATTTTGAGACTCCCTGGTTATACCGAAGAAGAGAAGGTGATGATAGCTCGTAGGTATCTAATCCCTAGGCAGATGAAGGAAAACGGCCTTGAAAGCGGGGAGGTGGCCTTTTCGGATGAGGCCATAAGGAGGATTGTGACCCATTATACTCGAGAAGCGGGGGTCAGAAATTTGGAGAGGGAGATCGCTCAGATATGTCGAAAACTCGCCTTCCGAAAGGCGTTGGGTGAACCTGTAGCGGTGATGATAACCCCGGAGAATTTAAAGGGGTTCCTCGGACCGGAAAAGTTTTACCCCGAAATAGAATTGAGGACCTCAAGGCCAGGAGTGGCCATAGGGCTCGCCTGGACTCCCACGGGAGGGGCCATTTTGTTCATCGAAGCCTTGAAGATGCCGGGTAAAGGTAACTTGATACTGACGGGGTCCTTAGGAGAGGTGATGAAGGAATCGGCTCAAGCGGCCTTGAGTTATGTGAGGTCAAGGTCCAAACAGTTAGGTATAGACGATAACTTTCACGAAAAGTTTGACATTCACGTCCATGTTCCCGAGGGGGCTACGCCTAAGGATGGCCCTTCGGCCGGTATCACCATCGCCTGTGCCATTGCCTCGGCCTTGACAGGGAGACTGGTGAGAAGTGACATCGCCATGAGCGGAGAGATAACGCTTTCGGGGGTGGTCCTGCCCGTTGGGGGGATAAAGGAGAAGGTACTTGCTGCCAAATCCCGGGGGATCTTCAAGGTGATCCTACCCGAGGGGAATCGAGGGGATGTTGAAGAACTCGGAGAGGATTATAAGGATTTGAAGGAAAAGATGACCTTTTTCTTCGTGAAGGACGTGGATGAGGTCTTTAACCTGGCTTTGTCTTAAAAACCTTCCCTCTCAATTGACCACAGGCCGCTGAGATATCACGGCCTCTGCTTTCCCGGATAAGGGCGGTAAACCCGTGTTGGATGAGTACCTTTTGAAAGCTCAAGACCTCCTTTTCGGAAGGAGCCTTAAAAGGAATCTCAGGGGCTTCGTTTAAGGGTATTAGGTTGATCTTACATCTGATTCCCTTCAAAAGAAGCGCCAACTTTTTAGCATCTTCTGGCGAGGCGTTTACGTCCTTTATTAGGACATATTCAAAGGTGATCCTATCCCTTGGGGGAATCGGCAATGAACGGCAACACTCTATGAGGTCTTCCAAGGGATATTTTCGGCTTATGGGCATAAGATAGGCCCGGGTTTCCTGATCGGCCGCGTTGAGGGAAATGGCGAGCCTACACCTTATACCTTCCTCAAAGAGCCTCCTCAGTTCCGGTATAAGCCCCACGGTGGAAAGGGTTATCCTTCGAGCCGAAAGATTTAAGGCCAATTCGTCCTCCATAATGGAGAGGGCCTTTTTAACGGCTTCAAAATTGGCCAAGGGTTCTCCCATCCCCATAAGGACTATATTGGTGAGGTTCCCGGAACGGAGGTCCCTTTTTACCTCCAGGATCTGTTTGAGGATCTCTCCAGGGGTTAAGTTTCTTGAGAACCCCATTTTACCGGTTACGCAAAACTTACACCCCATGGCACACCCGACCTGGGTGGAGATGCATAGGGTGAGCCTTTCCTCATCGGGTATGAGGACGCTTTCGATAGCCTGACCATCCTCAAGTTCAAAGAGGTACTTGGTGGTGCCGTCTTGGGACACTTCCTTTTTTATCAAAGAAAGACCTCCGATGAAGGCCATCTCCTTCAATTTTTTCCTCAACGCTTTCGAAAGGTCACTCATATGATCTATCTCCTTTACGCCCTTTTGATAGATCCATCGCATGACCTGCCTTCCTCGGAAGGCCTTTTCCCCTATGCTTTCAAAAAAGGCCTCAAGTTCATTTCGACTGAGACCCACCAGATCTTTTAAACCCTTCTCCATAGGATGATGCCATCCTCGGTCTCGGAACTGAGAAGGTTTTCCCTTTCAAGCTCCTTCAAAAGCTCAAAGATCATTCCCACGTGAAAAATTCGAGGGTACCCTTTGGGTTTATCTCCCAATCGGAGAGAGAGCGAATAGGCGGTTAATTTCTCGTCTCTATCAAGGGCCTCAAGTATCTCTTTCTTCCTTTGGTTCTTTTTGCGATGAATTTCGAGGATCCTTTCCTTCACCTTAGAAAAGGGTTCCCCGTGTCCGGGAAGGATCAATTTGGGGGAGAGATTGGCTATCTTTTTCAAACTTCTCTCATAATCCTCCAAAAAAGCTCCCTTTTCTCCGAAACAAGGTCCAGAAAGCCAGGTCTCCTGATCCCAGGGAAGGAGGATGTCACCTGAAAAAAGAAGGGACCGATTGGGCCACCAAAAGGAGACGCTTCCCGAAGTATGGCCGGGGGTGTGAATGACCCTAAGTTCTTCACTTTGGCTTATCTTCCAAGAGGAAGGTAAAGGCAAAACTTCTTCTATCGGATCCACATAAAGCGCCTGTATGGTCCCCAATTCCTTCCATACTGCCTCAAGATCCACAAATCCAAGGCTTCTCCAATGAGATTGGACCTCCTCCTTTTTTAAAAGGACCTCTTTCAGGGCTCCTCCGATGGAAACCTTTTTTATGTCCTTTGGATGAACGTAAATCTTCGCTTGGAAAGCCCTTTTTAGAAGGGAGAAAGACTCGTAATGATCGATATGGCCATGGGTTAAGAGTATATGAAGTCCCATTCCCGCAGGTAAAAGTTCCTTAAGGACAAGGGGTAAACTTTCGGTTTTATAACCTGGATCGATGAGGAAGGCCTCCTCCCCGATTATCAAGTAAGATGAGGTCGGGACGACCCATTCACAAGGGGCCCTTCCCTCTATCCTGTAAAGGCCTGGGAAAATCTCTTGATACTTCATCCTCCGACCTCTATGAGCTCCTCTTGGGCTGAAGTAAGGGGTAGAAGGCCTTCGGAGGTAACCACGTAAGTATTTTCAATCCCCACTGCCCCAAGCTCAGGAAATACCATTTTGGGCTCAATGGAAAGGGTCATCCCTTCTTGGATGGGGTAATCATGTCCCAAGGCCAAAAAGGGCGGTTCGCTTATCTCTAAGCCTATACCGTGTCCGACGAATTTGGTCTGGTAAGGTTTTGGACCGAGAAAATAATCCCCGAGGCCCTCTTCTTCGGCAAAGCTTTTTGCCTTTTTATAAAACCATTCAGCAGAAAAGCCGGGTCTCGCTTCCTTGGCTAAGAGGTTTATTATTTTTTTAGAGACCTCATAGCCTCTTTTTAAAAGCTCCGGTAACTTTCCTATGGAAAAACAGCGGGTCTGGTCCGAATGATAGCCCCAAAAGCAAGTGGATAGATCCACCAGCACCACTTCATTTTTCCTTATGGGCTTTAAACTTGCCCCCATCGGATAGGCCACCGAAGGCCCAAACCCACCCATAGGGGCATCTATATGACTCAAAACGGTTCCGCTCTCTCCGCTTAAAACGTGCCAGCTATGGGCCTCGCGATTGAAGCCCCTCATCCTTATATACTCCTGATGTCCCTTTGGCATTATCAATCTCAAAAGTTCGCCCGCCAGTTCAAGTTCGCTCATTTCTTCCCTTAAAATATAAGGGACCTTTTCCAAGGCAAAAGACGCGATTTGGGCGGCTTCCTTGATAAGCTCTATCTCACTGGGGGACTTTATCATCCTCAGTCTCAGGATCAAAGGGCTTATGTTTTGAAACTTCGCTTCAGGAAAGATCTGCTGAAGTGAAAAAAACAACTCCACTGGGACCACATCCAGTTCGAGTCCCAAAAGCTTCGGTTTCTTCCGGAGAAAAGAGGGGATTTCCTTCAACGAGGAGATTTCGATGACTTCCAAAGGCGATTCCTCCCTCGCTCGGGGGGCATATTTTTTAACGAAAAAGAGTTCCTCCTTTTCATCCACGTACAAAGCCCCTTCTTGAGCGGTGGCCGTGAAATAAAAAAGATCCACCCTTTGAAGGATTAATGCGGCTTCTATTTTCTCTTCGACCATTAACGACCTTAAGGCCTCGATCCTCTTTGGGACTTCCTTTTTTAAGCTTTCAAGTCGATGATGGGGCATAATCTTCTCCCTAATATGATATAACCCGCCAGATCAAAGACCCTTTTAGTTCTATCTATAAGGTGACCGTCTGCAGTACATACGATCCCATCAAATTCCTCAAGTATTTTTTCGGGATTAATCAAAGCCTCACAGGAACCCTTTAACCCAAGATTTCGGAACTCTTCGTTTAACCTTTTGGCCAGCTCTCGACTATGGCTCATGGGGGCATCGAGCAAAAACAGGACCTCTTTTACTTGAAGTTCCTTTAGCGTGTCAAGGATAAGTTTTATTGCCCTTTCGCCATTTTCGTCAACCTTAAAAGAGGAAGAGACTCCCGCTATGTCCCTTATAAACCCGTCATCCCCCAGAAGGACCACCTCCCCTTTTAGTGCGCTGGATAGGGTTATTAAGACGTTATGTCCATCAAGACCCACCCGCTCTCCCTTAAGAGCCGAAGCTTCAACCCTTTTGGATTTTCGGGATTCGGCCACCTCGGGAGGTAAAACGCCCCTTTTTAAGACCTCTCTTAAAGGTTTTGGCAGACCGAACTTATTCCCCACCAGTGTCAGAGAAGCTTCCTTGGGGTATCCTCGCGAAAGTAACCACCTTAAGTCGCTTGCGGCCTCTATGAGTGCTTCTTGGTTCATTCTAACTTTAAAAGGAGAAGCCTTAGAAACCTAGGATCTATATCCTGAGATAAGTCAAGATCGGTATATTCATGCTCAAACTCCTTAAGCGCTTCACGTAAGAAGTCTTCCATTAACTTTTTCCTTTTGGGCTCCACCTCCCTTATCAGATCTTCCCAAAAAGCCTTTGTCCTTTGAAGAAAATCCGACTTTAAGGAAGAGGTCCTTTCGTTTTGGATTTCAAAGGCTTGGTGTAGAAATGTTAAAAGCTCTTGTTTCTCCAGGGGTTTAAACACAAATCCCTTCCCGAGTTCCCTTTGAGCTAAAGCAGTAAGGGTAAGGGTATTAAAGGTGAGGTCATAAAAATCCGAGGGATGAAAGCCCTTAAAATCCATGCTCACTATCTCAGGAGGGTCCCACCCGTAAATCTTACTGTGAAGCTCGGAGATGGCCTCAATCTTATCGAGCATCTCTTCGGCCAATCGGATCTCCTCTAAGGTTTTAAAGGTCCGATAATTGACGCTCGAACGGTTAACTATCCCCTCGTAAAACAAGGGCTTCTTATTCAAAAGGCCTTGGGCAAACTCCCTCAAGGGCGGGTCAAGGAGCGAGAGCCTTTTCTTCTCGCCGAAAAACCAGGGGCTTTCTTCCAAGATCTTTTGGAGTCTCAGATGAAGCCTGAAGGTGAGGCTGAATCCCAATTGGAATATCTCCTTAAGGTAAAGCTTTCTCACCGCTTTAAAGGCCTCCTCCAAATCCCCTCCGGACAAATAGGTTAAGCCCAAATTAAGATAGTCATATACCCTTAAGAACAAGGCTTTTACCGCCTCAAGGTCCGATGGATCAACCCCATCGGCCACCATGGCTTTGTTGCACAAGTAAACCAATTCCCCCCGGATCCATCCGAACCCTTTCTTGGAAGCTTCCTCAAGGACCTCCTTTAGGAAGGAATCCCCAGGAAGCGGCAAAAGATAAAAGTTCGACCCCACTCCCTCCCATTGCTTCATTTGGTCATCGGGGCCATAGCGGTCCTTTATGCCATTGTCAATTCTTATAAGCTCGGGTTTGACAAATCGGTATATCTCCATAGCCTCTTCCCATTCGGGGAAGCCCCTATCAGCAAGCCTTCCCTGGCGCCATCTTCGGGCAAGTTCCTCCACTTCTCCGGGTATTTCCCATATGACCCCCTCTAAAAGGTCCCGATAAAGGGCTTGATCCCATCGGAAGATCATATCCAGAAGCCTCTCCAGGATCTCTTCGGCTTGGCGAAACCGGATGTGGATGTAATAGTGATGATCAAGGGTAAAAAGATCAAGATCCAACTCCACCTCTTCGATAGGGGAATCGGGTTTGTAGACCTTAAGATACCTTTTTAAAAAGGTCACCAGAAGTTCGTAATCCAGATTTCTCAAGACGTGAATGGCCTTTTCCTCGCCGCAATCCATAAGAAGTTCTATCCATTTGAGCATCTTTTGGGGTTTAAGTCGGTTTTTCTTCCATACCTCCAAATCCAGGCAGAAGGCGATCTGTTGAGGGGAGGCCAATTCCAAAAGGGTGAGGGAATCCTCCTCGCCCAATTCCTTTATGGTGAAATAAAACTCCTCCTCCGGCATATTCTGGACGAGCCTCTGGGGTTCGGTGGAGAGCAGAATGAGTTTTTCCCGGTCCTTTCGGCGTAAACTCAAAACAAGGGCCATCTTTTCGAAAAAGGGTAGCGCATTAAAACGCCTCTCCGCCTCTAAGGGGTCCTTTTCAGCCAGCCTCAAAAGCGATTGGGCCTTATGGTACAAAAGGTCAATCGGTCCGCCTTTCATGGTTGATCCTTCAAAATAGTATCATCCCGCAAAAGCTCACACTTCCATACCCCTGGGGGTCTTGCCATTGGCCGTAATCTATGAGCTTCCCACTCACGGGTTCGAGTACCTTTAAGACCGCATAAATGGGAGGAAGCCCGCAGATGCGTCTTCTGTCCCCCTCATTTCTTATATAGTTCAAAAACCCCTGGGCATCACCCTTTTGGACAAAGGCGAGCATCTCCTCATCTTGTAATTTAAGCCTTAAAAGCTTTTCGTAATCGATGAGATAAGGGTCACCAAATTGAGGTCCCACATGAGCTAAATCGGCACTGGCGACCACCAAGGCCTCCTTTCCTTGGAGGAAGTCTCGGATCGAGCGAAGGGTCAAAATATAGGGTTCGTCCTCTTCGGGGCTTTTTCCTTCCAAGTATATATCAAAGGCCCTACATAACACCGGAAGGATTTCAAAATCGGCCTTCCACAAAAGTTGCAAGAACAAAAGCTGGAATTCGATGGTGTGTTCTTTACTGTGTAAGAAGGATTCCTCAAGGGGATCATAAGGTAGAAATTTTTTCAATTGATCAAGAATCTCCCTATTGGTTTTTAAAAGGCCCAAAGGGGTGGAAAAGTCCTTATCCACGAAAGCAAAAGGCCCTTTCATCGGCAAATGAGAGGTGCCGAAGATAACCACAATCTTCGGAGCTTTCATTTTCCGCAAAATCCCATAAACGGCGCCATAACAGCTACCACCCCGATAAAGGTCTATATGAGGGGCTATTATCCCTCTTATGGTCGAAGGGAGGTTTTCGGGGGGATCCTTTAAAAATCCGTGTAAAAACTCCCTTAAAGAGATCTCTTCCTCAGGATAGGCCAAACCTCGAAAAGCCGGTTCCCTCAAGGGTTTCTTTTTCCATTCCTCAAGTACTTCTTCGTATCTTTTTTTGAAGCGTTCTGTTTCCAATAAGAAACAGCTGTCCAAAAAGTTCACTAGCTTTTCCAGTTCGTCCAGAAAAAGAAGCTCCCCGTATCGGCGCATGAACTCCACCTGAATGCCTCTTAGGTCCCTTTTGCCGTCGAAGAAGCTCACTATAAGAAAGGCCTTCTCCGAAAGGACCACCTCTTGAGCGATCCCCAAGCGGTCCCTCAACAAAAAGTGCCTTCTCCCCTCCTTTAGGAAGGGGACAATCTCCAATGGTCTTAATTTGGGATTTTCCATAGGGGAAAATATTTTCACGCCCTTTTATAAAGGTCAAGAAAAGGTTATATAATAAAGCTGATGTTGAAGGATGAGATCTGTAAGCTCTTAATGAAGGATCACAAGGAGGACATCGAAAGGGAAAGGAGGAAACTCGCCTATTTCGAGGACTGGGAGGTCCTTTACTTCAAGCAAGAAGTAATTGAGGCCCTAAAGAAGGCAAAAAGCGAAAAGATCGTGGATCTATTCCGGGTGAAGAGGCTTCTTCTGAGCCTTTTAGCCATCGAGCAGAGGATGAAAGAGTCAAGTGGCGGAACTAAGTGAAAAGCTCCGTCAGATTCCCAAGGTGGACCAAATCCTTTCTGAAGAGGCCGTAAGGCCTTATCTTGAGCGTTTCCCCAAGAGATTGGTTTTAAAAAGCATAAGGAATAGCCTTGATCAAGTGAGATCCGAATTAAAAGAAGGAAGGCTTCAAGAGCTTTCCCCCCAAGTACTTTTAAGGCGCATTGTGGAGAATTTAAAACGGGATACGCGCCCCAATTTGAGGAGGGTTATAAACGGGACTGGTGTCATCCTTCATACCAACTTGGGGCGGGCTCCCTTGTGCGAAAGGGCTTTGGAGAGGTTATTGGAGGTTGGGCGTTTCTATTCGAATCTGGAATATGACCTAAAGGAGGGGAGAAGAGGGCATCGATATAGCCATGTGGAGGAGCTTTTGAAGGAGTTAACTGGAGCCGAAGCCGCGACAGTGGTCAATAACAATGCGGGGGCGGTCCTTTTGGCCCTTAATACCTTGGCCCAAGGGAAAGAGGTCATAGTCTCAAGGGGAGAGCTTGTAGAGATCGGCGGGTCCTTTCGGATCCCGGAGGTCATGTCTAAAAGTGGGGCCATTTTAAAGGAAGTGGGGACCACCAACAGGACTCACCTTTGGGATTACCAGAGGGCTATAGGTCCGGATACGGCGCTTTTATTGAAGGTCCATACGAGTAACTACAAGATCCTGGGCTTCACGAGCGAGGTCTCCTTGGAGGAGTTGGTCGATCTGGGGCATAGGCATAACTTATTGGTCATGATGGACCTTGGTAGTGGCCTTCTTCTTGACCTTTCGGCTTGGGGTTTGAGGGATGAGCCTACGGTCAAGGGAGCCCTTCAGGCCGGGGCGGATGTGGTGACCTTTTCGGGAGATAAACTTCTCGGAGGCCCTCAGGCGGGCATAATCCTCGGTAGGAAGGATCTAATCGAGGCCATGAGAAAAAACCCCTTGAGCCGGGCTCTAAGGGTCGATAAGTTGACCCTTTCGGCCCTTGAGGGGACCCTTTTGACTTACCTTGATGAGGAGAGGGCTTTTAGGGAGATACCCCATTTAAGGATGATCACTACCTCGGTTGTGGAACTCAAAAAGCGGGCTTTAAAGCTCAAGAGGTTAATAACCCAAAGGGTTCAAGAGAACTTAAAGGTTCAGCTTGTTCCCGAACGTTCCAAGATAGGAGGCGGTTCCTTCCCATTGAGCGACCTTCCAACTTGGGCTTTGGCCATAAGGCATGAGCGTATGGAGGTGGAGAAAATAGAAGAGAGGCTTAGGGAGTGGGAACCTCCTATAATCGTCAGACTTTCCGAAGGGCATTTGATAATTGACGTGAGGACCCTTTTTGAGGAGGATCTTCCCTTAATAGCTGAGGCTTTGGCCTCGGTTTTGAAAGAAGAATGAGGGAAATCGAGATTAAAGCCGACAAGCCTTCCTTAAGGCTTGATCTCTTTTTGGCCAAGACCCTTTCGGGTTTAAGTCGAACCAAGATCAAGGAACTCATCGAAAAGGGTATGGTTTTAATCGATGGTAGAACGGCCAAACCCTCCTTGCGTTTAAAGGGCCATGAGGTGATAAAGGTGATCTTAAAAGAAGAAGCCGAGCCCTCAAGGCTCATTGCTGAACCGATTTCCCTCGATATCCTTTATGAGGACGATCAGATAGTGGTGGTAAATAAGCCTCCGGGGATGTTGGTCCATCCTACCTCCAAGATAAGAAGCGGCACCTTGGTTAACGCCCTTCTTTATTGGATAAAAGACCTGAGCCCGATAGGAGGAGTTTTAAGGCCGGGGATCGTACACCGCCTTGACAAGGGGACTTCTGGGGTCTTGGTAGTGGCCAAGAACCAAGAGGCCCATACCGCATTATTGCATCAATTTAAAGAAAGAAAGGTGAAAAAGGTTTACCTCGCCTTGGTGTATGGGCCCTTGGAAGGAGAAGGGGAGGTGAGACTTCCCATCGGTTATCATCCCCGTTATGGCCTTAAGAGGATCCCCCAGGGCAAAAAGGCCAAGGAGGCCATAACCTTATGGAGGACCCAGAGTATTCTCGGTGATTTCTCCCTTCTGGAGGTCACCCCCATTACCGGCAGGACCCATCAGATAAGGGTTCATTTAAGTAGCATAGGTCATCCCTTGGTGGGGGATCCCATGTATGGGAGGAAAAAGTGGGTCAAAAGGATCCCTCCGGAGCTTAGGCTCAAGATCCAGGCCTTTTCCCGTCCCGCTCTTCATGCCTTTAAGATAGGTTTTTTTCATCCCCGAAATAAAAGATGGGTCGAATTCACCGCCCCTCTTTCTCCAGATATGAAAGAGCTTTTGGATGAGATCCATGCCTATTATAAGGGCCAAACTGATTGAGGTCCCTCATCTTTTTGGGATGAAGGATTTGGGATTTGAGGATTTAAACCATTTGGGTCTTTCACCCCGGAACTTAATCTGGCTTAAACAGGTCCATGGGACAGAGGTATTGGTCTTAAAGGAAAACGAAAAACTCCCTCCTTTCCCCCTTCCTTTCGATGCCGTAATAACCGACCGAAAGGACGTGATCCTTCTCATAAGGACGGCCGACTGTATCCCCATTTTCCTTTGGGACCCTCATAATCAAATAATAGGGGCCATCCATGCGGGTTGGAGAGGGGTCTTAAGGGGTATAATCCCCAAGGCCATAAATGAGATGGTTCAGGTTTTTTCGACTAAGCCTCAAAACATCATTGTGGCCTTAGGTCCTTCCATAAAGGGGTGTTGCTACGAATTTAAGGGAAAGGAGCTTGAGGAGTTCCTAAAAAGGTTTGGCCCGCAGGTCATAACCCAAAAGGATGGGGTTCCTCATCTTGACCTTCCCCTTTGTGCCCTGAAGGAGCTTGAAAGATGTGGGGTTCAAAAAATCGAGGAAATACCTAACTGTACCTTCTGTGATACCAGGTTTCACTCCTGGCGAAGGCAAAGGGAAAGAAAGAGAAACTACAATTTCATAACCCTCTCGCCTCCTCCTTCTTTCCTAACCTTAAAGACCTCTATAAACCCAAGAAGAAAGTTTTAAAAATGGGTATTGTTTAAAAATGGGTATTGACAAAAAGAAAATTTTCTGTAAAACTTTTTTCATAATGCGACTTTTTTCGACAATTATAATAATTTCTTTTGCATTTTTATTTCCCTTTGTTTCATTCTCTCAGCAACCTCCCCAAGGGAAGCCAGAGGTTGTAAGAAAGACCATCCTGGATTTCAGGGATGAGCTAAAGCTAACAGAAGATCAGGTGAAGTCCATAAAGAAGATAATAGATGAGTTTGAAACGAAGAACAGACCTTTATTAGAAAAACTTATAGCCCTTGATAAGGAGCTTAAGGAATTGCTTGAGAAAGAAGGGGATTTGGGTGAGATAAAGAAGAGGATAAAGGAAATTTATAACTTAAGGGCTGAGATGGTTATTAATGAAATAGAGGCAGGAAGAAAGATTGATAAAGTTTTAAATAAAGAGCAGAAGGAAAAATGGAAGCAAATAAGGAGGGGAAATATTAAAAAAGAAGGAGGTTAAAGATGAGGTGGAAAAATTTATTTTTGGTATTAGTATTTCTTATTCTTTTAGTTAGCGGGGTTTATGCCACGGAACAAATAGGGGTTTCAATTCCACCTGATGTATATACCTACACTCAAAATGATCCAGTGACTGTTACTGATGATTCAGGCGGACCGACTTATGGAATTTATGTTGAGTATGCAACAGGCCCATTGGCTCTAACGGTTAATGCAACAGTAAATTCTACTGCGACAAATTCAACTGGAGCAAGTTATGCCTATGGTGTTTATTCAGATAGTCGACCCCTTAGCAATCTTGTTATAACACAAAATGGAAATATTAATGTAAATGCAACTGGAACAACTGGGGCAGGTGCTTATGGGATAGATTATTTAGAGGTTGATTATGGTACTCTTAGCATAAATAACACTGGGACGATAAGTGCTGAAGCGAAGGTAGGGGATGCTACAGGAGAAGATTCTTATGTTTATGTTTGGGGAAGCGGGGCATATGTAGATGGAGCAGTAGACTCCTTTATAAACAAAGGTGACATAAAAGTTAATGTGCAGGCAGGAAGCGCAATAGGTAATAATTCTCAGGTTGAGGCAGATTATATAAGTGGAGTTGAGATTTGGGGTCCAGTAAATAACTTCCCAAACAAAGGACAAATTTATGTTGAGGCATCAGCTGGAAATGCTTTAGGGGCAAATTCTGAAGTATATGTTAGTGGTGTATATGGCGTTTCTTTTGAAGGAGGAGTTAACAACTTTACAAAT
>Ga0080004_1101219_pt1 | contig 150767 bp, 151 predicted proteins | sample WasSprMetagenome_FD_69207 | JGI IMG/M metagenome (GOLD analysis project Ga0080004, IMG submission 69207) | Sulfidic aquatic microbial communities from Washburn Spring, Yellowstone National Park, USA - WS (SPADES assembly) (version 2) | ecosystem: Environmental > Aquatic > Thermal springs > Hot...
ACTTCAACTTTCTTCAGCACTATGTATTGAAGAACTGGCAGAATGCTCAGAGGATAGTTGCTAGCCCTTTTTGCAATTGTTTCTATCCAAATTTTGTCAAACTCAATTTCAGTTCTTGCTAGATCGGAAATGCTTGAAACCTTCCAGAACCAAAAACCTTCCATCGCCTTCACCATTTCATCAAAAGTCATAGTCGCCAGTTTTCTTGCCTCATCCTCTGTTAGCTCATATCCTCCCGGAATTATTCGGGCAATGATTTCCTCAGTTGTGGCACCTTCGGCTTTAAGCCTGAGCAGGGTTTTAACGTTTTTAAGATCTATTTCCATTCGCATGAAGTTCATAAATATTCTGCTCTCAAAATCGCTTGCCTTTATCGAGAGTAGGGTCTTGTAGTAGGTCTTCCAAAGCTCATCCTCGACAACGTTCATAGGAGCGCTTCCAATTTTGGATAGAGCATCGTGATAGGGTGTCCCTTCGAGCTCTTTAACGATTTCACTTATATCCTTGTTTATCAATGTCCGGATGTAATCGGAACTAAATTCACCAGCTGGCACAAGCGCCTCTTCTATTACATCGTTGGGCAGGTTTGCATTTTTGCCTCTCAGGATGTTTATTATATTCCACACGTCCCATCTCCTCAGATACTGTCCAACCAGATTCTTTGCATCCCCGAAAGAAACGCTGTAGATCTTTCTGTATGTTTTGGCCAGATTTGTAAATAGAGCATAGTCCAGTAGCCTCGGACCCGTGTATTTGTAGGCCATTTCGTCAATCTCTTTCTTGTATTCCGTCTCTTCAAGAAATCTCATTATTTCATCAAAACTCATGTTGAGCAACTTCCTGAAGTCCTCTGGCTTCAGAAGTTTACTTTTCATCACCTTTGTCCTTGCTACGATGTACGCATATGCAGCCTTTGTCCTTGAAATCATATTTACATCACCCAAATAGGACCTTGGCAACTTCGTTGAGTTTCTTTTCGTACAGCTGGTTGAGAAGCTCGTCAAATGTTAGATTTATCCTCACCTCCCCGCTTGGATCCTCGAGGATAATACCCCCGAGGGCGGATATATGACCAGCTATTTTAAGATGCATTTTAAGATCTTTTAAAACTTCTTTTACTATTTTTTCGTCTTCCTTTCTTACATAGAGGTTCATGTTGTCTTTGGCATTTCTCTCGATTAGTGTCTTAATTATCCTCTTTCTGGTTTTGTCGTCCATCTCTGCTATCTTTTTCCTCAAGAGTTTGAACACTTCATCGGTAATCTCTTTCTGTTTCGCAAGTAGCATTCTCTTCATTTCTAGGTTTAGGCTCGAAATTTCCTGCCTCCTTAGAGCTTCTCCCTCTTTTTCCGCCTCATCTTTAGCTTTTTTTAACAAAACTTCTGCTTCGGCTTTTGCTTCATTAATAATCTTTTCAACTTCTTTCCTAGTCTCTTCCTCAATCCTTTTAACCTCCTCCTCACCTTTTAACTTGATTTCTTTGAGCACTGTATCAAGTGGCATTACATTCACCCGTATGCGAACATCAATATGAAGCTTATGACTAGACCGAAAATCACTATCGTTTCTGGGATAACTGTAAACAGCAGACCAAGACCTAGAAAGCCTCTATCCTCGGCTACTGCCCCAACGGCAGCAGCACCGATTCCGCTTTCACCAATACCAGCTCCAATTCCTGCCACTCCAACTGCCAATCCAGCTCCTATTGCTGCGCAACCCTTAATGAAGGCCGTATCACCAATCAACGCCTCAACCATTTTACTCACCCCCCTCCTCTATAAATTTCTTAACCCGCCCAAAGGGCATATACTCTCTTCCACCACCCTCAACAAACTTCGTAAAGAACTCAACGTAGTGCAAACGCAATGACTGTAAGCCTGGATCCAATATTCCCAGCAGGAAGTTGACTCCATGTCCTATTAGCATTATTACTATCGCAAGCGGAAGAATCGCTATACCAGGCTCGAAGCCAACTTTTACACCTATGTAGTTTATTACGAATGCTATGTAAACTGATGAAAGTCCAATTGCCAGAAGTCGGGCATAGCTGAGTATCTGACCGAACCATGTAAGAAGTTCAACCGCCATTATTGCACCGAATATTCCCATTTTCGGAATCTCTCCTTTTAGGAATATAACAAGCCACAGCAGAATCAGCGGTAAAGCTGCTAGATAGAAGTAGTTCAGACCCGCTTCCCAGCCTGTTACTAAGCCTGGAATCGGTAATGGAACTGCCCTCGCCTCTGCTACTGTGCCTCCGAAGACATATAGGTTTTCTGGTAGAATTCTTCCGAACCCAGTCGGCGGATAAGTCGTGAAAATTCCAATGTTGTATGAGAATCCGAGAATTATGCAAACTAGGCCCAGAACTCCTAGGATCCAGCAACCTTTTTCATAAATGGCCTCCTTCAATCCGTGCTCTACATAGACGTTGTAGAACCCCATGGAGAAGCCCCAGAGCATCTTTATCATGCCAGTCATTAAAACTATGAACAACAACGTTTTCACTCCGAACTCTTCAACTCTATCAAAGAATGGATGTCCATGATTGAAGGCGTAGAGAGAAGCCAGAAAGTTGCCTAGGAAGTGAATTTCCTGTGGGTTTTCTATGCCAGGTAGTAAGAATGGGCCAAAGAACTCGCCATATATGAAGCCGAAGATTATTGATGTTATTCCGCTGATGATTCCTATGTTCAGAAGCTTTTGCCAACCTTCGGTTTTGAATATTCTCTTCAAATATAGCGCGGTAAGCAGAATAAGCAGACCATAACCGATATCTCCGAGCATTAGACCAAAGAATATCGGGAAGAATATGGCCATTATAGAAGTTGGATCTATTTCCTTGTATCTTGGTATTGCGTATGTTTTGGCCAGTATTTCGAAATTCCTAGCATATCTTGGATTGCTCAACTTCGTTGGAGGCATTTCATGTTCCTCAAAGCTCAGTTGTTCGACCGCAAATCCCCTACTGTCTAGTTCTTTCTTGAACTTCTCGAATTCCTTGGCGGGAACATAGCCAACAAGCACAAAGGTGTGTTTAGAAATTAGAGCTTTTATCGGGAGCTCCGCTTTTTCAACTTCTGAAGAAAGGTACTCCTCGATTGCTAGAAGTAGCTCCGACTCTTTTACTTTTAGATCTTCGATTTCGGTTTCTAGCTGATCTTTCCTCTTAGATAGCTCCTCTTTTCTCTTTTCAAGTTCAGAAATTCTTGCATCGATTTCAACGTCGGGTACTGGAAGCTCTTTGAATCCGTAGCCCTGTAAAATCCTTAGGAACTCATCTCCATATTCTGCCCTTACAAATACTGCAGTAACGTAGATGTCTTCGTATTTCTTAAGTACAATCTCAAAATCACTTGTAACCTTTTTTAGCTCTTCGCTTGGATCGGCTTTTATCAAACCTACAAAGCACCTTATCGACTTATACCCTTTCAATAATTTCGGGGATATTTCGAGCAATTTCAGTGGTTCGAGATTTGCCATTTCCGTCTCTATTGCCTTTAGGGTATCGTTTATTTTCTTTATTTCATCCAATCTCAATCCAATTTGTTCTTGGTATTCAGAGAGCTTTTTACTGAGTTTTTCTTCAATTTCAGTTTTTTTGAATTTTCTCTTGACTGAAATCTTTGAAGGATCCAGTTTTAAATAGGAAATATAACTTCTCAGCTGCAATAGCGCTCTGGAAGCCTGTCCAGCTTTTTCAAACGGAGACCCGAGCTTAAAGTGTTCATCCTCGCTAACAGTTTCGATGTGGAGCATGTTAAGCCTGTATAGAATTTCTGAGGCCATTTCCAGTTTTTCTTTGGCCCCTACAACCGCAACCTTAACCATTTTTTCCGGCTTAAGCATGTCCCATCATCTCTAAGAATTCTTTATACAAAGATTCCACAGCTTTAACGATATTTGCTTTTCCCTTTGCTTCAAAATCAGCTATTTCTTTTGTTTTCTTGCTTCTTATTTCCTCCTTTTCTTTTTCGATCTGCGCTTTGATTTTTTCGAGAATTTCTTTTTTTATCTTTGCAGCTTCAGCTTCTGCATCGTTTAAAATCTTCTTTGCCTCAGTTTTTGCATTTGCTATGGCTTTCTTTTTGTTCTCTTCTACGTTTTTAATCATCTCTTCAACTTTTGTCTCTGCCTCTTTAATTTGCTTGAGAATTTCTGCTCTCTCCATGTAGACCACCTGAACAGATGAGTCAACTTTTTGGCAGTTTGATAATATTTAAGCTTTGTTGTTTTTTAGATTTTGATTAATAATTGTCAAAACCTTTTAATCTTTTCTTAAGCAAATCGCAATATGACACATAAGTTTAATGCCAAAGATATCCACCTTTTGGATTCCCCGGAGAGAAGAAAGTTCTTTCCTCCTGAAAAAGTCCTCGGAATTCTGGATGGGGTAAAAATAAGAAAAGAAGTTGCCTTCGATGTCGGAGCTGGTACTGGTTATCTGACGATTCCCCTTTCTAGGATGTTTAAGAGGGTGTATGCGGTCGAAATAAACTATGAAATAGCAGAAATTCTTAGTAGAAGGCTAAAAGAAAATGGAGTTTCGAATGTTGGAATAATAATTTCCGAAAAACCGCCAGAGGTGGATTTTAGAATAGATCTTGTAGTTTTTTCAAACGTTCTTCATGAGATGGAAAATCCCAAGGAATACCTTTGCTGGGCTAGAAATGCAAGCTACGTTTTAGTTGCAGAGTGGAAGAAAGAACCCTCAGAATTTGGGCCCCCTGTTGAGGGTAGAATAGCCCTAGACGATTTATTATCTCTTTGCGACTTTGATGTTTTAAAAATTGTGGATCTGCCTTACCATTACGTGGTATTATTAAAAACAAGAGCTTAACCAGCCTGCTGCCCTATTAGGGTCTGGATTTTCTTTTGTAATTCAGCAAATCTCTCCCTTAGTCTCTCTTCTTGCCTTCCAAGCGTTTTAATTCTTATATCATAACTTTCTGCCTTTTCTGTCAGTTCTTTTACAATTTTATCTTTGCTCTCCTTTACAAGGATACTTCCCACGGTTTTGTATATCGGTGTATTCTCGTCCACCTTCTGAAGTTCCTCGAGGGCCTGTTTAGTTTCTTCAAGCATTGCCTCTATTTGGGCTCTTTGAGTTATTACGAGCTGAAGTTGCTGTTGCACCTGCTGGAGCTGTGCGATCAGGTTTTGAACCTGTGGAGGCAACTCACTCATATCAACACCTCTATTTCCTGACACATTTTTATTAGTCTTAGCCACGAATTTAGAGCTGCCCTTAAATCCGATATTGAGTCAGCTTTTATTTCGAGTCTAACTTTATCGTCAGATTGATAAATCTTTGCGTCAGTTAAAGAGCTTCTTTCTTCGGGCTTTATAGCCATAAAAATTTCTCTGCTACACTTCAGCTCGATGAGAGCGTTCAAAGGGCTCCCCTCATGTCTTCAATTGCCTTGTCTATCGCTCTCTTTAGAGCCTCAGGTAGGCCCTTTATCTCTATCTCCATGAAACCCCTTACAATTGCTGAGACAGCTTCATCTCTACTCATGCCTCTCGACATCAGGTAGAAAATTTCCTCTTCTGCGATTTTTCCTATTGCTGCCTCGTGACTCAGTTCTAGGTTTGGTTTTTTTGCAATGAGTTCTGGAATTGCCGTTATCTCACCTTTTTCCGATAAAATCAAGCCTTTGCACTCTAAATGGCCTTTTACTTCTTCAGCCTCTCCTATTATCTGTCCTCTTGCAAATATCCTCCCTCCCTTGCTTATTGTTCTCGAGATTATCTCTGCAGCCGCTCCTCTCTCTCTGAGGATAGCCCTTGAACCTAGGTCAACAGTTGAACCCTCTAGTGCAACTATTACGCTGCTGAATATGGCCTTTGCCTCTCTGTGAACGTAGGCAGTAGGATAGGCCTGCACAAGCTTTACGGGGTTCATTAGGATGTAATTGCTTATGAATGTTGCACCATCCTCGACGATAGCAGCACTTCTCGGTCTTACCTCTATGTTGTTATGCCAACTGTGAATCATCGTAAAAGTGAGCTTTGCATTTCTTTTGACAAAGAATTCCGAAACACCTATATGCATGCCTATCGCGGACGGATGTGAGGTGCAACCAGTTATTATGTTCAGTTCAGAACCTTCTTCGGCGATTATTATGTTGTGGACTTTCTGTTTCTTGACTCTGTGTAAATAAAGGCAAGCTTCGACCGGAATTTCTATCTTTGCATTGGGAAGAGCCCTTATAAAATAGCCGTTTGCGTCTTCTGAATCGGCTTCTCTCGTGAACTCATCCTGCTCTTTGTTTAATACCTTCCAGAAGTAATCCTTTACCCATTCATATTTTTTCATCGCATCCCTAATGCTCATAACTTCCAAGCCTTCGAAGAAAGTTGCGAATGTTTTTACTTCTTGGTCTCTCTGCAGAAATGTTCCAGATCGCTTTGATGGATCTAGTTCGATTCCCACCTCTTTTAGTTTTTCTCTATCGACTTCTAGATCATATCCTTCAGACATTTTGCCAAACACCCCTCATAACCGTTTTTCCTAATTTGATTAAGAATATCCTTCGGATCGCCGACACACGCGACTTTCCCATTGTAGAGTATAACACCGTAATCTGCACTTACGTAGTCAAGGATGTGCCCCTGATGCGTTATTATAATTCCGGATTTCTCTCTCTCCTCTTTATCTCTTTCAAGCAGTTCTCTTATCGCTTCACCGACTATCGCTATGTTTTCTAAGTCGACTCCACTGTCCGGCTCGTCAAGCAGGATGAAGTCTGGATTCATCAACATGAGCTGGAGAATTTCGCTTCTCTTCACTTCTCCACCGGAAAAACCCATATTTACAGATCTGCTCAAATGTTCGGTCATCTTGAGCTTTTTTGCAAACTCCTCGATCATGTTCTCTCTTCCGGAAAGCCTTGCACAGTATCTAAGCACATCGATCAGTTTTACCCCGCTTATTTTTGGAGGATGCTGAAAGGCTATTCCTATCCCTAGTTTAACTCTTTCGTCAGGGGGCAAATTGGTGATATCTGTTTTCTTGAATATTATTCTTCCCCCAACTATCTTATATGCTGGATTTCCCATTATTGCATTAAGTAGTGTAGACTTTCCGCTTCCGTTCGGTCCAAAAAGTGCGAAAGTTTCGCCTTTTTTGATGTATAAGTTGACGTTTTTTAATATTCTTTTCCCATCAACTTCAACACTAAGATTGACTATTCGGAGCATGTTCTAAATTTTTTTGAGTTTTAAAAATTTTTAGGGAGTAGGGATCGTGGTTAAAAACTGCAAAGGTTAATTATTATTGGAATATTTGGAATTTTATGGAAGTTGAAGTTGGAAAGTATTTGGAGATATTCCAGAAGGTTGCAAATAGGAAAGGTTGGAAATTAAATCCAGATAGGGAACTTTTGAAAGACTTTGCTAAAGGGCTTATTGAAAATAAAAGAAAATACGGTATTGCAATTTGTCCTTGTAGGCTCTGGGATGAATGGGCAAAGCTTAAATAGTTCTGTGTTGAAAAGTCTTGGAACCTTCTCTTGCAGAAAGAAGCCCAGATATGCGTTGTAGGCAAGGTATTTAGGCCGAATAAATCAAAAATCTTGGCTTTAAATAAAACGCTCAGCGAGTATTTCAAACTTGTAAAGTGGTACCTGAGCTACACTTCTACATCGACTTTAGTCGTGGAACAGCTCACCCTTTTTGGAGTAGCGAGAAAAACAACGAAGAAGATAGAAGGTCGGAATAGAGGTATCGAAATCAAAATAGATATCTGTACGTCTTTCAAACCGTTTTGAACTTTCAAACGGAATTAATTGCCGATATCTTTTCGAATTTTGTTCGAAGATCCGAAAATTTTAAATAATAGTTTTAAATTAGATTTTTTTATGAAGGTGGTAATAATCGGTGGCGGCGCTGCCGGCATGACTGCAGCTTCGCGAATTAAAGCAATTAAGCCAGATTGGGAAGTGACAGTTTTTGAAGAAACAAATTTCGTCAGCCATGCCCCCTGTGGAATACCGTACGTCGTCGAAGGCATAAGCGAGGCGGATCATTTGATGTATTATCCACCAGAATTTTTCAGAAAAGAGAGAGGGATAGATGTTAGAATAAATGCAAAGGTAATAGAAGTCGGTGAAGGATTTCTTAGGGTAAGGCAGAATGGTAGGGAAAGTAAATACGAGTGGGACAAACTCCTGATAGCAACTGGAGCTTTACCAAAAATTCCAAATGTTAAGGGCAGCGAGCTGGACGGAATAGTTACAATTCGTCATCCTGCAAATGCTGAAAAGCTGAAAAGAATCATTGATGAGGCTAAAAATATCGTGATTGTCGGTGCAGGGTATATTGGTGTTGAAATGGCAGAGGCAGTTTCATCTTTGGGTAAAAAGGTTACTGTAGTGGAATTTCTTGATCAGCCATTGCCAAATCTTGATAAGGAAATTGCAAATCTGGTTAAGGCCGAGATGGAGAAAAAGGTGGATTTGAGACTTGGCGAGAAACTCGAAGCCTTTGAGGGGAAAGATAGGGTCGAGAGAGTTGTTACAAACAAAAACAGCTATGATTGCGACCTCGCCATAGTTGCAACTGGGATTAGACCGAACGTTGAACTTGCTAAGATGCTTGGTTGCAAGCTGGGGGAAACTGGGGCTATATGGGTAGACGAAAAGATGCAGACAAGCGTTGAGAACGTATATTCTGCAGGCGATTGCGTAGAAACAAAGCATATGGTAACTGGAAAAAAGGTTTGGATTCCTCTAGCTCCGGCTGCAAACAAAATGGGATACGTTGCAGGGGTAAACATTTCGGGAGGTAGCTTGGAATTTCCTGGGGTAGTGGGGACTCAGCTTACGAAGTTTTTTGAACTTGAGATCGGTTCGACAGGTTTAAGCGAAAAAATGGCTAGATCAGAGGGATTTGAAGTCCGATCTACTGTGATAAAGGCAAAAACAAGAGTTCATTACTATCCTGGAGGAAAAGACATTACTCTGAAGGTAATCGCGGATGAAAGGGGCAGAATTCTCGGTGCCCAGGCTGTGGGAAGCGAAGTTGCTATGAGAATTAATGTCTTCGCGGTAATGATACAAGCTGGCTTCAAGACAAAGGATGTCTTCTTCTCCGATCTGGCTTATGCACCTCCACTAACCCCGATATGGGATCCAATCATAGTTTCTGCGAGAACTTTGAAGTTCTGAGAATTTTTATGAAGATTCGGATTAGGTACGGATGCCTCAAAATTAGCCCTAGTATGTCTAAAGATTTGCCCAAAAAACTTGAGGGTCTATCCATTTGCACACCTGAAAAATCGAATTCTTTTAATGCGTCAACGACTCTTTCAATTTCTTCGTTGCTTAACCAGTAGATATTTCTTATTTTTTCACCTAACCTGATTTCTCTGCCGATTTCTTTCAGAAAAGCCTTTTTATATGCTTGCAGATTTGGAAAATTCTCTGAGAGCTTTTCAGCTGCTAACAACAAGTAAAAAAGCCCACCTCCAGAGTATGGTTTTACCATTCCAGCAGAATCTCCAATAAGGGCAACATTGCCTTTTACAAAATCCACGAGTTTTTCTGGAATCATTCCGGAGTTTAATTCCAGAATGCCACCCCTTACCCTCTTTGATACCGAAGGATGTTTTTCGATGAGCTTTTTCAAATAAAGGAATGCACTTCTTTTTGCTATCACTCCGATTTTAGCAGTTTCGCCTATCGGTATCGAGTATGCAAAAAATTCGCTGTAGTCTTTTCCCAGATATATTTCGACCGAATTTGGATCCATTGCGTCAAATCTTGTCTCTATTTGAACTGCAGTAAAAAATGGAGGTCTCTCGAATCCAAAGGATCTTGCCACTTCTGAATTGACGCCATCAGCACCAATAATGTATTCTGCATCTAGTTCTCTATCACCTAGCACAGCTTTTGCACCTCTAAATCTGACTTTATGCTTCATGAAGACTTCCGCAAATTCTGATGCCCTTTCCAGAAGCATCGTATCGAGCAGTTTTCTCTCTACTACAAAAGCTTCTCCCTTAGCTTCAAAGAATTTTCCCGAGGGTGAAAAGAATAATGCACCTTTTATTTTGTTTTCAATAGCCTTTTTTACATTGCAGTATTTTTTGTAGGCTTCAACACATTCCTTGCTTATGAGTCCGGCACACTGAACGGGAAATCCAGCGCTTTGATGTTCTTCAGCTATAATCACCTCCCTCTCTTTTCCGAGCAAATAGGCAGTTATAGACCCGGCCGGACCCGCACCGACTATTAGGATCACAAAAAATTAAGGAATAAAAGGTATTTATTCCTCACCATTCATTGTCAATGTGCTCATTTACGAAAACCTTTGCCCTGTGTGCGGGGGAGATCTGAGTTTTGAAGAGATAGAGAGGGGAATTTGCTTAAACAAAAAGACTAGGATTTGCGAGGAGAGCGAGCTGGAATTTGAAAAATTCTTCGAAAAATGCGTCGCTCCTTTGAGGGAAATACAGCGGATGTGGGCTAAGAGGATACTGAGGGGAGAGAGTTTCTCCCTAGTTGCCCCTACTGGTATTGGAAAAACTTCTTTTGGTCTTGCAATGTCCCTTTTCTTGGCAAAAAAGAGAAAGAAGAGTTATGTGATATTCCCTACCTCTCTCCTAGTTAAGCAGGCAGTGGAAACTCTGAAAAATTTTGCAGGGAAAGTTGGAATGGAAATAGGGCTGAATGAAGTAAAGGATTTTTCAGTTGGATTTTACCACTCTGAAGTGGAGAGAGGGGGATTTTTTGAGAACCTTCATAATTTCGACATACTGATAACGACCTCTCAATTCCTGGCAAAGAACTTCGATAAGCTGGAGGGATTGAAGTTCGACTTCGTCTTTGTCGATGATGTGGATTCGGTACTGAAAGCTTCGAGAAACATTGAGAGAATTTTGAAGCTTTTGGATTTAGAAAAAAAGAAAAGCGTTCTTGTAGTTTCAACCGCTACAGCCAAAGTTGGTAGGAAGGCTGAGCTCTTTAGAAGATATTTAAACTTCAGCATAGGCTCATCTCAATTCTTCCTCAGGAACATCGAAGACGTTATCGCGAATGGTACTTCGATCGAGGAATTACTTGAAAAACTCGGGGATGGGGGGATAATCTACGCTAGGAGTTTGGAAGAATGCGAAGAGCTTAAGGAAAGACTGAGGGAGTTTAAAGTGGGTATTGTCACTTCAAAGAATTTAAAAGACTTCGAAGCTTTTTTGAAAGGGGAGGTGAAACATTTAATAGGAACGGCACATCATTACGGGGCCTTGGTTAGGGGACTTGATTTGCCCGAAAAGATTAAGTTCGCGATTTTTACAGGTTGTCCGGCTTATAGGGTTAGAGTTGAGGACTTGGAAAAAGTCTCTCCGTCAGTTCTTCGAATTCTAGTACATTTCTACAAGGATGATGAAAGGATTGCGAAGTATGTCCCAAAGCTTAGGTTCATAGAGAAGATTGCAGGTGAGGTAAGAGGAGCACTGAAAGAAGTTATGAGCGAAAGAGAGGCAAATGTTAGGGATGCAGTGGTTAGAAAGGGAGAAATAATCTTTCCTGACGTTAGAACCTATATACAAGCTTCTGGAAGAACTTCAAGATTGACTGTAAATGGGCTCACTAAGGGTGCCAGCTTTTTATTTGAAGGTGACAACCAGCTTTTGAATGCCTTTATTGAGAGAGCGAAATTCTTTGATATAAATTTCAGAGATATCAGCGAGATCGATCTAGATTTTCTTAGGAAGGAGATAGAAGAGAGCAGGAAGAAGAAAAGGGAGCTAGATCTGATAAGACCGGCGCTTTTCATAGTTGAAAGTCCCACGAAAGCTAAGCAGATAGCAAGGTTTTTTGGAAGACCCGGAATAAGAATGGTGGACTCTGTTCCTGTGTATGAGGTTCCTACCGAAAAATACCTCCTCTTAATAACCTCCACCCTCGGCCATCTTACGGATCTGGTGACAAATCGCGGTTTTCACGGGGTCGAGGGTTTTACACCCATTTATACTACAATAAAGAGGTGCAGAAAATGCGGAAACCAATTCACTGAGAGCGTTTGTCCAAGATGTAGAAGCGAAGTTTACGAGGACTCATACAGGATCATTTCAAGTCTCAGAAAAGTCGCTGAAGAAGCTGAAATTATAATTGTGGGTACAGATCCAGATGCTGAAGGAGAAAAAATCGGCTGGGATCTTCGATGCTTGCTTTGTGGTGAGATAAAGAGGGCGGAATTTCATGAAGTCACGAAAAGAGCAATTTTAGAGGCTCTTAACAATCTTAAGCTTCCGAATCTAAACTTGGTTAAGGCTCAGATCGTCAGGAGAATAGAGGATAGATGGATAGGGTTTGAATTGAGCCAAAAGTTGCAGAATCATTTCGGGAAGAAAAATCTCTCTGCCGGAAGGGCCCAAACTCCTGCACTCGGGTGGATTATAGAGAGGTATAGGGATTCCAGGAGGAAAAGGAGCATAGCAGTTTTTCCCGATTACGAAATATCTCTAGAGCTAGAAACAGGAGAAAAAGAGTTGGAATTGAAGATTGAATTGTTGGAGGATAGGATTGAGAAGAGGACACCTTTTCCACCCTATACAACAAACTCCCTTTTATTCGATGCAAACATGATTCTTAAAATGTCCGCAAAGCAGACGATGCAGATAGCTCAGGAGCTTTTTGAGAACGGTTTAATAACTTATCACAGAACAGATTCTACAAGAGTAAGCGAGGTTGGTATGGCGATCGCGAGGGAATATCTTAAAGACGACTTTCAGGGTAGAGAATGGTTTTCTGAAGGTGCTCATGAATGCATTCGTCCCACAAGAGCTGTTGACAGAAATACTCTGGAAAGGCTGATAGATGAGGGCATATTGGTTGTTGAGGGCTTCAGATGGCCTCATTTTGCCCTTTATGATCTCATATTCCGGAGATTTATGGCCTCGCAGTGTAAGGAGTTTACAGTTCGTGTTAAGAAATACAGAATTAGTGTAGCTGGCAAGACATTCGATGAGGAAAGAATTGTAAGCGCGGAAGGAAGGGCCTATGAACTTTTTAAGTCCGTTTGGGTAAAGAAGGATTTAGCTCCGGGAATTCATAGAGCAAAAGTTGAAATCAGAAAGGTTCCTGTGTCTCCTCTTCTATCTCAGGCCGATTTGATAAGGATGATGAAAGAAAGAGGGATTGGAAGACCTTCAACTTATTCTGTCATTTTAGACAAACTGTTCGCCAGAGGCTACATATTTGAAAAGAACGGAAAGCTGATTCCGACTAAGGAGGGAATTAAGGTTTACGAGTATCTGATTGAAAACTATGAGAGGTTCATATCGGAGACTAGAACCCGAAACCTTGAGGAGAAGATGGATGCGATAGAAAGGGGAGAGGTAGATTTCCTCGAAGCCCTCAAGGAACTATATGAAGAGATAAAGATTGTAAGTTCCCGATGAATTCTAGATTAAACCAAAATCTTTTTTCAGTATTTCTGCAACCTCCTTTCCCGCGAGTAAGCTGCCATTCATACTCCTTTCCGGATAATTTGGTCTGGAAGTCATTCCAGCAATATAAAACCCATTTGCAACCCTGTAAGGGGTTATTTTTTTCAAAAAACCCTTCTCATATATTGGTGAGCTGAACTTAGCCCTAAATATTTTTATCCAGTTTAAATCTCCTCTTTTAACACCGAATTTTTCCAAATCTTTTAGAAAAAGTTTTTCTAGTTCTGAATCGCTTGCCCTAAAAAATTCGCTGTCCGGCATTGTATAGCTTGCGAGATAGACGAGGTGCTCTCCGTAATCTTCAAAAGGCATGAAATTCGTGTGCTCAATAATAGCTCCAAATGATGCACCTTCAACGTTTAGCCAATAGATGTCAGATATGCTCTTTTTCAAGGATATTAGGGCACAGATGGAGCTCTGATATCGTATCTCGGGTATTCCAAGTTTATCTTTCAGATCTCCAAGTTCCGGTAGCGGGGCAGTAAAAACGATTGCATCGAAATCTTCTCCATTCACTGTCCATTTCCCCTCTAGCTTAATCCTAGCATCCTTATTTATTATTTCAATGTCTTCACACATCTTTTCCAAAAGCTGATGAAAGCCGTGCCTTAAATATCCAATTTCCTCTCCTCTTAGCTTTCTGTTACTCCTTATCGCAACCCTCGCCAAAAGCCAGGCAAAGCTGACATCGCTAGCATTTTCGCCAAACTTAGCTTTCAGCATTGGCATGAAAAAGTTTTCAAGCAAACTACTGCCAAGCTCATTTCTTATCGATTCTATGGCATTGAACTCATCAAATTTTTCGAAATCCCTCTTTCTACTTTTTATAGTAAAAATTGCTAGTTTTAGCTTATCTATCAGGCTCATGTAAGGATATTTTAGTATTTCGAGAGGAGTGCTGAGAGAATAAATTTTTCCGTTTTTTGCGATTCCAACTTTTACCGTTTTCCATACGAGCTTCGACTTTAGTCCGAATTTTCCGATGAGTTTAATCAGCTCCGTGTCGGATTTGAAGGCATGATGGTAGAATTTTTCTATACAATAGCCATTGCAGAAGCTTGAAAGAAGTCCTCCAACTGAAAGTTTTTCAAAAACTTTAATTTTCGCGAACTCCTTGAGCTCCATTGCGCATCTTAGCCCCGCAAGTCCTGCCCCAATGACTGCGATTTTCATTTAAAAATTCTGCCACGGAGTTTAAAAACTTCCTCCTTTGAAAGCTATATTTTTAAACTCCACACTAATCTATGCCCTACCGCGATCTCAGGGATTTCATAGACAGACTTGAAAGGGAAAGAGAACTTGCAAGGATTAAAATCGAAGTGAGTCCAATTCTTGAGATAACAGAAATCACCAGTAGAGTTGCAAAAATGGGAGGAAAGGCGCTTCTTTTCGAAAAACCTAAAGGATACTCGATACCGGTACTCATAAACGCTTTTGGAACAGAGAAAAGAATGCTTATGGCCCTAGGGGTGAAGAGCTTTGATGAAATTAGGGAAAAAATTCTTTCAATTTTCAAAAAGAAACCATCTTCAATTTTCGATGCTATAAGAAGCTTGGATTCTATCAAAGATCTGCTTGCAATTAGTCCGAAAAGAGTAAAAAGCGGACCGTGTCAAGAAGAAAGATCCGAAAGTTTGGAAAAGTTTCCAATTCTAAAATGCTGGCCCAAAGATGCTGGGAGGTTCATAACGCTTCCCGTAGTTATAACAAGAGATCCAGAAAGCGGGGAGTTGAATGCTGGAGTTTATAGGATGCAGGTTTTTGATGGAAAAACAACTGGAATGCATTGGCAAATTCACAAGCATGGAATGGAAAACATGCTGAAGGCGAGGGAATGTGGAATGGATAAGCTCGATGTTGCAGTAGCAATTGGAGTTGATCCAGTAATTCTATACTCAGCAACGGCCCCGCTGCCGAAGGGCATTAGCGAGTTTGCATTCGCAGGTTTTTTAAGGGGGGAGAGGATAGAACTTGTGGAATGCGAGACTGTGGAATTGGAAGTTCCAGCAACTGCTGAGATCGTTCTGGAGGGTTACGTTAAGCTTGACGAACTCAGGTTGGAGGGACCGTTTGGTGATCACACTGGCTATTACACCCCTCCGGAGCCCTACCCCGTTTTCAGAATAACAAATATAACCCATAGGGAGGATCCGGTTTATCATGCAACCGTTGTGGGAAAGCCATGGATGGAGGACGCTTGGTTGGGAAAGGCGACCGAGAGGATTTTTCTGCCTGTAATTCAGCTTTTGAATCCCGAAATTGTGGACATAAACCTGCCAGTTGAAGGCGGATTTCACAGTCTTGCGATCGTCTCTATAAAGAAAAGGTATCCCGGTCAGGCAAAAAAGGTAATGTATTCTCTCTGGGGCCTTGGAATGCTCTCGCTCACGAAGATAATCGTTGTAGTGGATGAGGATATAAATCCACACAACCTCGGCGAAGTTATATGGGCAATCTCGACGAGATTTGACCCGGCAAGGGATTTGGTTGTCCTTCCTCCCTCACCGACAGATGCGTTGGACCATTCGGCTTATATCCAATCTCTCGCCGGAAAGCTTGGCATAGATGCGACAAAAAAGCTGAAGGAAGAAGGTTATACTAGGGAATGGCCTGAACCTGTTGAGATGACGGAAGAAGTAAAGAAAAAAGTTGATTCGATTTGGAATGAAATAATGAGATTTTTATGAATGCGGAAAAGCTTTACAGAAAACTTTTCGTTTTACCGGGAAAAGTTACTGTTGTTGGAATTTTTCTAGTGACAACAATCCTTCTTTCCGTTTTGGAAAATAAGATAATAATACTCGTAACTCTTCTTCTTTTAACGATAGCTGCATCTAGGAAATTTCTTGGACTGAAATTCGATGCTAAAAGATCTCTATTTCTCACAACTCTGATCTCTTTCCTATCTTTTCTCTCTTACAAGCTATTTGGGACTTTTTCGGGATCATTCTTTCTTTTTTTGGCTGTCATTCATTTTTGTTCAGAGAGAGGTGCGATTTACTCGGCTCTCATAGCCTCAATTCCATTTTTAATTCTTGATTACGGGTCCATCCCGTTTTTGGTCGTCTCATTCGTTCTATTTTACACCTACCTTCTTTATCTCGACTTTGGCTGGGATTTCGGGTTTAGAAAATACGTGGAGAGCTTTATAAAGTTCTGGCTGACAGGAGATCCAAGGTTTGTGGAATCCGTGCTCAGTGAGAACTCTGAAGTTTTTGAAGGTAAGGTTAGATGTCTTGGGATTGGGAATGCAAAGGTTATTTCCACCGATTTTCATCCTGGGCCATTTAGAAACATCGGAGGTGCGAAATTGGTAAATTTCCTAGATTTCCCAAATTCAGTATACTTGCATTCTCCAACAACACATGAAAAGGATCCCGTGAGCGAGGAGGATGTTTTAAAGATAAAGGAGGCATTAAAATGCGATGCGGAATATTTAAGGCCTAAGAGACCTTTTGAAATAGAGGGAAATAATTTCAAAATCTTTTGCTTTCCATTTGATAAAAAGAGGCTTATATTTGTTAGCGGAAAGAAGAGAATTGACGATTTCGAGCTTGAATCCGGAAACTTTGTAGTTGACTGTCACAACGCGAACTTTTACAAATCTCTGAGCGAAAAAGAGGTTGAAGAAATCAGGTATTTAGTAAAAAAGGCAGAAGAAGTCGAAACGGATTTTGTTGAGGCTAAGTCTGCTTTTGTGAAGATATATGCAGAAAGTGAATCCGTCGTGAGTTATGTTTCCGCAATTCTTCTCGATTTTGGAGAGAAATTTGCGATTGTTGTTTTCGATTCCAATAACGTTGATTTAATCTTTAGGAATAAGGTTGAGGAAGAATTTGCCAAAATTGGATTTAAAGCAATTGTCTGCTCTACCGACAATCACTCAAAAACCGGAATAAGGGTTAAAGAGTCTTACAAGCCTGCAGGCGGATGTGAGGAAGATTACAGAATCCTAGAAAATTTAATAGAGAAATGCAAATCCGCAAAGCTTGAAAAAAGCGATTTTACCTATTCAGAAAATAAGGTTGCGGTTAAAGTGCTTGGAGGCTTGTTAAGGAAATTCGAAAAGGTTAGTGAGAGGAGCGACAGATACATTAGACTATTTCTATTACTTGTGATGATCAACTTTTTAATTCCTCTCTTCACTCTTCTGCTTTAAGTATTGTGCTCAGCAAAGGTTTTTTAGCAATTGGGAGTATGATCTCTAGGTGGTTTTGTGGAACTGCAGGACCTGATAAGGGAAGACTATTTTGTTATAAATGCCGAAGAGACTCTTTCAAAACTGTTTCCACTTATAGAGAAGCTGGGAAAAGACAGAGCGCATGCGATACTCGTCGAAGAGGATGGGGAGATAGTTGGGGTTGTCAGAGAGAAGGATTTGATAAGGGGGAGAGCTCTGAAGAATCCACACGAAACCAAAGTTAAATCCCTCCTCGTCAGAACGGGAGCCATAGATCTTAAGGAACTCACGGCTGAAAAGGTTGCAAGGAGGTTTATAGAGGATGCAACCCCCTTTGTGCTTGTAAAGCTGAATGGAAAGAATGGAGTAATTTATATTAATGATTTCATAAAATTTATTAAACCGAATTTTGAAAAAATAAAAGTCAGGGAAGTTATGAGTGACGACTTCATTACCGTAAGGAGATTCGATACGATTGCGAAGGCTTTATCGTTAATGAAAAAAACAGGAACGGACAGAGTGATAGTCGTTGACGAAAACGGTAAAGTAATAGGCGTTCTCACAGGTAAAGATGTGATAGACAGAGTTATCTCTCCAAGGAAGAGAGCAAGAATGGGGGATGTAAGTGGTGAAAAGGAAAAAACCCTTTCGATAATGGTCGAGAGTATTATGAGCTCTCCGCCTATATGCGTAAAGGCGATGGACAGCGTTGCGGAAGTGATAGATCTAATGGCTGAAAACAGGATCTCCAGCGTTGTAGTGGAAAAAGGCGGGATTCCAGAAGGTATAGTGATGAAGAGAGATGTACTGGAGTACTATCTGAAGCTGCAAGAGAAGAAGGAATTGGCAGTTCAATTTATTCTGCAGAATGTTGAGATAGACGATTTCGATAGGGAGAACATTCTCAAGGATATAGAGAGATTCCTGAGAAAGTACAGCCAGTATTTAGGGAACACCAACGTTTATGTTTACCTAAAAAAGCAGAGAATCCATTACAGAAACCTTCCGCTGATAACGGCGAAAGTGAAGGTCTGGAGCGACAGGGGACTTTTTATGGCAACAGGGGAAAGCTGGGGAATTGAATTTGCTTTGCATGTAGCCTTAGAAAAGCTCGAAAGAGAAGTTCAGAAGGAGAAGGAACTCGAAGAGGAAAGGAAAATTGAAAAAATAGCTCAGGAATTTTTCGAGTGATTCAGCCTTATTTTTATGCTTTCTGCATGTTTTTTAAGACCTTCAGCTTCTGCAAGGGTAATTGCAATTTTTCCAATCCTCTTAATTGTTTCAGGACTGAGCTGTTGAAATGTGAAAGATTTCATGAAGGATTCAACGCTCAGGCCGCTCAGTATTTTTGCATAACCCATTGTTGGCAGAACATGGTTCGCTCCGCTAACGTAGTCGCCCATGGCAACGGCTGAAAATTCCCCGAGGAAAACGCTTCCGGCATTCTTTATCTTTCCAAGATATTTTTCAGCGTTTTTGCAGAAGATAGAAAGATGCTCTGGTGCGAATTCGTTCGCAATTTTTATTGCCTCTTCAATGCTCTTAACAACAATTATCTTGGCTTTTTCAACTTTTTTGCTGACATCTTCAGCCAATTTTTCAGATGTGGTAAGAACAACTGCGACTGCCATTTCATCGTGTTCTAGCTGGGCTAAACAATCGGAGGCTATAAATTCTGGATTTGCAGACTCATCTGCTATTATCATTATTTCTGAGGGTCCTGCAGGCATGTCTATTGCAACGTCTCTTGAAACGAGTACCTTGGCAGCGGTAACATATGCATTTCCTGGACCCACAATTTTCTCAACTCTTGGAACACTTTCAGTCCCGTAGGCCATTGCAGCTATTGCTTGAGCGCCGCCTATGCTGTAAATCTCGTCAAAACCGGCTATATCGCATGCAACTAAGGTTAGAGGGTTTACTCTTCCATTGACATTTGGGGGTGTGCATGCTATAAGCCTTTCAACTCCCGCCATCTTTGCTGGTATGCCTATCATCAGGGCAGTTGAGGGATAGCTTGCCTTTCCGCCTGGAATATAAGCACCAACTTTTTCCAGAGGAACGTAGATCTTCCCCATGATGCAGTCCTCGAATTTTACCTTTATCTCCTTCTCTACACTGGTTATCATATGAAATCTCTCTATGTTCTCCTTTGCGATTTCTAGGGCATCTATAAGCTCGTCTTCTATCATGTCATACGCCTTCTCTATCTCCGTTTTCCTTACTCTTAGCCTCTTGAGTTTTACACCGTCAAAAAGCTCTTCGTATTTTATAACTGCTTTGTCTCCGTTCTTTTTTACATCCTCAACTATCGGTCTGACCTTCTCGATGAAATCACTAAAATCAAACTTCCTAATACCTTCGAGCATAATTTTCCCTCAAAATGCTGAAAAACCTTTTTATGGAACCATACTTCCGCACTATGCGGAGATATAGATCATCTAAAACCCTACTAGAAGCTCCCCAAACGAGTTCTCCCATGCATTCGAAATTGGCGCCCCAATCTGCAACCCTCCTTGACGTCAGTACTCTCTCCAATCTGTCGATGAGAATCCTGCTAACTTCTCTTGAGTCTGGCGAAAAATTGTTCTCATCCGTCACCCCTACGACAGGACAAATCTTGATCCTGTATTCCAGCACTTCCCTTGTTTTTAAAAAACCGATAACGTCAATTTTACTTCTGTTAACCCCCAACTCTTCTTCAAACTCTCTCAAGGCAGTTTCGACCGCATCTTCTCCCCTTTCGATCATGCCTCCGGGGAATGCTATGTGTCCAGCGCTCCGCGTCAAATTCTTGCCCCTTTTTATCATCAGAATTTTAGTGTCTCTGCAGGTTATTATTGGCACTAGAACTGCTGCCATCGGGTTACCATCTGGCTCGCTGCTAAGTAGTTCTCTGAGCATCTCTTTTATCACATGCATAGTCTTTTCGCAATATTTAAGCTTTGACCTAGCTCGGGGAGTTTTTGCAACTTTCAAATTTCATCTTTCGAGAGTGGCTCAGAAAAACCTTGAGACAATTAATCTCCAAACAAATAGGTCACACGAAATCCATTCTACATGAAAAGAGAGGGGGAAGGGATGAAAGTTAATGCTAGACTAGAACGCTTCAAGCCTCGTCTCTCGTCTAACTTCCCCCTCCGCCCTGGGGAGGGACGAATGTCGCTACCAGAGCGGAGATAGGAGATGCATTCCTCCTCCTGAGGGAGTTTAGCCTTGGCTAGTTTTCTGGCTCATCATCCCTATCCCTTTCAGGCGGATTTCGCATCTCAATACCAAACCATCCCTAAGATTTGCCCTCTAGGAGACCCTGCAGTTAGATTGAATTATAATAGGCTTTTCTATAATCCCACCCTGAAGGGCAGACTTTCAGTTGTAAGTTTCAGTTTCAATGAAAAATCGATTTTTTAAGCCGACGGGAAGTTTCATTTAATGGAATCATGTTTACTCGAAAAACTCAAGAAGATGAAAGATTTCTTGAAAGGATTTGAGAGCGCTGTTTTAGCCTTCAGCGGGGGTGTTGACAGCGCGACTCTTGCTGCCATTTGCAAGGAACTTGGCATCAAAACTCTTGCAGTTACTGTTGTATCCAAGCACACTCCGAGCAGGGAAATAAGGGATGCAATTAGAATCGCCAACGAAATCGGCATAGATCATGAAATTGTGAAGATGGATATTTTGGATCCCGATTTTACAAGAAACGATGATATGAGATGTTATTTCTGCAAGAAGAGAATTCTTTCGAGACTTATTTCTATCGCAAGGGAGAAGGGATATCAGGCGGTTTTTGAAGGTACAAATGCGAGCGATCTGGCTGAACACAGGCCGGGATATTTGGCTGTAAAGGAATTGGGTGTTATCAGCCCTTGGAAAGAATTCGGAATAAGGAAAGATGAAATAAGGGAAATTGCCAAGCTGATGGGCTTTTCGTTCTACAACAAACCATCACTAGCTTGTCTTGCATCGAGAATTCCCTATGGGATAGAAATAGATGAAGAAAAGCTTAGAATGGTTGACGAAGCTGAAGAGGCTGTAATAGAGATAGCAGGTGTGAGACAGGTTAGGGTAAGGAATTACGATGGAGTTGCAATCGTGGAAGTTGGGGAGGAGGAAATTCCAAAAATGCTTGAAAAAGCCCTGATTGTAAAGGATAAACTGAAAGAGATCGGTTTTCATACCGTTCTGCTGGATTTGGACGGCTATAGAACTGGAAAGAGAATTTTTGTTCCCAGATCGAAACAAGATTTTTAAACAGAAAAACTCTCTTCATGATCCTGATACAAGGTGCAAAGATTTTGCTGGGAGAAAAGATTGTAGAGGGAAACATAACAATAGAGGGAAACGAGATTACCTCCATTGGTGAGAAAAAGGACAAAAGCGATGTAGTTATTGACGCTAGAGGGCTTGCAGCAATTCCAGGACTTTTCAACTGTCACACGCATGCTGCGATGACGATGTTCCGTGGCTATGCAGAAGATATGCCGCTGCAGGAGTGGCTTGAAAAGAAGATATGGCCCGCTGAAATGAGGCTAAATGAGAAAATAGTGTACCTAGCATCGAAGCTTGCATGCGTTGAAATGCTGAAAAGCGGAACTACGTTCTTTCTTGACATGTATTTCTTTCCTTCAGCAACGGCAAGAGCTGTTGAGGAAACAGGGATAAGAGCCTGTCTATCTTCTGCATTTTTTGACTTTTTCAGCGAGGAAATTCTTGAAACTAGCATGAAAAGGGTTGAAAAAGAGCTGAAAGAACTTGAAAATTTCAGAGTAATGAGAGCAATTGCTCCCCATGCTGTTTACACTGTTAGCATGGAAGGTCTGAGAAGATCGGCGGAAATGGCTGAAAGAGAAGACGTTTTCATTCACTTCCACTTGGCTGAGACGGAAAAGGAAGTAGTTGAATTCAGGAAAAAGTACGGAAAAGATATTGTAAAGGCTCTGGATGAAATTGGATTTTTGAGTTCAAGGCTATTTTGCGCGCACAGCGTTTGGCTTGAAAGGGAAGAGATAGAACTCTTGGCAAGAAGAAAAGTAAATGCGATTCACTGCCCGACAAGCAATATGAAGCTGAGCGTTGGAAAGGCGATGAACTATCCCGAGATGAGGAAGGCAGGAGTCAATGTTTTGCTGGGAACAGACGGAGCTGCCAGCAACAATTCGCTCAGCATTTTTAACGAAATGAAATTCTGCGCTTTGCTTCAGAAGTTCAGCTATGGTGCTGAAAGCTTTAAAGCAGTCGAAGCTTTCAAGATGGCAACGGAGAATGCGGGGAAAGCTTTTGGAATAAAGGCTGGAAGAATCGAGGAAGGATGGCTGGCAGATATCGTTCTTGTAGATCTAAATCAGGTTCAGTTCTCCCCTTGCCACGATTTAATAGCAAATCTTGTTTACTCTAACGCAACAGTTGACACGGTAATAGTCGACGGAAAGATAGTCGTCGAGGGCGGTTATTTTGACGGAGAAGAGAAACTCTTGGAGGAGTTCTCGAAGGAAGTTGAGAAATTCTTTATGTAGCACTTTCTTTTTTCATCCCACTCAAGCTTTTTTATACTTTCAAAAACTTCATCCGAAACTATAAAAATTTTCTGTTCTCTGCAGACATCGTAGAAATCTCTTCTCTTCAAATTCAGCCAATCAAATTCATAGAAAGTTCTCTTCGATACAACCCTAACAGTTTTGTCCGCAACTCTTAGTCTGGCACTCTTTTTCGGCAACTCCTTTCTCAGTCTCCATTTTGCAACAATCCTAGGCTGAACTTCTCTGACAGCCTTCTCAACTTCGAGGCCATCTAAAACAACCTTAAGAACTATCTCGGCAATTTGATTTATCCTGTCAGGCACCCCTATTATGTCCCCTCTTAGCTCAATTCTCTGTCTTCTGCATTTTATTCCCGCTTCTTTCAGTTTTTCGCCGATAATCCAGGTTAAGTCTCTGTTCTCCCCCTTGTCAACTATGCCTCCAATTACATAGCATCTTTCTCTTGATTTGCGGAATAGCTCATCTCCCTTTGGATCTAGGAGCACAACTTCCTTTATCCCTTCCTTTTCAAGAAAATCTTCAAGTCTTTCGAAATAATTTCCAACTCCGAAATCTTTTCCGGAAACGACAAGTCTTGAATCCCACATGAAGTTCCTAATCACACCCAGAGTTTGTTCTACCTGAAGTTTGAGCTTTCTCTTCTCTTTTTCAGAATGAAAATCGTAGAATCTACAGTCTACTGCGATGAATGGAAAATCGCTTTTTTCGAATATTTCTTTTCCAAAAATAATCTCTCCACTTCTGGAAACCATTGCCTGTGGTGCCATTTTTACAATTTTTCCGTCCAAGGTGAAGGAGAAATCCGAATTAGAATTTTTTACAACGAAAGCTTTTCCATTTGCGACTTCTAATGCCATCTCTTTTATCGGGTCTCTGGATTTCACTATTTCCTTGATGTCACTGCCTATCCTTTCTATTCCTAGGGATTTGAGATTCTCCACGAAGAAGTCCCTCAATCTCATCAAAGGAATATCTTTGCTTTTATTTCCCGGAATTCTTTGTAGTACTTTACTATTTCCTTTCCTTCAACGAAAGGAAATCCCTTCTCTTCGGCATATTTCATCGCTTTTTCCTTGCTCAAAGCTCTGCCAGTTTCGCTGTCGAGCATCTCGCATATGGCAACAGCTGGAGCTATCCCAGCTATTTCTGCCAAAGCTACGCTCAGCTCCGTCTGCCCGACTCTTTCGTAAACCAGTTTTTCGGAGGCTCTGAGAACAGCAACGTGCCCTGGACTGCGGAACTCCTTTCCGAAGTCAACATAGCCGTTCATCATTACTATATCCACGACTTCGCCGATCCTTCTGATTGTTTTTGCCCTGTCCACGTCGGTGATCCCTGTGAACGTATCTCTATGGTTTACCCATATTGAAAATGAGCTCCTAGAATCGTATTTTATGTCGTAGTTTGAAATTGAAACAAGGGACGGGATTTTCTCGCTTGCAATTTTCAGAACGTCATGCATAAACGGTAGGCCGAGCTTTTTTGCAGCAACTGGATGAATCGCGACGCATATAAGCCCTCCAGCATCAGTTCGCATCAGAGCGACGTCCTTCGGTTTCACAAACTGGGCCGGAAGTGCTATATCTGTTTCGCCTTCCCTGTGCTCGAAATCGAATATTAGGACTGGTTTTCCCTTTCTCAAAGCCTTCAAAGCCTCTTCAATCATATAACCACCTCAATTTCAACTTTATCTCCGTCTTTCAGGTTCAGCTCATCCCTCAATTTCTTCTCCGCAATCAGCTCTATGACATCACTCATATGGTGCGTCCTTTTCGGCATGACTATGAATGCGTCCACACCGTTTACCTTGCATTTGAATGCCTTAACTTCCCCGAATGTCCTGTCTTCCGTTTTAAATCCCTCTATTAATATCCCATCTTCCGCGTCAAGCCTCCTCTTTATTGTCATTTCCTCCTTTGAAACCCTTACATTCAGCGTTCCGGGATATGGATCTATTCCAAGCCTCTCTCTGAACTGCTTTCTGTAGCCTTCAAGGGAAACATAGTAACGCCCCTCGCCAAGGCCGCTGAAAACTACGCCGTGGAATTTCAGAATATTTTTTCCCTCAAAGATTTTCTTATAATCCAGATATTCCGAATGAAGTAGATTCAATCCTTTTTCTGTTATCACAACAAACTGCCCATCCTTCGTTACGGTTCTCTCTATCAACCCCAAATCTTCGAGTTCTTTCAGTCTGCGCGAAGCAGTCTGAACGCTTTGCTTGAGTCTTTCCGCAAGTTCTTTGCAGCTTATTTTTACAACTTCCCTCGAGGCATTCATTAGGGCCAACACCTTCAGCGTTTCAATCATATCAGTTTTGAGAAGTTTATCAGTGGCGATATAAATTTTTTGGTCCATTTTGTATAAAATAATAATACAATGAAAAATTCTGGTATTTTAAATCATTTTCATGAAAAAAGTTTTTAACAAGAACAAAAGATTCTTCTCATGGAAGTATCGAGGATGAAGAGACTGACCGTTTCGTTGGACGATGAAACGATCAGAAAACTCGAAATACTTGCAAAGAAAGATAATAGGAGTCTTTCCGAACTCGTAAGAGCAGCGGTTACAAGTTATTACGACCTAATCCAAAAGGAAGCAAAGCCAGAACACTTTGGAGAATTTCTTGACCTTTTAACAAGTAGGGAGCATGTTGCAGTCGATCTGGGCCTATGGGTTGCGATAACTGACGAGCTTAACGAGAAGGCTGGCGATAATTTCTGGAATCTTGTAAAGAAGGTAGGAGAGGAATACGGAATACAGTTCAGAGAGAGAGGCATTAATAATTTAAGCGAAGTGCTTAGATTTCTCGAACTCGAAAACTGGGCCAAGGTGAAGGAAGTGTCTTCGAATATCTATACGCTAATACTTGTTGGAAGGAACGAAACAAAACTTGTGAGAAGTTTTCTTGACGGTCTCTTTAGCGCTATGAACATCAATGCTGAGATGAGCGAAGGTCTTAGGAAATTGTTCGTTAAAATTCGGTGATAGGAATATTTAATTCCTATTAAGAAAAAATCATACCAATGAATAATACTTATTATTAATGTGAATAAATTCAGAAAGAATTATATACTAATGGCTGCACAAAAATCATGGATCTTACAGCATTATGGTGGTTCTGGATTCTTCTGCTCTTCATTTTCACGTTTCTACTGGGGATTTTGGCAGTTATGGCCGGAGTTGGCGGTGGAGTTCTTTTTACGCCAATCGTTGGAAGCTTTTTCCCATTTCATCTGGACTTCGTAAGAGGTGCGGGACTTTTTATTGCGCTGACAGCTTCTCTGGCTGCAAGCCCGGGTTTGCTTAGGAGAGGCTTGGCTAGTTTGAGGTTAGCAATGCCAATGGCCCTAATAGCCTCAACTAGTTCTATAGCGGGAGCATTGGTCGGTCTTGTGATACCAACGAATATAGTTCAAGTTCTTCTTGGGCTCGCAATAATTTTTATTTTTTTTGTTATGCTGAGGACAAAAAGGGCTGAGTTTCCGCTCGTGGAGAAACCGGACAAGCTTTCGCAAGTTCTGAAGATTTCTGGACTTTATTATGAGGAGTCAAGTAACGAACTTGTGGAATGGAAAGTTCACAGGACTTGGCAAGCAATGGTCTTATTCGTTCTTGTAGGATTCATGGCAGGGATGTTTGGTTTGGGAGCTGGATGGGCAAATGTTCCAGTTTTCAACCTTGTCATGGGCACTCCGCTGAAAATAGCGGCAGGTAGTAGCATGTTTGTGATCTCAGTTGCTGATACAGCCGCGGCATTTGTATATCTGACGAGTGGTAGTGTTCTTGCGCTTATAACTATACCATCAGTTTTGGGCATAATGCTGGGTTCATTCATCGGTGTTAGACTTCTGGCGAAGGTAAATCCAAGGGTTGTTAGGCTCATAGTACTTGCAGTTCTGCTCTTTGCTGGTGTGAGGAGCTTGTTGAAAGGGCTTGGGATATGGGTGTGAAATATGAAGGTTGAAGTTCCCAAAGAACAGCTTGTTTATGCAAGAATACTTGGGTACGGAACTAAAATCTCAATCCTAGTAATTGCTGCAGCTTATATAGCATACATAACTGGGATTTTGCCGCATTACATTGAATTTGATAAGATAGTAGAACTTTGGGGAAAAAAGAGTCACAAATTCGTAGAAGAGACAAACACACCGGTAGGCTGGGAATGGATTGGGCTTGTGATGTACGGAGACTTTTTAAATCTGTTGTTGCTAACGTTTCTAAGTTTTCTTACTATTATCTGCTACTTGGCAATAATTCCAGTGTTAGTTGCGAAAAAGGATTTCATTTACTTTGTGATCGCATTACTTGAAGTAGTTGTCCTTCTATTGGCAGCCAGCGGACTAATAGTTGCTGGTCACTAAAAAATTTATTAAATGCGGAATTTTTAAAAATTGGGAAGAACAAGTATTGCGGGGAAGTCTGAGACTAGATGGAAATCTTCTCTCTTAACAACAACCATTGTTGTATCTCTTTCCTTTAAATTTTCCTCCAATTTTCGTCCACTCAGACAAATTATAATTTCTGATTTGATTCCCTTGGATTCAAGCAATCTCTTAACTTTTTCAAGTTTATCCTTTGCTGCCATCCAGTATTCGGAAAGGTATTCGGTGAGCTTTGGGATGGGTACGAGGGGGTGCATTATTTCTTCCTTGCTGATTTTTTGCTCTAGTATGGAGTCCAAATTAGCTACGTGTACTAGCAAAACATTGCTTAGTTTTGGAATTTCCGGAATATTTTCGAGATTTACAATTGCAACTTTATCGATTAACCTTGAAAGCAGAAACTCGTAATAGGTTCTATTGAAATCGGGGCTTGCTTTGATTACAAGCGTTGGAATTTGCGATTTCTTGATAACTCTTTCAGCAACTCTTCCAAACTGGAATGGAGTTCGGCTTCTGGATGGTATAATCATCAGATCGCATTCTGTGGATTTCTTCACTATTTCATCAGCGGCATCTATAGTGGCCGAAAGCTTGTAATCGGTTTCAAAGTATTCTGAAAGCCTTTTTGAAATGTTTTTGAGCTTTAAAGATGCTGAAGCATTTACCTTTTTCAGAAAGCTCTCCAAATCTACACCACCTTCAGTAAGGGACTCTGGATTGTATTCTATTGCATAAAAAACTGTAAGCTTTCTTGTGCCAAGTTTTCTGAGTTCTTTAGTTGCATAGAGCAACTCTTCAGCTGTTTTCGAAAGATCGAAGGGGAAAAATATCTTGCTGAACATATTACCATAATATTGGCCAGCTAGTTTTTATAAATTTCTCTTCCATGTCTCTTTCTAGTTTGCCCAAACTTCTGAAAAACTCGAGAATTATGTTTTTTTCAACTGGTATTGCTGGTGTTATTTTAAGAATTGCGAGTAACGTGCCCGATTCAACAAATTCTTCAGTTTCCGAGTATACTATAACGGAATCTATTATTCCCGGCTTTTCCGATATTAAGAGATCGACTACATCTATTTTATGCCGTTTTAATGCCATAATTGGAATAACAATTGAATTAGATGGGATCTGAACCTCTTTTACCCTTATAATGCTAAAATCTCTTGCAGGAAGTTTTTTATTTTCATTCGCAATCAGATAATCCCACCTACCACCTAAAATCGCCACTTCACGTGGGAAAAATTTTTGGATATCTTTCAAACTAGTTTCGATCATATGATATTTTCTTACTTAATCCTAATAAATCTTACGAGGGTTCAAAAAATAAAAACGAAATATGTTTAAGATGTGAAACCAGAAAAAATAAAATAAAATTTTAAAAAATTTTTAAGATTGCAAAGCTTCTAGCGATTGAATTTTCACGGCTTCTTTTACCAATTTTCTTATTTTCGGAGTATACTTCGATTTCACAACTAGTACTGGTGAATCCGTTTCGAATATGATTTTTTCACTTCCATTGCCCAGCAGTTTCTTCAACACTCCGCTCTTTTCTGCACCGATTATTATCAAGTCGGGTTCCAAAGTGCATTCGATTCTCCTCACGACTTCATTTGCAATACCTATGTGATATCCAACAACCTCATAATCTATTTTAGCTTCTTTGAGTCTTTCGACCGTTTCTATTATTTTCTTGTTTGCTTTTGCCACCAGAGGAGCGTATCTTTTTCTTTCCACATCTTCGGAAGGTATAGCAATCGGTTCTTCATCTTTCACATAGAATACGTAGACTTTTGATTTAAGACTGGTGGCCAGATCTATTGTGCAATCCAGAGCTTTTTCTGAGAGTTGTGTGTCATCCACAACCAACAAAACTTTCCAAACAAATTCTTCCATACTCTACACCTCCTTTTTACTTTTCGGTTTAGTAACCTTAATTCCCAAACCTTCAAATAAGAGGTAAATCGCAAAACCCCACCAGAGAGTATAAATCACGTAAAATACCAGAAGACCGGCTCCTATAATGTCTATTGGTTTCGCTTCCAGGCCAAAGAAGTTGTATGCAGGCTCAATTCCCCTCATCAGGATTTGATTCTCTATGAACAGACTCTCTTCAAACTTTCCTTGGGCCTTTAGGGCTTTTGCTATGCTTTGCAAGGACGAATGCCAGTAATATAGCACCTCTTTCGCACTCATTCCATAATTTTGCTTGAAGTAGCCCTCATCGTTATAATAAGCTCTGTCGGCATCTTTTAGAGCGATCAGGGATATGTCGGAAAGTCTAGCATTGATTTTAAGCTTTGAACCCTCAACTTTGCCATATTCAGCATATAGAGTTGCAACCTTTTTGGCAACTTCCTCTGACTTCAGATCGATGCTTATGGAAATTTCTGTGTTGTAGTTTTTGGCCATTTCAATGAGTTCCGGAATAAAGTAAGAGGAATGTTTTGAATAAGAATCGAAATGCTCATCAGCGTAGGCTATAAAGTTCTTTCCATCAATGGCTGGACTAAGCATAAATCCTAGGGTTATTAGGAAGCTCGTTGCAAGCAATATGCCGAGAAATAGCTGTTTTTTCAGCATTTTCATCCCTCCTTTAGTGCATCCAAATTCGTCACAAACTTTTGAAGGATCCAGGCTGCAAAGATTATGACTAGTGCAAAGAAGATCACCAAACCTGCGAAGTTTATAGCTTCAGCGACGCCCTTGTCAAGGGATATCCAGCCAGCTGCTGCGAAGCTTGAAGGAAGCGCAAACAGCCTGTTTACAAAGCCTGCGAGAATCACCATTGCATAGAATCCTCGGACATGCATTCCTTTGACAACTTTTGTTACAAGCGAACCGATTTGTATTCCTATTAGAGATCCAAGCAATAGACCCATTGCAAGAGTGTAGAAGACGAACCCATAAATTGCGTACTGCACGATCGAGGAGTAACCAGTAGTTATAATAATCTGGAAGATACTAGTACCTACTGTTGTGAAGGAAGAGACGCCTAGGACGTATACAAAGATTGGAAATATCAGGAAACCACCGCCAACACCCATTATTGCAGAAACCAGTCCAACTATGAAGCCGAAAAACACAACAAACCATGCGGAAACTTTTCTCCCACCGAAGTCATGATCGAAGGTTATCATTGGCGGGAGATGCACCGATTGAACCTTCATTGCAAGCTTTGTCATTCCAACAGTTTGGAAACCGCCATTCGTATTCGTAACCTTACCACCATCAAATGCAATAGCTCTCTTTCTCAGCTTTAAGTAATCGCTGAGCGCGAAAAAGCCTAAAAGTCCGAGAATAATCACGTATACTAGATTTATAAAAATATTACTGAGTATCGGGTTGGAGTAGTAGATTGCTCTGCTTATGGTCCCACCAACCGTAGCTCCGATGACACTTCCGACGACAAAGGCCAGAGCCAATAATACGCAGACGTTTCCTAGTTTCTTGTGTACAACTGTGCCCATTATCGACTTTGTAAATATGTGGAACTGGTCTGTTCCAACTGCTAGGATGCCCTTAACACCAACGCTCATCAGAGCTGGAGTTATTATAAAACCTCCACCAGCGCCGATGCAACCAGTAACAAGACCTGCTATGAGGCCGATGAAAACGCTCATAACAAGCATTTCAAATGTTGAGTGTACGGGGCCATAGGCCTCTTTTCCACCCAACATTTTTGGAAGTTCAGCAGCGGAAGCTGTTAGGATTGCAATGGGCAAAATTGCCATTAGAATTATGGCAGCAAGTCTTCTTCTACTTCGGATTATATTCATCGATGTTTCATAGTCCCATTTCGCATAAGCTTCTGCACCTGTTAGGATAGCCCTACCAATATTCTTAATATTGATTCTCATATACACCCTCCTCTTTCTTTCTCATATCTATTATGAAACAGGACGTATTTATATTTTTCCGATACGATTAATAATATTACTGAATAATCGTGGATTAAATTCTATTCTAAGGGAGGAGAAAGGATTTTTGGAAGTAGAAAAGTCAGGATTTATTTAATAAATCATTTCGGTTGAAATCGAAAAACTAACTTTTCTAATATTTTTTAATAAAAAATTCCTTTCCGTCTTCGAATCTGATCTCACCAATTTCGATTACGTCGAAATCCGCGAATGCCGATTCTATAAGCAACTTGCCATTCAGGGATTTCAGTAAACCCATTCCGAGATATTTTCTGCCTTTGTAAAGTCCAGCAACAATATTTTTGAATTCTCCTTCGCTGAAGACAAAGATTTCATCGACTTCGTATAGATCCTTGATTTCCCTGATTATTCTGGCATCGATCTCGGCTCTCTCTTTCAGGCATATTGCTATAAATCCGTCGCCCAGTCTTGCAAAGGAAACATTTCCTATCACAGCATTGAAGAACTGGGAAACGTCTTTTCCACCCATAATATCCGGTATAAGCTTTACAGAGGATTTATCGACTTCAAAAGTCTTTGCATTTTTTAGGAATTTTCTATAGGAATCGCATCTCGCTCTAAACCTTTCCATCTTGTCCCTTTTCAAAACAAAGCCCTTTTCAACCTCATACACATTGTAGCCTTCGAAAACCTTCCCCTCAAATGAAACTATTAAATCCGGCTCTATTATCTCAATCTTTGCCAGCTTGTAATCTCGAGCCTTTTTACCCTTCACCCAGCCGGTGGTGTTTACAATTTTTCTTCCCTCCAATTTTTTCAGCTCTTTCCATAGCCTTGCAACACCCCTGAGGCACCTCACTTCTTTTCCCTGCGGCGTTATGCTTCCCACAAAGAATCCGTTGATCATTTCAACTTGGGATATGCTTGTAACGTCCTTGGCGAATCCGTAACCCATCGCTCCAGCATGCGCAACTTCTGCCTGGCCAATGTCAAGATCGAGGACATAAGCCCCTCCGAGCTTGTTTGCAAGATAAGTTGCCAGCGTGGACTTTCCGCTGTCGACGTCTCCGTACAGAAATATAGTCTCCCAGTTCATTTCCGCAAGCCTTTTCCAGCTCTCCGGAATAGTTGAACCCTCCAGGATTTTGCACTCCCCATAGATTTCCATTTTTGTTTCCTCCATGCAGTAAACTGGGACGAATTTCTCGCACTCGAAGTGCTTTATCCTCCTCGAGCCAATAACTTCCGCTTCTCCTTCAATGGAAACTCTCCCCTTTACAAGGACTGTGCAGTTTTTCGGGACGATCATGCCCTTATTATAATACCTATTACATTGGCCCTTGCGTTCAGAACTTTCGTGAAGTTTTTGTCCCCCATCACCGCGAGGCTGAAACCGTCTTCAAAGTTCTGGAAGTAGTAGTATTCAAATCCCCTTTCTGTTTCGTTCATGTCCGAGAAGAAGTAGTTCTCCGTGAACTGAATTCCCCAAACCTTTTCATATCTCTCCGCGCTCTCGTTGTACCTGTATCCTTCGAAGAAAAACTCAATCGGGCTCTCGTTTTCTGAGAACCTTACATATTTCCCAGTCTCGTTTCCGAAGATCATAATTGAAAATAGGTATGTTCCATTTAGCCTGGAAATGAAGTTTCTGTACGCTGTCCTGTTCTCCTCGAAATTATTCAGAACTTCGAGGACAAGCGGGTTGTATCCGATTATCAGCGGGTTAACCTCATCAACCATGGCTATGCTCCCCGAAACCTTGACAGAAAGATTTCCAACCTTTCTCTCCCCTTGCTTTGCGAAATAGACTTTTGATGAATTCTCGTTTATGAAATAAACGTTGTAATCCCCGTACTGTGCAACGAGCATTTCGTTAATCGGATGCGTGAACTCGATCACCCTTCTGTCTAGATAATATCTGGAAGCGTAGCTCCACTCTTTCTCAAAGTACCCTTCAAAGTACGAAATCATTGAGTCATTTTTTCCAAGCTTCTTGCTCAGCTTGCTGTATTCCGCTAGATTATAATAGTATATAAATGAGTTCTCGGGAGCGTAAGCCGCTGCTTCAAGCGTGCTAAAGCTGAGCTTAGTTTCCCTTTTTTCCCTCGCCCCTCCTCCCCAAATGTAGGCAAAAACGGATCCGAGCATTATCAGGGCCAGTAAAATCGCAAGAATCCTTGCAGATCTCTTTTCGAGTCTTTTGACCATGAGATGAGTTCAGGAGGTGAATATAAAATTTTTTAACTAACGTAATTTTCTTTATCGTATCCCAGACTTATGTCCTGAAGCATCTTCGAAGCTAGGCCTAGCAGCACTTTATCATCCCCTATCAGCTCTCTTATGAGCATCAGGGATGCTGACTCTTTAAGTTCAACGCTCTTTAAATCTTCAAGTAATTTCAGGAGTTTTATTGCCAGTTTATAAATTTCCTTCAGCTTCTCGCTGTCCTCTCCTTCTATTTCCTCTTCATCGGGAAACTCGAAATCTTCGAACTCGAACTCGTCCATAAATTTTTTATATTCTCAAATGGGATTTAAACCTTTCTGTATTGGATATTGCAGATTCTAGAGTCGAGCAAAAGTCTTATAAATCTAGAAGAGTAAAGACATATTACACAAAATCGCGGACCCCAGCAAGGACCCCGACTGAGCATGGCTCTGGGTGAGGGGTAGGATTCTAGTCCGCGGTATATGAAGGGAGGACCGCAAAAAAATTTGCGGTCTGATGTGGGGCTTGTCAGCAGGGCAAACTGGCAGGCAGGGGACGTATTCACCATTTCCCCCGCCAATTCTGGTTGATCCTGCCAGAGACCGCTGCTATCCGGCTGGGACTAAGCCATGCGAGTCAAGGGGCTTGCCGCAAGGCAAGCACCGGCGGACGGCTCAGTAACACGTGGACAACCTGCCCTCGGGAGGGGGATAACCCCGGGAAACTGGGGCTAAACCCCCATAGGAGATGGATACTGGAAGGTTCCATCTCCGAAAGTCCGCAAGGAGCCCGAGGATGGGTCTGCGGCGGATTAGGTAGTTGGTGGGGTAACGGCCCACCAAGCCGAAGATCCGTACGGGCCATGGGAGTGGGAGCCCGGAGATGGACCCTGAGACAAGGGTCCAGGCCCTACGGGGCGCAGCAGGCGCGAAACCTTCGCAATGCGGGAAACCGCGACGAGGTCAGCCGGAGTGCCGGTGCTCGCATCGGCTGTCGGGGAGTCTAAAAAGCTCCCCATAGCAAGGGCCGGGCAAGGCCGGTGGCAGCCGCCGCGGTAATACCGGCGGCCCGAGTGGCGGTCACTATTATTGGGCTTAAAGCGTCCGTAGCCGGGTTGGTAAGTCTCCCGGGAAATCTGGCCGCTTAACGGTCAGAATTCCGGGAGATACTGCCAGCCTAGGGACCGGGAGAGGCCGAGGGTATTCCCGGAGTAGGGGTGAAATCCTATAATCCCGGGAGGACCACTTGTGGCGAAGGCGCTCGGCTGGAACGGGTCCGACGGTGAGGGACGAAGGCCAGGGGAGCAAACCGGATTAGATACCCGGGTAGTCCTGGCTGTAAACGATGCGGACTAGGTGTCGGACAAGCTAAGAGCTTGTCCGGTGCCGGAGGGAAACCGTTAAGTCCGCCGCCTGGGGAGTACGGCCGCAAGGCTGAAACTTAAAGGAATTGGCGGGGGAGCACCACAACGGGTGGAGCCTGCGGTTTAATTAGATTCAACGCTGGGAAGCTTACCGGGGGAGACAGCGGGATGAAGGTCGGGCTGAAGACTCTACCAGACTAGCTGAGAGGTGGTGCATGGCCGTCGTCAGTTCGTACTGTGAAGCATCCTGTTAAGTCAGGCAACGAGCGAGACCCGCGCCCTCAGTTGCCAGCGGTTCCCTTCGGGGAAGCCGGGCACACTGAGGGGACTGCCGGCGCTAAGCCGGAGGAAGGTGCGGGCAACGGCAGGTCCGTATGCCCCGAATCCCCCGGGCTACACGCGGGCTACAATGGCCGGGACAATGGGTTCCGACCCCGAAAGGGGTAGGAAATCCCCTAAACCCGGTCTCACCTGGGATCGAGGGCTGCAACTCGCCCTCGTGAACCTGGAATCCGTAGTAATCGCGCGTCAAAATCGCGCGGTGAATACGTCCCTGCTCCTTGCACACACCGCCCGTCAAGCCACCCAAGTGGGCCGGGAGCGAGGGGGTGCCCGTAGGGCATCCTCGAGCTCAAGGTCCGCGAGGGGGGCTAAGTCGTAACAAGGTAGCCGTAGGGGAATCTGCGGCTGGATCACCTCCAGCAACCTGCCTGCCAGGTCCAAATGCTGGCAAGCCCTTTTTGCGTGCACCCGGCGATGAAAGTCGTCGGGGAAGGGTTAATGCCTTTTGGGCAGATGAAGCCGTGCAGGGGTTGGGTGCAGACTGGGACTGGCTACCGGCGGTTATCCCGGCCGGTGGATGGCTTGGCTCGGGCGCCGAAGAAGGGCGTGCCAAGCTGCGAAAAGCCCGGGGGAGGCGCAGGGAGCCTTAGAACCCGGGATTCCCGAATGGGCAATCCTGCCCCTTCGGGGGCGCTCCGTAAGGAGCGGGAACGCGGGGAAAGGAAGCATCTGAGTACCCGCAGGAAAAGAAATCAAACGAGATGCCGTGAGTAGGGGCGACCGAAAGCGGCAGAGCCCAAACCGAACACCCTGCCGTAAGGTGGGGTGGATGTGGAGTTGCAGGACCCTGCCTAATACCGTAGGGTGAAGCCGAAGTCCGCTGGAACGCGGTGCCGCAGAGGGTGAAAGCCCCGTAGGCGTAAGCCCTGCGGTTACAAGGTGGGGTATCCTGAGTACCGCGGGTTGGAATTCTCGCGGGAAGCTGGGGGTCATCAACCTCCAAGGCTAAATACGTCCCGAGTCCGATAGCGCAATAGTAGGGTGACCGAAAGCTGAAAAGAACCCCGAGAAGGGGGGTGAAAAGAGCCTGAAATCGGCCGGGGATAGTGCGCAGTAGCCCCAAAGGCAACTCCGGCAAAGGAAAGTGCCGCGAGGCACGAGTACGAGCCGGAGCATGCCAGGGTTACTGCATACGTTTTGAAAAACGGGCCAGGGAGTGTATGTCAGTGGCGAGGCTAAGGGTTCAAAGCCCGAAGCCGAAGGGAAACCGAAGACCCGCAGCCCGCAAGGGCGAGGGGTCGGGTGCGCTCGCCTGAGTCACTGGCATACGACCCGAAGCCGGTCGATCTAGACGGGGGCAGGGCGAAGCGGGTCGAAAGACCCGTGGAGGCCCGCAGGGGTGTTGATGTGCAAATCGCTCCCATGACTCCCGTCTAGGGGTGAAAGTCCAATCGAGACCGGGGATAGCTGGTTCCCTCCGAGACATACCGCAGTATGACCTGCCCGGAGGCTGGTAGCGGGGTAGAGCACTGATTGGAGGAGTCAGGGGGTGACACCCCTGCCCTCCTGTCAAACTCCGAATCCGCTACCGCCGTAGAAGGGCGGAGTCAGGGGTAGGGGGTAAGCTCCTACTCCGAGAGGGAGACAACCCAGACCGAGGTTAAGGCCCCTAAGTGTCGGCTAAGTGTGAACGATAAAGGAGGTCCCGGGTCGAAGACAGCGGGGAGGTAGGCTTAGAAGCAGCCATCCTTTAAAGAGTGCGTAACAGCTCACCCGCCGAGACTCGGGGCGCCGAAAATGGACGGGGCTCAAGCCGACCGCCGATACCTCGGGGCTCCGAAAGGAGATCCGGTAGGAGGGCGCACCGATGGCGCAGAAGCTCGGGCGTGAGCTCGGGTGGAGCCGTCGGTGACGAGAATCCTGGCGGTAGTAGCAGCGTAGTCGGGTGAGAATCCCGACCGCCGGAAGGGCAAGGGTTCCACGGCAATGTTCGTCAGCCGTGGGTTAGTCGGTCCTAAGGCGGCTCGTAACTCGACGCCGCCGAAAAGGGGAGCGGGTTAATATTCCCGCACCACCGCCCTATGCCTTTAAGGCACCCGACGCCTCGGGATAGGCCGAGCGCCTCTGCCATGGGGCGTCCAAGCACCGAAGCCTCCGGAGATCCGTAACGGAGAGAAGGGGGTGAAGGTGTGATGGCGTAAGTCGGCCGACTCCTGGGGACCGTGAAAAGGGGGGCGGGGACCGTACCGAGAACCGACACAGGTGCCCTGGGTTAGAAGCCTAAGGCGCGACGGAACATTCCAGCAGAGGGAAATCGGCAAATTGGCCCCGTATGTTCGCTAGAAGGGGTGCCTGCTCTCTCGTGAGAGCAGGTCGCAGCGACTTGGGGGGGGCGACTGTTTACTAAAAACACAGGGGGCTGCAACCCGGCAACGGTTAGTACAGCCCCTGAGTCCTGCCCAGTGCGGGTACCTGAAAGCCCGGTCCAACGGGTTGAAGGGCCCGTAAACGGCGGGGGTAACTATGACCCTCTTAAGGTAGCGTAATACCTTGCCGCTTAATTGGCGGCTTGCATGAACGGATTAACGACCCCCCCACTGTCCCCTGCTGGAAGCCGGCGAACCCGACATCCCAGCCGAATAGTCTGGGGACCCCCGTCGGGAAGCGAAGACCCTGTGGAGCTTTACTGCAGCCTGCCGTTGCCTTACAGCTGGGGGTGCGCAGGGTAGGCGGGAGGCTTCGAAGCGGCCTCTCCGGGGGCCGTGGAGCCGTCGATGAGACACCGCCCATCTCTAGCTGTAGGGCTAACCGCTTCGGCGGGACAGCGGTTGGTGGGCAGTTTGGGTGGGGCGCCACGCTCCCGAAAGGGTATCGGGAGCGCCCAAAGGTCGGCTCAGGCGGGTCAGAACTCCGCCGTAGAGTGCAAGGGCAAAAGCCGGCCTGACGTGGTCCCCCACAATAAAGGACCACGAGCCGAAAGGCGGGCCTAGCGAACCATCCTGGCCTTTTGATGAGGCCGGATGACGTCAGAAAAGCTACCCCAGGGATAACAGAGTCGTCCCCGGCGAGAGTACATATCGACCCGGGGGCTTGCTACCTCGATGTCGGCTCTCCCCATCCTGGCCGTGCAGCAGCGGCCAAGGGTGAGGTTGTTCGCCTATTAAAGGGGATCGTGAGCTGGGTTTAGACCGTCGTGAGACAGGTCGGTTGCTATCTGACGGGGGTGTCCGGGCGGCTGAGGGGAAGGAGGCTCTAGTACGAGAGGAACGAGCCTCCGGCGCCACTGGTTTACCGGTTGTCCGGCAGGGCATTGCCGGGCAGCTACGCGCCAGTGGCTAAAGGCTGAAAGCATCTAAGCCTGAAGCCATCCCCGAAAAGAGCCGCCCTTAAGGGCTCCGGTAGAAGACCGGGTTGATAGGACCGGGGTGTAAGCGGCAAGCTTCGGCGAGCCGTTCAGCCCGCGGTCACTAATCGCCCGCGCCGAGCCAGTTCCAGGCACAAGCCACCCCTGCACGGCTTTTTGGAGTGGGGATTTTCGGTTATAAAATTAGCATCGATTTTTTCAGGAAAAGTTTTAAACAGCGGCGATAACTCAGAAAAGCCGCCGTGGCTCAGCTGGAAGAGCGGGTGACTCGTAATCACCAGGTCGCGGGTTCAAATCCCGCCGGCGGCTTGAATTTTAAAAAGCCAAAATTTCATTTTAAAACCTTCAGCGACATGAAAAAGCTTTAAATAATAAATTACAGATGCGTATGTTGCCCAAGATAAGGAAGTGTAAAGCCTTAACTTCGGAAGCAAGGCAAGTAGCTCACTAAGGAGCATGAAAAAGGAAGTAGAGATTCTGCTGAAGAGGGCGGATGGATTCGTGAAAGATGCAGTTGAGGATTTTGAAAAGGGGAGACTTCGACCTTGCAATGTTTCACGTGGAGCAGGCATGCCAGCTCGTTTTGAAGGCAAAACTGCTGGATCTTTCTTTCGACAGTTTTTAAAAAGGATGAAATAGGAGAATTCATCGAAAAGAACTGGGTTCCGCTGAGAAATATGGAATTTGCATAGCTTCCAGACATCTTCCCGAGGATTTCAGAAAGGAGGAAGTGGAGGAGGCCCTTGAAGTCTATAGAAGGCTGAGGGGGATTCTATGGAGCTTCTGAAGGTTGAAAAACTCGAGGGAAAAAGTTAAAGACCTGAGCGACATCGACATAGCCGTTTTTTCGGAATTCCTGAGTAGGGGGAAAAGCTCGAAGTTTTCGGAAAGCTGATAAGGGAATTTTTCGACTCGCCTTTCGAATTCCACTGACTAGGGAGCAGTGGAATTTTTATAGAAATTTTATCAAAAGTTTAAAAAGATTTAACCAACATCTATAAATCATCGCCCTAACAGATTTTATGGAATTCTTAAAAGAAAATGCCGAATACCTCGAAAGGAAAGCCTTTGAAGCACTAGAAGAAAAACCCAGCTTCACTCTATTTTTTGCTGAGCAGGCTATTCAGCTCTATTTGAAGTATATTCTGGCAAAAGAGCTTGGGGATTATCCAAAAACGCATAAATTCAGCATTCTTTTTGCAGAACTTTCGAAAATAGTAAAGAATGCAGCCGAATTTTATGAAAGGTACGCTGAATACTTTGATTTGATGGAAGAGGCCTATGTCACCGTTAGATATCTCGGGAAGGAATACAGCAAGAGGAGTGCGGAGAAAGTTCTGGCAGTTCTGAAGGAATTCAAGGAGGTTTTCGGAAAATGGCTGGCTTGATCGATTCTCAGATCGAAATTGTGAAGAGGTTTAGGGAGATGAGAAGGAATTATTACGAAAATGCTAGGAAGATAAAGGATTTTGCAAGCGAAATTTTTGGGAAAAGGCTCGTCTCAGTTTACGTTTTCGGCAGCGTCATCGAAGGGAAGGATAAGCCGATGAGCGATTTGGACATAGCAGTTGTTTTGTCCGAGAGCGCTGCAGAGGAGGAAAGGCTAAATCTGTACAGGAAAGTTAGGGAGCACTTCGGCCTCCATCCGTTCGAAATCCATGTGCTAACTTTTGAAGATTGGAATTGCTGGTACAGGAGATTTGTGAAGAAGTTTGTTGAGATAGTCTGAAAAGAGAAAGCTTGCCATGTTTAAATTTTGACAAAAAAGATGACAAGCCTCGCCCCTTCTAGGGGCGGGGTAAAAGCTTTAAAATCTCTGAATACTTTAAAGTATTATAGAATACAGAATATAAACAGTGGTTGAAAGATGAAAAGGACTAACGTGGTTAAGCTAGTGGTGGACAAGGAAAAACATGAGAAGCTGAAGGAGCTAGGCGTAATTACGGCAAAGTGCTGGAACGAAGTGAACTGGCTGAGAATGCAGCAGTTCAAGAAAGGAGAAAAGGTGGACTTTGCCGAGACGGAAAAGGAGGTATATTGGAAATACAAAAATTTGTTGAAGGTCAACGCGCAGCAAGTTGCCAGAAAGAACGCCGAAAACTGGAGAAGCTTCTTCTCCTTAATTAAGGCAAAGAAGGAGAGAAATTTGCCCAGGTGGCTCAAGCCAAGACCTCCAGGCTACTGGAGGGATGAGGGAGGAAAATACAAGCTGATAATCGTTATCAGGAACGACCGTTATGGAGTTAACGAGAGTGAAAGAACAATATACTTGAAGGACTTTAAGCTCTCCCTTAAGTTTAAAGGAAAACTCAAGTGGCGTGGAAAAAAAGGCAGGCTAGAGATTATTTACAATGATGCTAGAAGAGGTTGGTATGCCCACATTCCAGTAGAAGTTGAGATTTTAGCCGAAGCCAAGAGTAGCTTGAGGGCTGGCGTGGACTTGGGAATCGTTAACCTAGCAACTGTCTATGCTGAAGATGGCACTTGGTACATCTTCAAGGGCGGCAGCGTTCTTTCCCAATATGAGTATTACAGTAAAAAGATAAGCAGGGTTCAGAAGGTTTTAGCTAGACATGGGCAGAGAAAGAGCAGAAGACTAAAGCTGCTCTATGATAAGAGAAAGAGGTTTCTGAGGCATGCTCTGAACAGCATGGTTAGAAAAACAATGGAGGAGTTGAAAGAGAAGGGAGTGAGAAAGGTTGTTGTTGGCCATCCAAAAGGAGTTGCCAAAAATCAGGGCAATAAGCTTACGGTGAATTTTTGGAACTACAGCTACATCATAAAGCGCTTTAAGGAGGTCGGTGAAGAATTGGGGATAAAGGTGACCGATGTTGCAGAACCAAACACATCTAGAAACTGCTCCCTGTGCGGGGATGCCCATAAAAATGGGCGAATTAAAAGAGGCTTGTTTAAGTGTCCCCGCACAGGAAAAGCCATAAATGCGGATTTAAATGGTGCAGTAAACATCCTACATATCCCCGAGTCCCAAGGAGCCAAGAGCGAGGGGCAACTCCTGGGGAGGGATAAGGGTAATGGGCTGAAGGCCAGCTTGGTCTACCGCTGGACGAATGGAGCGGGGTGGGTGAAAAACGCTAGCTATGAAGTGATGAAAGTGAAGGCGGTAAACCACAAACCAATGATCCGCCCTGAGGGAACCCTCACCCTTCAGGGCAGGGAGGAGGTCAGAGATGTAGCGAGGGTGTGAGAGTACTCGAACTGCCCTAAGAAGCTGCCTTTTAAGAGCTCACGAATCATTAAGGGAAAAAGCTTATTAGAACTTTTGAATCGGTGCAATTATGTTCCAGTCGGATTTGAAATTGCTAATTTTCCACTACGGGTTTTTTGGAGAGCGTTTTATAGCCAATCTTATGAATTATACGAACTCTTGTCCCTCTTACGGAGCTTGCGGAATTAATGCTTGCACCCAGTGCAAAGAGAAGTTATACAGCTTTTCAAAAAACATAGTTGCCAGTTTTCACATGGTAGATCCTAAAACTTTGCCGAATTTTGTGGAGAATGCTGAAGAGTATCTTCCCAAGTTTATCCCAGAAAGCGACTTGGCCATTGCTGTAAATGTTCACCCAGACATTCTGCTTGCGATGCCCAAGAAGCTTGAGGGAAAGGTTTCAGCTCTAATAGTTCCAGTAGAGGAGCCAAGATGGTGCAGTCTTGGGCTTGCTAAGCAACTTGAAGAGATCTGCGAGAACTTTGGAATAGAATTTTTAGCACCAAAACCTTTCTGCAGTATGAGAAAGTGCGGGAAGAAAATAATAGACCGCTTCATTGAGGAATTCGGATTGGGCTATCCGGAGTTTGAAATTAAAATCGAAGAAGGCAGGGGAAAAATTAAAATAGTAAGATCACAACCCTGCGGTGCTGCTTGGTATATAGGTATAAAGCTCCGCAGTTTCGATTTTTCGAATTACAAGATCAGAGACCTCTGGAATGTTGTTAGCGAAGCGCATCACAGTTTTCCGTGCACAGCAAGCATGGAAAAGGATCCGGAGTATGATGAAACCCTCCTTCATGTAGCCGGCTATATTGCGAGACATGCTGTGGATATGGCAATTGGATATGAAGGGGACGAGGAAATCCCTCAAAAGTTGAGGAGGGTAGTTCTCTGAGAAAAGATTTTTATTGAGTTGAGAACTTTCTCCGTGAAAGAACTGATTTCAAGGGCCGTTGAACTAGCTGAAATAGTTAAGAAACAGGAGGAGGTTCTGGTTGTTTCACATATAGATGCAGATGGGATAACTGCAGCATCAATTGCCAAGAAAGCTTTGGAAGACTATGGAATCGAGGCTAAAGTTAGATTTGTAAAACAACTGGAAAAGTTTGAGATAGAGAAAATCAAGGATGAAAACAAGTTTATTTGGTTTACAGATCTTGGAAGCGGTCATGTAAGTCATCTAGCTGATTTGGATTTTATAATAACTGATCACCACGCTCCTGTAGGCAGGCATGAACGGCAGTTGAACCCTCACGATTTTGGAATGGATGGTAGCATAGAAATGTCAGGCGCGGTTGCAACGCTTATGGTTGCAAACAGACTCTCGCATGATGAGAGTCTTGGGGAGTTAGCTCTAGTTGGGTCTGTTGGGGATTTGCAGGATTCGAGATACGGAAAGCTTGTTGGTTTTAACAGAAAGCTTTTACAATTCTTAGATGGGAAATTAGTAGAAATTCAGAAGGATGTTAGATTTTTTGGAAAGCAAACAAGACCGATTGTCAAAATGCTTGAGTACAATATAGATCCATTAATACCCGGATTAACCGGAGACGAAGCTAGTTGTGTTCGCTTTCTTTCTTCTCTGCAAGTGGATCCTTGGGTTAGATGGATAGAGATCAGTAAAGAGGAGAAGAGAAGGATAATTTCTGCCATCGTTAGACATTGTATAAATTTTGGGCTTGGTTACGATGAAATAAAAAGGATAGCCGGTGAATGCTATATTTTACTCAGGAATCCTGAAGGCTGTGAGAAGAGGGATGCAATGGAGTTCTCAACTCTGCTTAATGCAACCGCGAGGTACGGAGAGGCTGAAGTTGGTATGGCCGTATGCTTTGGTGACGAAAAGGCTTTCAGCAGAGCAAGGACTTTACTCCAGAATCACAGAAAGAATCTTGCAGAAGGTCTGAGAATTGTTGAAGAGGTGGGGATAAAAGAGCTAAAATACGTCCAGTATTTTCATGCAGGAAGAGAGATCAGGGATACAATAATCGGAATAGTAGCTGGAATGAGCCTAGTTAGAAATCCGAAAAAACCCATAATTGCTTTTGCCGAAAGTGAAAGAGGGATAAAAGTTTCTGCTAGAGCAACATACAAGCTTGTTGATTCTGGTTTAAATCTTGGAAAAGCCTTGAGAACATCGGCTGAAGCTGTGGGTGGAAGTGGCGGAGGTCACAGTGTTGCTGCTGGCGCTCTAATTCCATATGGGAGTGAAGAAAAATTTTTGCAGATATTGGATGAAATTGTTGCAAAGCAACTTCAGAATAGAACCCTTTCTATGTCTTCTCCGCCATAGAAGACTTCTTGAATTCCGTCGTATATATCTTCCAAACCGTAACCTTTCAAAGCAGAGACGGGAATTAGAGGTCTGAAGAATCCTGAATCTTTTAGAACTCGAAAGAGTTCTAGAGTGAGTGTTTTTCTTTCAACGAAACTTGCGAGATATTCGGGATCTTCGCTCCACCTCACTATTCTTTCAATTTCATCATCTTTCAGAGTGTCCGCCTTTGCTAGGACGTTTATCTGTGGTAACTCAAGGCGGAAAATCGTCGAATTTGCCATAAAGAGCTGTGAAAGGAATCCAAGAGCTGTTTTTGAAACGACCGGATCGAAGAGGTATACCATAATACTTCTCTCCCTTCCAAGACTTTCTATGAGTATTCTGCTACTTTCTCTGAGTGTGAAGATTTCCATCTGGCCTGGGGTGTCAATTAAGATGAAGCTGGGATTTGTGAGATCTATTTCGTATTTTATTTCGTCTATAAGCGTAATGAGCAGATCCGAGCAGATAATCTGCGCTCCATTTGGACCGACATTGTATTTCTGCATCACGCTCTCCAGTGTGAACCACTCTCTTACATCAATGTCTGCAGAATAAGGCACGAAATCTGCTCCTGGATCCAAGTTTACTGTCATAAGGTCGACTTTCTGTGAGTCTAACCAGTCAGAAAATGCCTTTGTTAGGTATGTTTTACCGGAGCCGGCTATTCCCACAAAGTATACAATGATCTGTTTCATAAAAGAAAACAGGACATTGAACAAAAAGTTTATTACTAATCTGAGAATTGGGTGCATGGAATTCAGAGTGGGAGAAGCTTTAATCGGAGAGGGCTATGAGGTCGCTCATGTCGATCTTCTTATAGGAACAAAGGATAGCCCGGTTGGCATAGCATTTGCGAATGCTCTTTCAAACTTGTCCGCAGGACATACGCCCCTCCTCGCAGTTCTTAGACCTAATCTGATAACTAAACCTCCTGCTGTGATAGTTCCAAAAGTTACAGTTAAGACTATGGAGCAAGCTGAGCTAATTTTTGGTGTTGCTCAAGCAGCTGTTGCAAAAGCAATAGCCGATGCTGTTGAGGAAGGCTACATTCCAAAAGAGAGAGCTGAGGACTACGTGATTATAGTCAGTGTCTTTATCCATCCAATGGCAAAAAACAGGCACAAAATATACTACTACAACTACGGTGCAACAAAACTTGCAATAAAAAGGGCTATGAGCAATTTCCCCGATGTGGAAACTGTGCTCTATGAAAAAGATAGGAGCGTTCATCCCTTTGTTGGCAGAAAGTTGACAAAACTTTGGGATCCGCCTTATTTACAAATTGCCTTTGACATACCTGATTTGGAGGAGGTAATTTCTATAATTTCCCAGATTCCTGAAAGCGATCACATAATCTTTGAAATTGGGACACCTCTTGTTAAAAAATATGGCTGCGAAATAGTTCTTAAACTCAGAGAAGTCAAACCAAATGCATTCTTCATTTTAGACATGAAGACACTCGACGTTGGAAATCTGGAAGCAAGAATAGCTGCCGATGCCACGGCAAATGCGGTTGTTATTTCGGGTTTGGCACCCACAAGCACGATTATTAGGGGAATAAACGAGGCAAAAAAAACAGGAATAATGGCCTTCATCGATATGCTCAACGTTGAAAACCCCGTTGCGAAGCTTGAGGAAATTTCTAGAAATGTTTTGCCGGATGTGGTTGAGCTGCATAGGGCCATTGATGCCGAGCACTTGAAACCACCTTGGGACATTGCAAAACAGATAAAAGAGAAGTTTAAAGTTTTGGTTGCAGTTGCCGGTGGAATAAGACCGGAAAACTTGTCTGAGGTAATCTCGGCCGGTGCAGATATAGTGGTCGTGGGAAGAGCTATAACTAAATCCAAAGATGTGGAAGGGGCGGTCAGGAGATTCATGGCATACCTTAAGCCTGATACCGATCAGTTTAGAATAATGACGGACTTCTGAATTTGGATATGATCGTGATCAATTTCAAAGCATATAGGGAAAGTTTCGGAAGGAGTGCGCTTGAACTTGCAAAGCTCGCAGAAGAAGTCGCTGAAAAAAGTGGTATATATATTGCAGTTGCAGTTAATTATCTTGATTTGCCAACAATTGCTAAAGAGGTTAGAATAGACGTTCTCTCGCAACACGTCGATGCCGTTGAATTTGGAAGCTTTACCGGAGCAGTCAATGCAGAAATGATAAAGGAATATGGAGCAAAAGGAAGCATTTTGAATCATTCAGAAAGGAGAATGAAGCTAGCCGATATCGACTTCTGCATCACGAAGATGAAAGCTCTTGGTCTTGTTTCAATTGTTTGCACGAATAATATCTCAACAACAAGGGCAGTTGCAGCTCTGGAGCCAGATTTTGTAGCTGTTGAACCTCCCGAGCTCATAGGTTCCGGAATGGCTGTGAGTAAGGTAAGACCGGAAATTGTTGAAAAGTCGGTCAGAGCAGCAAAGGAAATTTGTAGAAAAATTAAAGTCCTTTGCGGTGCCGGTATTACGGGTTATGAAGATTATGTGAAAGCTCTTGAGCTCGGAGCAGATGGCGTACTACTTGCGAGCGGAATAGTGAAGGCCAAAGACAGAAAGAGGGCGCTTGAGGAGCTTGTTGGTCTCCGTTAAAATTCCCGTCTATAAAGTTCTTTTTTGGCCTTTTTCAAGCTCTTTTTCCTTTCCTCTTTTTTGGGAGGATCGTTCAGGAGCTCCTCAAGCTCCTCGTCCGTTACTGGCTTTATATCCTCAAAGTACTCCTTAAATTTCTTTGAATGCTTCATGTTACTACCCTAAAATTGCAGACCGAAATATAAATTTTTTTACAAACTGAAAGCCTCGCCCTTCAGGGCGGGGATGAATAGAAAAAATTTATAAGATATGTATCCTTTAATCTATTCTGTGATGCCTTGGAGGGCGAATCTCTAGAGTGGATGAGACTTAGAAGCACTAGACATACTAAATACTGGTGTGGTTATCATTTTGTTTGGATCCCTAAGTATCGTAGGGATATTCTGGTGGGAGAGGTCTTAAGTGAAATACTCAGGGAGCTGGGATGTGAACCACTAGCTCTAGATGTTATGCCTGATCATGTGTTTGCTTTATGCCCTCCAAGGCATTCTCCAGCTTATATTGTGAACTACCTTAAGGGCAAGAGCGCTAGGATACTGCAGAGCTTCCCGGAGCTGAAGACAGCTATTCATGGGAAATTGTGGAGTAGAAGCTACTACGTTGAAGAGCAGTGGAGAAGGAGAAATGAAGAGGACAAGCGTTGTTAGGCTCATAGTTGATAAAAGCTCTGAGGAGAAGCTGAAGCTACTTTGCAATTTATCATCTAAGCTGTGGAACGAGGTTAACTACGCTAGGAGAAGGATGTTCTTCGAGAAGATAGGAGTAGACCTCAAAGCAACGTACAAGGAGTTCTACGAGAAGTATAAGACACTAATAGGTTCCGCCACAGCACAGCAAGTTTTGAACAAGAATGACGAGGTTTGGAAAAGCTTCTTCAAAATGCTAAAGCTCAAGAAAGAGGATAAGCTACCACCGTTTATCATGAAAATCAACCCTCCAGGGTATAAAAAGAAAAACAACAAGAGGTCTCTGTGGATTGTTCTAAGGAAAGATCAGTATAAAATAGAAGATGATAAAATAGTTCTCAAAGGACTAGGCGTTATTGGAAAGATAGAGCTGAGATATAAAGGCTTGGTGCACTTGAAGGGGGAGCAAGGTAGGCTGGAGATACATTATGATCCAGATAGGAAGAGATGGTATGTTCATATATCATTTGAGATAAGCGAGAAGGCTGTCAGAGGAGCGTGGACTAGTGTTCCGAAGAAGCCAAGAGGAGATCTAGTGGCAGGTATTGATGTTGGTACCAACAATCTCATGGCTATATATGTTGAAAATGGCTTAGCAAAGCTTGTTAATGGCAAACCGTTGAAAGCTATATCTCGCTACTGGAGGATGAGGATTGCTGAGTATCAGTCCATGTTGAACAAATACGGTTTGAAGATTTCTAGAAGGCTTAGAACTATGTACTCCAAGTGGAGGAGACAAGTAAAGTCATATGTTGATTCAAGAGTTAGACAAGCTATTGAGTGGCTTTATAATGTGGAAGTCTCTACTATAAAGGTTGGCTATCCTAAGAACATTGCACAGGAAAATGGAGATTTTAACAATGTCCACGTATGGACATATGGCTACTTGCTGAGGAGAATTTATGAGGTTGCGAAAGAATATGGGATAACGGTGGTCTACGTAAGCGAGGCATATACATCATCTAGGTGCCCGATTCATGGCGAGAGATGTGGCAGTAGAGTTAAACGTGGACTATTCAAATGCACAAGACTGAATAAAGTATTTAATGCGGACTTAGTAGGAGCATACAACATCATCATAACCCCGAGTCCCGAATAGGGGTAATGGGCCGGAGACCCGGCCTGGGATTGAATCCTCAGGAAGAGGGGATGTAGTCCCAAACCTCTCTGCTTTAGCGGGAACCTTCGCCCTTTAGGGCGGGGAGGAGGTCAGATTCTTCGGATGCACAACTACCCTGAGCGTACTGTCGTGAATAAAATTTATAGATTTGATTTTGAAAACATTTATATGCATAATTTTTAAAAAGTAGCATGGAGAGATTCGAGAAGAGCTCAAATTCGTTCTTCAGGATTTTGAAGCCGAGGGAATCATAATCCATTCTTTGCTTTATTCTTTGCTGGACAAAATTAGAGAGGAACTGCCAAAATTAAAGAAAGTAATTACAGTGGGAACTGGGGTTGGAGAGAATCCGGATCTTAAGACCTTAGTTCTTGAGGGGAAGGTAGAGCGAAAGAAAATCGATATTGAACCTAAAGAAGACTTGGCAGCGATATTGTACATAGGTGGAACAACGGGAATGCCAAAAGGTGTTATGCTGACCCATTATAATCTTCTGTCAAATGCCATTCAGCTCATGGTTGCCTCCTCTTTTAGCCATCGGGACACAATTCTGGGATCTATGCCCCTCTTCCATTCAGCAGAATTCGGTTTGTTTAACATACCATGATATCTGGAGCAACTTATGTTTTGATGGGTCGCTTTGATCCCGCCCTGGTTGCCGAGAATATAGAAAAGTACGGAGCAACATTTTCTTGGGCAGTCCCTCCAGCCTTTAACGCTCTGGTATACTACCTTGAGGATCCCAAAACCAGACAATACAACTGGAAGAACTTGAAAGCATTCGCAACGGGAGCTTGGCCAGTTGCTCCCGCTATGATCGAGAGATTTAAGAAAATCGTCGCTGAGAAATGCAATAATCCAAGGGTTGCCCATAACCAGGTTTGGGGAATGACTGAAGCGAGCTCCCGGATGTTGAGCTGAAGCTGATAGATCCAGAAACCGGAAAGGAGATAAAAGAACCGAATATTACAGGAGAGGCAGTTCTTAGAGGACCAAACGTTTTCAAGGGTTACTGGAAAAGGCCTGAGGAAGATCGAAACGCTTGGTGGATAGATCCAAAGACGGGTTTGAGGTATTTCAGGACAGGAGATCTCGGGTACATCGATCCAGAGGGATTTTTTGTGTTTCAGGATAGGCTTAAGGAGGTCATAAAGTATAAGGGCTACACTATTGCGCCTTTCGAACTCGAAGTTCTTCTGCTTAAGCATGAGGCGGTTAAGGACGTTGCAGTAATCGGAAAACCCGATCCGGAGGCTGGTGAGATACCAAAGGCATTTGTGGTTCTCAAGCCAGAGTACAAAAACAAAATAACCGCTAAGGAGATAATAGAGTGGTGTAGAGAAAGAATTTCCGGGTACAAGAGGATTAGAGAGGTTGAATTTGTTGAAGAAATTCCTAGAACGCCTTCTGGGAAAATTTTGAGAAGAGTTCTGAGAGAGCTTGAAAAAAGGAAGAAAGATTAACTATTTTTTATAACCGAAAACCTCGCCCTTCAGGGCGGGTAGCTCATGTTTCTGCCCCCCACTCCCAGCATAGGCATCAAGGCAATACAAGCTCCTTATACTGTTCCCGTATCACTCTTTTGTTTATCTTTCCGACACTCGTTCTTGGTATCTCCTTAACTATGAAAATCCTGTCAGGGAGCCACCATTTTGGAATCTTTCCGGTTTCGACGTAGTTTTTCATAAGAAATTCCCTGATGCCCTCCTCTTTTGCCTCTGCTCCGGGTTTCAGTGTTACTACTGCAATCGGCCTTTCGCTCCACTTTTCGCTCCTTACCCCTATAACTGCAACCTCGTTAACGGCCGGATGTGTTAGGATTATGTCTTCAAGTCGAACGGAGCTAATCCATTCTCCTCCGCTCTTTATAACATCTTTTGCCCTGTCCAGGATCAGGATGTAGCCTTCCTTATCCCATATACCCAAATCGCCCGTTTTGAACCAGCCATCTGCGGTCCAGGATTCCCTTGTTTTCTCTTCGTTCATCCAGTAGCCCTCAGTGAGCCCTGGACTCCTTATCAGTATTTCTCCCATTGTCTTGAAGTCCCTCGGTACAGGTTTGCCGCTTTCATCAACAATCTTTACCTCCACAAAAGGTGCGGGCAATCCCGCTTTGTTTAGGAATTCCACCTGCTTCTCCCAGGGCCAGTCTAGCATGTGGTCCTTCAGAACCGAGAATGTAAAGCCGACACCCTCGCTCATTCCGAATGCTTCAATCATCTCTACTCCCATTTTCTTTGCCCTTTCAAACAGAATTCTAGGAGGATGCTCTCCGTCGCAGACGAATTTCAGACCCTTCAGGTATTCAGCATACTGCGGGCTTTCGGGAGAGTCTATGAGCATCCTCAGAAAAACCGGCACTCCGGCTGCAAAGTTTACCTTTTCCCTTTTTATCAGTTCAAGCATCATTTTTGGCTCATATCTACCGGGGAGCACTTGTTTCATCCCGAACATCGTTGCAAGGTATGGAAAAGTCCAACCCATCCCGTGGAAGAACGGCGGTATGTGCATCACAACATCAGCTGAGGAAAGTCTGGCCGGTGATGGATTCAGTGATAGAGCAAGTCCGTTGATGATGCACTGCATTATAACATTTCTGTGCGAGAAGTAAACGGCCTTTGGTAATCCGGTGGTCCCGGAGGTGAAGTATATGCAGGCAGTTTTGTTCTCGTCGAATTCTGGAAACTCGTATTTTGAACCGCTTTTTATTATATCCTCATAGTAATAGCAGGGCTTCAGCTTTGTTTCGACTTCTTCGGTTACAATCCATCCTTTTACGCTCGGCACATGGGCAGCTATCCTTTCTGCAAGAGGAACAAAATCCTTTCCCAAAACGATGTAGTCATCCTTCACATAATTTATCGTGTATACAATTTCCTGCGGCGCAAGCCTTATGTTGATGTAGTGGATAACAGAGCCCATCATCGGTATGGCAAACATCCCCTCGAGATACTGATAGCTGTTCCAGTCTATGAATCCGATCTTTGCATCCTTTATTCCCATCCCCTCCAGTCCGCTTGCCAGCTTTTGGAGCCTTTCGTAGAACTTTGCGTAGTTGTACCTGTGCTCGTCTCTGTAAACTATCTCCTTCTCCGGACATGCGTGTAGCGGATAAAAGAGCGCTTTTTTAATTAATATTTCATACTTTAGCTTCTTCTCCATAAGTTTAACTATTTTGAGCAATTTAATATTCCTTATGCTTCATTATGAGCAATATTTACTCAACAAAACTTATAAAAAATTATAAGTGAAAAAAGTTAAAATTTCACTTGCTCCGCCGGTTCAACGCCGATGAGATCTGATAGCGACCCTTTTGGCTCTTCGGAAAATACTGCCCTAACCCTCATGCCAACGAATACATCTGTGGGCTTCACGTTCAGCACGGGTAAAACGAGTTTCGATGAAGTCCCATCGAAATTGACTATTCCAAGAATTATTTCCTCGCCCTCCTTCAGCCATCCGCTCTCTACAGCATCTATCCCCGCTATCAGAACTTTGCCCTTTGTCAGCGGTGGCGAGACCAAAAATGCGAGAAGAGTCCCGAAATTGCTTACAATCGTTTTTGTCTCTATCTTTCTGAAGCATCTGCTGCAGAATTCTCTGGGCGGAACATAGATTCTTCCGCACCCGCTGCATAGGGTTCCCAGGATCTTTTTCTCTCCGAGAGCTTTTATGAACTCATCTAGATAGCCCTTTGGCGCTTTCCAGCGGTAGGCACCAACATTCCACTCTCCAAAAACTCTCTTCGTTTCCTTGAACTTCTCCTTTATGAGTGCCATCTTCGTCACCTCTTGGGCTTGTCCGACAAAACAGTAACAGTATTGAACTGCACCTGCCCGCCCCAGGCGTGTGCAACAGCAACTTCAACGTCCTTCGGAACTTGGTGGTTCTCTGCTTTCTTCATGATCTGAAGCGCACACTCTAGAACTCTCTGCAGGCCTGAGCTGCCGATGGCGTTCGTCGCATTTACACCGCCGGAGGGGCATATTGGAAAGTCCCCGTCTATTTCAGTTATCCCTTCTTCCACAGCCTTCCATGCCGTGCCTTCATCGAAGAATCCGAGCTTTTCGCTGAACATCAGTTCCTGATGGGGGAAGGGTGCATAGATTTCGGCCATGTCCACCTCTTTTCTCGGATCCGATATTTTTGCCCTCTCGTAAGCTTTCTTAGCGGAAAGAATGCATCCTATCTGAGCCGAGTAATCCAGAACTCCTGTGCCCTGATAGGATTCTCCCTGATCCGCCTCCTCATCCGCATAAGCAGCAACGCCCAGAATCCATGCAACGGGTTTTTCGGGTTTAAGTCTTTGGATCGCGTCCTCGCTTGCGAGAACGATTGCTGAAGCCCCATCGCTTGCTGGACAGACGTGCCCGAATCTCATCGGCCAGATAAGCATTTCAGTCTTTGCAATATCCTCTGGACGGCAGTCTGGCCATTTTAAATGTGCATACTTGTTTTTGGCAGCATTTCTTCTTGCCTTGGCCGCGACCATGTCGTAATGATCGATCCTGCAACCGGATTTGGCCATGTATTGTGCAGCCTGGTAGGCGGATATTCCGGCCGCAGCACCGGCGAGGCCCATGATTGCGAACGATCTCATGTCCAAACCCTTCTTGAACATGTAGCTGAGGTTCGCAAAGGCAACATGCAGAAGTCCTGTTGTAGCTCCGGGTTCAGCGCTGTCACTGTGTTTTTCCCAGGCAACCGCAACAACAACGTCAAACATGCCCGAGGCTACTTGGTAATAGGCCAGCTGCGCAACCGATCCTCCTACGGTACCGCCGGTTGCAACTCTCTGAACAGGTTTTCCAAAGGCTCCGATGTAGTCGGAGAATATCATTTCCGGATGAGCTATGCCACCAAATCCCTGCATGTTTCCGACAGCAAATGCTTCTACGTCCTCTATTCCTATTCCTGCATCCTCTATTGCCCTCCAAACGGCTTCCGAGACCATTTCGGCTTGGTTTATATCTGTTCTTCTGCCATGCTTCGTTTGTCCGCAGCCTATTATTGCAACCCTCCTCATTTCATTCACCCCTCAAAACGAATACAATATTTTTCTGGGCAAGCAATCCCCATTGGGAGTGAACGAGTGCCTTTTCGCCGAATCCCCTCTTTATCAGTTTTGCAGCCTCTATTAACCTGTAAAGGCCATTTGCTATGATTGAATCCCCTCCCATCGATCCCCCGCTTATGTTAACGGGAAAATCTCCGTCCCTTTCGGTGATCCCGGATCTTATCAGATATTTTCCCCTTCCCTTCTGGCAGAGTTTGAGCGCCTCGTATATCATCAATTCCTGATACGCGAATCTCTCGTTAACTTCTGCAAAATCTATTTCGTCAAGAGGATTGTTAATTCCGGACATTTCGTAGGCTTTTTTGGCCGCTATGCCTAGGGAATTCATTTCCAGCAGATCCCGGTCCCTGATGTAGCTATCCGTGGCTGCTCCAACTCCTTCTATCCATACTGCATCTAGTGAAAGATCCTCGATCACGTCTTCTCTGGCCAGAACCACCGCAGCCGCGCCATCGCAGCAAGGAGCCATTGTGAGCTCCCTAATTGGGGTCGAATATATCTCTGAATCGAGGATTTCATCCAGTGTAATTCCAGTAATTCTTCTGAAGGCTAGAGGATTTCTGGATGCATTCTCAAGATTTTTGAGGGCTGCAAGTGCGATATCTTCTTCAGAAACCCTGTAGCTGTGCATGTACGTGTTTGCCTGTAAGGCTGCGAGGGTAACATCATTCAGCAGCTCGTTCTGTCTATCGAAAAGAGGATCCAGCATGAAAGTGCTTACCTTGTGGGGATTGAAAGTCCAGCTATGCGTGTGGGCAACAACTAATGCCGTTCTGTGGTAGGTTCTGAGCCTTTGAATTGCATATAGAACCGCAAACAAGCCATCCTCTTCCGCTTTGCTCTCATCCTTCAAATAGGCTCCAGACGCCCCGATCAGCATCGAACTTGATATCGTTCTCCCATCGTAGAAATCCGAAGAAGCGCTTACGACCGTGTCTATATCTTCTCTTTCAAGTCCCGCATCTTTCAGCGCCCCCTTTGCGGCTGCGAACACAGATTTTTCCCTTGTCATTTCGACGTCGTAAGTCTGTGGAAGGGCGTAAAAACCGACGATCCCAATCTTCATTTTTTAACACCCCTAACACCCAAAATGTCCCCTGGAATCCCTTCCTTTTCTTCTTTCCAAACAATTTCAACCTCATCACCGATTTCAACTGGTTCAAGCGCTTTCAGGAAAAGAATAGAGTTAGCACCGTTGATTTTTACAGCAACAAGTATTTCGTCTGTTTTTTCAAAATTTCCTGCCGAATTCATTTTGAATTTGACATCCGTTTTCGATAAAACGACTCCTTTCTGGGGCAACTCAACCAAGTTACTCTGGTCGAGCTTTTTTAGGCATCTTGGACATATGATTCTGGGCGGTACTACAACGTAGCCGCAGTCGCACCTTGCTCCGAAAATTTTTCCCTCTTTCATTTTTTCGAGGAAAACCTCGTAGATCTCTCCGGCAGTCCATCTAAATCTAGCCACAAACGGAAAACCCTCATACCTCTCCACAGCCATATCCTTATTTTTAATGAGCATAAACTTAAATCTTGTCACACCGAATCAGTTTGCGTACTCATGATTTTTGATAGAATTTCATGGTAAAACCGTTTGCAGAAACGCTTACGTTTACGCCCCATTTGTTGGAGTAATACTTTTCATAGATAAACAAAACATGCTTGCATAAAAACTCGCTTACCTCCCGGCTCCTCATCGAATGCTCACAAAGAAAGAAGACGCAATCACCTTCTTTCTTCACTTCTGTATAATCTGCCCTGTTTAAAATTTTCCAGCCCCTTTTTAATGTTTCGAGAAATTCGAGCAGGCTAATTTCGTTGAAAGGCTTTTTTAGGAACCATTCAACTGCTATCTCCATCATGCTGTTGGTAACGGCCTTGTCTATCTCACCCTTTACCAGATGGAGGTACTGCGTTTTTCCGCATCCGGTGAAATCTAGATCCCTTATTAGTCTGATCAGCAGCAAATCGTCTTCCGATATCATTTCCTCCTTTCTCTCCAGTAATCTCAAGGCCTCCTCTATAACTGCGTTCATGTTCCCATACTTTTCCTTGAGCCTTTCTATAATCCTGTAAGCTTCATCGCTTATCGTTGTCTGTATCCTCCTCTTTCTTGGCATTAAAAATTAAAAGATTTTTGAGTTTAAAAATTTATAGTTAAAAAATCGCCTTTAAGTGAGCAGTCTGGTTTTGGAATCTACACCCTGTAGCTGCGCGGCATTCCAAGGATGTGCTCGGCAATGTAGTTCAGCGCCATCTGCTGGGTAACGGGGGCAAGCCGGAGCAGGTTGACTTCCCTCCACCATCTTTCGACATCGTACTCCTTTGCATAGCCGTAGCCACCGAAAACCTGCATTGCCCAGTAGCAAGCCTTTATCGCCGCTTCAACGGCAACAACTTTTGCCAAATTTGCTGCATCCCCAATCTCCTTAAAAACAGCTGCCATTTCAACCCTTTTCCTTGGATCCTTCACGTCCTCTATCTTGAACTTGGTATCGTAAAGCCAGGAGCTCTTGAACATCATAAGCTCTGCGCACTTTAAACTTGCAAATGCCTCAGCCAGCGGGAACTGCAGGCCCTGGTAGCTTCCAATTGGATCTGCGAAAACCTTTCTCTTCTTTGAATATTCGACTGCCTTCCGAATTGCAAGCTCCGAACCGCCAATTGCTCCCGCTGCAGCACTCATCCTCTCGGGATTCAGGACATCAAGAAGCAAGTACCACCCAAGATCTCTTTCTCCCAAAATTGAATCGTCTCCAAGTTTTAGATCGCTTATGCTAACTTCACAGGTCTTAGAGAAGTTTATTCCGTGCTTTGGAATTGGATTCCATTTTACAGATTTGTTCGGCAATTCTACGAGAAAGAGCGTGATTCCGAGCGTCCTCTTTGGGGCCTCCTCAGCCGAAGTGGTCCTCGCGATCAGCAGCATTAGCCCAGCCCTGTCAATCCCGCTTATGAAGATCTTGTTTCCGTTTACGATCCATTCATCCCCGCTCCTCACAGCTTTGGTTTTTATTGCGAGCGTGTTTGTTCCCGCATCCGGCTCTGTAAGGGCCATGCAGCATTCTAGTTCTCCCTTTGCTATTTTTGGCAAGTATTTTCTCTTCTGCTCCTCGTTTCCGTACCTTACAATTGGTAGGGCTCCGAATACTTCTGTGAGCACAAGGTACCATACTCCGCCAGCCCCGCATCCATTTGCTGCCAGCTCTTTCATTGCTATCAGCAGCTCTGTCATTCCGTATCCGCTTCCACCATACTCCTCGGGGATAACTATGCCGAAAAATCCTGCCTTGGCTATCGCTTTGAAAAACTCGTCGGCAAACTCTCCTTTTTCATCTTTTTCCCTCCAGTATTCCGGAGGAAAATCCTGGGCGATCTCCTTTGCGGAATTGGCAATCATCCTCTGCTCTTCTGTGAAATCGAAATTCATCCGACCACCCTCTTTTTCACGGCAACTTTCAATTCGCATTTCATGACAACGTCACCGGTCTGCTTTACGGTTTTGCACTCTATCGTTACAACTCCGTAGTTTCCTTTATCCTCCTTGGCCACAACCTTTCCCACCGCCTTTATCGTGTCCCCTATGAAAACGGGATTCGTAAACCTGAGTCTGTCAATTCCGTAGAATGCCAGAATTGTTTTCTCGATGAATCCCAGCCTTACAAGTAGTCCTGTAGTTATTGAGAAAATAAGAGCCCCATGTGCAATTCTCTGTCCGAAAATTGTATTTTTTGCAAATTCGGCATTTGTATGCAATTCGTTCCAGTCGCCAGTTATTCCTGCAAATAGGACGATATCAGCTTCCGTGATAGTTCTTCCGGGGGTTTCCATTTCTTTTCCAATTTCGAATTCTTCAAAATATAGCCCGTTCATAATTCCACCGGTTTAAAATATAATATATCGGTAATCTTTCCTTCTGGTCTATCCTTCCAGACGGCCTTAACCCTGGTTCCGGGTTTGAACTTCTCATGCACTTTTTTCCAGTCTTTTAGATCTATTCCGCCGAGATATGCTAGGAAACCTGTGTCCGCGCCGTCCAGCTTAACAACTCCAACAGCATACGGTGGATCTGGCAGGCCCGTGAATTTGACATAGGTGACAGACAGCGTCTCTACAACTCCTTCATCCTTGAGTTCAACCCAATCATTGCACTCTACAAAGCAGCGTTCGCAGAAGGCTCTCGGGGGTACTAAAACTCTGTTGCATTTCGGACACTTCACTCCAAGTATCTTTTTCTCTTTCAGAGCATGGAAAAACTTGCTTGCATGTTTTCCGGCCGAATGTTTGTATGGTATGTTCCAAAAAGATTCAAACTCAACTATTTCCAAAATTATCACCTCCCAAATTTTTTGCTTGATGAAACCATAAAAAGCGTGTGGAACTGCAGGGTTCCGCCCCATGCGTGCGCGAGGGCAACCCTTGCGTTCTCAACCTGATTTGAAGCTTCGCCCATCACTTGCAGCGAGGCCTCGATTATTCTAATGAGCCCGCTTGCCCCTATTGGGTTTGTGCAGAGAACACCTCCGGAGGGATTGGTTGGAATGTCTCCATCGGGAAAAGTTATACCATTTTTCGCGTAATCCTTACCTTCTCCTGGTTTGGCAAACCCAAGAGCCTCGAGTTCTAGGATTTCCTGAATTGAGAATGCCGAATAGAGCTCTGCAACATCGATATCCTTTTTTGGATCATCGATACCCACCGCCCTGTAAAGTCTTCTTCCCGCTAAAGCGAGCGAATCCCATACAGCTAAGTTCGGCCTGTCGCCGATATAGTAGTTGTCGCTTATCGTCACCTCCCCTAGGATCCAGGCCGGATTGTCCCTTATTTTCTTCGCTACTTCTTCCGATGCGAAGATCGCTGCCGCTGCGCCGTCGCTCCTAGGGCAGCACTCAAGCAGCTTTAATGGAGAGCAAATTACGGGGCTTTTCAGAACATCTTCTACGGTTACATCCATTTTTATATGTGCATATGGATTTTTTAGAGCGTTCTTGTGATCTTTAACGCTTACCCAGGCGATGTCCTCTTCCGTAGCCTTGAACTCGTGCATATATCTCGTTGCCTGGAATGAAGCAACGTGAATCGCTCCAACTCCGCTATGTCTTTCATAAATCGGATCCACAGCGGTGTTAAGAACGGACTGAGCATCTGCACACTCGCCAACCCTCTGAACTGCTATGGCCAGCACGACATCGAAAAGTCCGCTTGCAACGTGCTCGTATGCAGCCAGAGCCGTTGTCAGCCCGGTTGTTCCTCCGGTTGATATCTTCATGTGTGGCTTAAAGATGCCCGATGAGGTTGAATCCCAGAGCTCCGGTCGGTAAATTCCGTCAAATGGATCCATTGAGCCGTATACCACGGCTTCAATATCATTTATATTCAGACCTGAATGTTCTAGTGTCTTTTTCACAGCTTCAAAGGCAAGTTCTGGGTGGGTTTTATCTTCCCTTCTTGTTCTGAACTTTGTTTGTCCTACACCAACAATGGCAACTCTTCTCATTTTTCACACCCCCAACAAAGAGACGCAGCTCCTTCTGGCGTAACCGCTCATCGCATGCACCAAGGAGCTATCGAAAAGCCCTTCACGTAGTTTTATGGCAGCATTGGCCAGAAGGAACAAACCTGTTGTTCCGTAGGCATTCGTTGAAAGGGCGCCGCCGCTTGAATTTAGATTAAGAGAATCCGCGATTTCATAGCCTTTTCCCCAATCGGCAAGGCCCAGCGCTTCGAGTATCATAAGCTGATGATTGCTGACGAGGTCCATAACCTCGTAATTTTCGAAGGCCTTTATGTTGTCCATTTTTGCCTTTTTCATTGCCATTTTGGCGGCGAACTTTGTTGCCGGAAGCCTCTCGAAATCCTCAAAGTAGTAATTGGAATTGCTCCATCCGAATCCCTTTATCCACACAACGCTGTCGCTGAGCCTCTTGGCTATTGTGCCCTCTGCCAGTATGAGCGCGACGGCTCCATCGCAGTTTGCCGCAGTTTCCAGTTTTCGGAGCGGATAAACGGAGTATTCGGAATTCAGCACATCATCCAGTTTTAATTCCTCCCTCTTGAAGGCATATGGATTGCTCCTGGCGTTTTTTCTATCCCTAACAACGCATTCAGCTATTCTCTCCTCATCAACCCCGAACTTCGAGCTGTAGGCGTATTTTTGAATCGCGTAGTATGCCCAAATTGACAGATTTGTTGGTCTGTAAAAAAGTGGATCCAAGCTTTGGAGCTCCACGAGCTCCAGCGGGATTTCCGAGGTTGTACCAAATCCAACAACGATGCAAATATCGCTCAATCCCGCGAGAATTCTCATACACGCCATCGGAAGTGCAAAGGCTGCATCGTCTGCAACCCTTATCTCATGTCTCAGGTATCCCCCCGCAGCGGGGGCTACGTACATGTTTGCAATTGTTCTGCCTACGCCAAGATTATCGTAGCCTCCGAGAACAAAGCTGTCAATGTCTCCCCTGTCTATACCGGCATCGTTTACAGCTTTTTTTGCTGCCTCAAAAGCCAGATTGTAGAACGGCTCCTTGTGTATCCTGAAATCCGTAAGACCGATTCCTATTATACCTATTTTCATACCTCTTCTTTCCTGAGTTCCTCTATTATCGGTTTGGCTGCTTCTATTACCTTGAAAACGGCATCTGAGTTCATTATGCTGTCCAGATTTACCGCTTTTTGCACTTCCCATCCGAGCAGGATTTTCTTGATTGGAACCTCCAGCTTCTTGAAATTCAGCGTCATTGGAATTGCCGGAACCTGGATTATGTAGTCGGCTACGAAATGGGGCCCAAGATTCTTTCTCAGTTCATCGTTTATCTTCTGCTTGAGCTCTTCGGTCAGCTTCATTCCTTCTAGAAGTACAACGAAGAGAACGACTTTCCCCTTTACCTCCACAACCATACTGTTGACGATTTCCGGTATTGACTCAACAACCTTGTAGAAGTCGAGCGTCCCCATTCTAACTCCCTTTCTCTTTATAGTCGAGTCCGATCTTCCGAGGATTACTGTAGTCCCCCTGTCGGTAACTAGAAGCCAGTCTCCGTGCCACCATACGTTTGGAAACATCGAGAAATAGCTTTCACGATACCATTTGAATTCCGGATCGTTCCAGAAGTAAAGCGGCATTGAGGGCATTGGCAGCTCTATAACGAGCTCCCCGACCTCGTTGATGACGGGCTTTCCTTCAATGTTGTATGCCTCGACCTTGCATCCAAGCCATCTGCACTGCATCTCCCCTTTCCATACGGGAAGGGTTGGATTTCCTCCGACAAAGCCCGTCATTACATCGGTCCCGCCGCTGGATGGGTTCAGCCAGACGTCCTCCTTGACCTTCTTGTAGACCCACATGAAACCGTCGGGGGAGAGAGGTGCAGCGGTCGAGCCTATTTCCTTCAGTCTGTCAAGCTTGTACTGGCTTCCGGGCTCTAGCTGGAACTTCATGCATGCGTGCAGGAAAGGAGCGCTGGTGCCGAAAATTGTCAGTTTTTCTTTCTCGCAGACTTCCCAAAGAGGCTGCAGGAATCGAGACATTGGGCTGCCATCGTAGAAGACTATTGTTGATCCGGCCAGAAGCGCGCAGACAACGGTGTTCCACATCATCCAGCTTGGCGGGGAATACCAGAGCAATCTGTCCTTGTCCGTGAAATCCATATGGAAGGAACCTTTGTATATTTCCAGAACTATGCCGCCGTGTCCGTGAACGATCGGTTTCGGAATTCCTGTTGTTCCTGAGGTGTACAGAACCCAGAGAGGATGATCGAAAGGTACTTTTTCGAATGAAAGCTTCTCCTTTTCTTCCACAGTTTCCTGCCAGAGCAAAACTTTCTTGCCAACGTCAAGCTTTGGGCTTTCATGTATGTTCGGTATTAAGACAACCCTCTCTATCGACGGTATTGCCTCCACGAGCTTTTTGATATCCTCGAGTTTGTCGAACTTGTTCCCGTTGTAGTAGTAGCCATCTCCCGCAACCAGTATTTTCGGATTCAGCTGCTTAAACCTGTCAACTGCAGCTCTAACGGAGATCTCGCTTCCAACAGCAGCCCAGATTGCTCCAATGCTTGCTGTGCTGAGCAGGGCTATTGCTGTTTCCGGAAGCTGGCTTGAATAGGCGACAACTCTGTCCCCCTTCTTTACCCCCTGTCTTTTTAGCCAGCTGGCAAATGCAGCAACCTGTCTCTCCAAATCGCTCCAGCTCAGCGATCTCCTTAATCCGTCTTCTCTGACATAGACAACAGCTTCTCCTTCCCCTTTTTTGGCAAAGGCATGTTCGGTAAAATTTAGAGTTGCCCCTTCAAACCATTTCGCTCCCGGCATTTTTCTCTCGCTTAGAACGAACTTGTAGTTGCTGTAACTCTTGACACCAGAATACTTCCATACTGTTTCCCAAAATTCCTCCAAATTTGTAACAGACCAGTTCCAAAGTTTTTTATAGTTTTCTATGTTTTCCAGAGCATTTTCGGAAATTTCAAAGTCTTTTCCTTGTCTTTTCAACCACTCGACGTATTTAGCCATGTTTGTTTCCTTTATGAACTCTGGATCAGGCATCCACAATATTTCGGGCTTCATTCTCCACCTCTAAAGTAAATAGATGTGAGCAACTATTAAAAGATTGAGTTTAAAAGTGAGCATAATTAAGCATTAAATCACATAAGCTATAAATCATTGCTCATTTTAAATCATATCATGGGAATTGGACCAGAGGGGAAAAACCCTGATTGAGCTCCTTGAGGAATCTGAAAGGAGGTTTAGAGAAACAGGATATTACTGGGGATTGGAAAGATTGGAGCTTTACGAGAAGGATCCCCTCAAATGGGAGAGGGACAGAGCCAGATTGAGGGCGATAGTTGTCCTCGCCAGAGAAGCTGCAACGAGGATTGTAGCTTCACCAATAACTAGGAGCATAGGAGAAACATGCTGGGTATTGTTCACGCCGGAAGGAGACTCGGTTGTTCTCTCAACAGGCATAATCGTGCATGTTCACACGATGAGCGAGGAGATAAAGTGGATGATAAGGAGGGGATACGAAGAAAATCCCGGAATTAGGGATGGCGACGTTTTCATAGGCAACGATCCTGCTCTTGGAAATGTTCACACAACAGACGTGCATGCCCTTACACCAATTTTCTATCAGGGTACCCTAGTTGGCTGGGTAGGTTCTGTGACGCATCAGGTTGACATAGGTGCGAATACTCCTGGCCATGACATATGCACCAGTACATCAAGATTTGAGGATGGCCTCTACATGGAATGCGAGCTTGTGATGAGAGAAGGTAAGCTATTCCCTCACTATTACGAGAGATCGAGGAGGGGTGTGAGAACGCCGCTATATTTCGATTTGGATGAAAAAGCTAGACTAGCTGGCAACGAGATGGCCAAAAGGAGCATAATGGAATTTATAAGGGAAAATGGACTGGAATACTATCTAAGGCTTGTGAGAGAAATAATAGAGAAATCGAGGAGAGATTATCTGGCGAGAACCAAAGAAAGGCTTGTTCCCGGAAGATATAGGGCTCTGTCGTTTTCTGAAACCCCCTTCATTTCGGAGGCTTGGCAACCTCAGGCCCGCGATGACTGGCTGCATCCATTGCCAATGGAAGTCTGGATATCCGAGGATGGGAAATGGATTGTGGACCTAGAAGGCAGCAGCGGAACAGGACCCTGGCCTTGGAATGGCGGAATCTCACCTTTTATGGGTGGATTCTGGGTTGTGATGACCCAGATAATAGGTTACTCGGAAACTGTGAACGAGGGATTTGTGAAGGCCATAGAGTTTAGATTTCCCGAGAGGTGGGTAGCGGATCCGAATCCATACATTTCCAGAAATGTTCCCTAGTACTTTTTGATTCCGCAAATGCAGGCAATATACAGAACAGTTGCTCTTGGAGCATTTTCTAGGGGTATAGTGGAGGAGGGAGCTGCGGGATACGGTATGACCGCAGATGCTGTTCAGGGAGGCGGAGTTACAACCGGAAGAACTGGGCATCCTCCCGGGATTTATTATCCGATTTCAACCTTCGAAATAGCTGGACAGGGTCTTGGAGCTAACGCTGTTAGAGATGGCCTTGATTACGGTTATGCAATGTGGAATCCGGAAGCTGATATTGGAGACGTTGAGGAATGGGAGAGGATTCAGCTGGGCTTTATATATCTCGCAAGAAAGGTGAGAACAAACACGGCGGGATATGGGGAGAGAAGGGGCGGGAGTGGATATGCACATGTTGCGGTTTTCTTCGGCAGCAAAGACAACGTGGTTCAGAATTTGAACATGGGCAAGGTTTTCACGAATACAGGCCTCTGTGGCGGTTATCCGGCGCCAACGCCTTCAACCCTGCTGGCCAGGGGTGTAAAGTTTGACGAGATGGTTTCAAAGAAGCTGCCCTATCCTCTTGAAGACAATCCAGCGAAACCGGAATTCGAGAAGTATCTCAGAGGGCTGTGCAGGCATATAGAGAGACTCGACTACTCAACCCACTTCCCCCGTCCACTTTCGGAAGGCGACTTCTACTATTTCAAGCAGAACGGGGCTCCTGGTTATGGTGATCCGCTCGACAGACCGCTCGAGCTCTGCGAAAAGGATCTCAACGACCTGATATATACCCCGGATATCATGGAAAGAGTTTATGGTGTTGTAGCCCATTACGACGAGAGTAAAGGACTCTGGAAGGTGGACAAAGAAAGATCTGAAAGATTGAGGGATGAAATTAGGAAGGAGAGGTTGAAGAAGGCGGTCGATTTTTCTGAGTTTTACAGGAGGGAAAGGGAGAAAATAATCGAGTCAAGGTTCATTAGGCCTGTTGCAAAAATGTACGCGGAGCAAAAGGAAATATCGCCTAGATGGTGGAAGGAATTCATAGAATTCTGGCAGTTACCTGAAGATTATGTTCCAGAGGCTGAGGATCTTGAGGAGTACAGGGAAAAGGTCTACAGAAAACACGAGGAGCTGATTGGAAGGTATAGGAGAATGCTAGAGGAGAAAGGTTACGATCTTTCCGGAATCAAGCATTTACTACTTTCGGAAAGGAGGTGAGGAAAATGGCAAAGATTCCCGTTGTTCTGGGAATAGACACGGGAGGTACAATGACAGATACCGTTTTGGTGACAAGAGACGGAAGTTTTGTCATAGGAAAAGCTCAGACAACGCCGGAGAATGAGGCAGTAGGAATCATAAACTCCCTCAGAGATGCGGCAAAGAAGTGGGGAATGAGCATCGAAGAGATTGCTGCAAATCTCAGGACTATAATTTATTCTGGAACGATAATGCTTAACAGGGTTCTGGAAAGAAAGGGACTGCAGCCCATTGGAGTGATAACGACCGCTGGTTTCGAGGACACGCTGAGAATGGGCAGATCAAGGCAGGCATGGAATGTTCTAAGCTATGCTGAAAGGCTTCATGCGGTTTCACACTTCTATCCCGAGCCACTGGTTCCCAGAAACATGATTGTAGGAGTAAGGGAAAGAATACTGGTTACAGGCTTGGAAATGATCCCGCTCTACGAGAATGAGGTGGAAGAAGCTGCCAGAAAATTGATTCAGAGAGGTGCGAAGGCAATAATAATTGCCTTCCTGAATTCCTGGTCAAATCCAAAGCATGAAATCGAAGCTGAGGAGACAGTGAAAAAGGTTGCCAGTGAACAGGACCTTGAAATCCCCATCTTTTTATCGCATAGAATTGCCCCGATTCTGGGTGAGCTGCGGAGATTGAACGCTGTGGTGATACAGGTTTATGCTGCCGAACCTTCAAGGGAACAGTTCAGGATAATGGAAGGGGAATTCAGAAAAAGAGGATTTAGAGCTCCGCTTTATATATTCACGAACTGTAGTCCCTCCGACATTCGATAGGCTAATCCATACTGTAAATTCAGGTCCTGCGGGCGGATGCGTTGGTGTGAAGAACATAGCCGACATCTACGGATTCGACTATGTTATCGGAACGGATGTTGGCGGCACGTCTTTCGATGTAACCCCGATAATAGCAGGACAGCCTCTCATGGCTCCCTACACAACTATTGAGAGGTTTGAGGCTGCAGTTCCATCTCTTCGTGTCGAATCCATTGGTGCCGGAACTGGTAGCTACGTTAGGGTTGATCCCGTTACTAAGGGTATCAAAATTGGACCGGACAGCGCCGGGTATCGCATAGGGGTCTGCTGGAGGGAAGGAAAAGTAGAAAATGTTACGATAAATGATGCGATGGTGGTTCTGGGTTATCTAAATCCGGATTACTTCCTGGGGGGAGATATAAGGCTTGATAAAAGGAGGGCTGAGAAAGAATTTGAAAAGCAGGTTGCGGAACCCATCGGGCTCAGCTTGGATGATGCGGCCTGGGGAAGCTATACAATGGTTGCAGATCACATGAGATTACATCTTGAAAGCATTGCAAGGGGATTGGGTTTTTCGCCCGAGAACTTTTACCTTGTCTCCTATGGCGGAGGAGGGCCAAGTTTGGTGGCGGCCTATACTGCTGGTTTAAAATTTGTCGGTGTTTTGGTTCCAGAGATAGCTCCAGCATTTTCCGCCTGGGGAACAACGCTTTCGGATATAGGAATCAGGGCGGAGAAATCCATGGAATTGTATGTTCCGCCCCTTCCCGGAATGATGCCTCTCGGAATTTCCGAAATGATAATGAGGGGCGTGGCAGAGATGCTCAAAATTAAAGTAAGGGACATTTCGGAGCTTGAAGGTATCAGGAATTTGCTCTATGCAAACGCCGTGAATTCTTTGAGCATGGCTTGGAAGGAACTGAGCAGCTACATTGAAGAAGAATTCAGGCGTGCAGGTCTGAGCGGGGAGGTTAAGATAAGGCCCGCAGTCAGAATGCTGTACGCCGGAATGCTGGATGATGTCGAAGTTGAGGCGGGCACGATGGAAGTTGACGAGGAGCTCATAAAAAAGCTGTGCGAATCCTTTGACAGCCTTTTTGAAAAAATATACGCTTCAGCCGCAAGGAGCAGGGAATTTGGTTACACGATAACAAGGGCAATTCTAACGGGCTACATTTCCTTGCCAAAACCTGCATTCTTGGAAGAAGAGGAGACAGCAGCAATCCCGAAAGAGGCATATAAAGGAGAAAGGGAGATTTACTGGGATGGAAAGTGGTATGATGCAGAAATTTACGAAATGGGTCTTTTGAGGGCAGGAAATAGAATCGAAGGCCCTGCGGTAATTGAATCCCCCGCTTCAACGTATGTTCTGCCACCTGGCCATTCGACTAAGCTTGACAGAAGAAGGATATTCTGGCTGGAGGTGAAGAAATGAGCGAAAAACTGGAAAGAAAAATTGAGCAGATAGAAAGGTTAATCGAAAATAAGGCAGGCGATAGGGAGATTTTTGAGGTAATTGCAAGCGAAAAGGATCCAGAAACAGCTTTTGATGCGATTTTGAACTATTTCCAGAAGAAGGTTCCTTGGAGCGAGAAAATACTGCTCCCCCTTTCAAAGCACCTCTTCATAGTATGCAAAAATGGTAAACCGATAGTGAAGGCTGCATGCGGATACGAGTTTGGCGATTTTAGAATCAACTGGAAGGTTTTCTGCAAGGTAATAGTCAGGGATTCTCGCGAAAGCCTTGAAGAGATTTATCCACCTCTGATGCACAGCGATCCAGAATGGATGGAAATCCGCGAGTATATATGTCCAGGTTGCGGAAAGATTCTATCCGTTGAAGCAGTTCCTCCAGGATATCCGCCTGTTTTTGAATTTCTGCCCGACATAGTTACCTTTTATGAAAAATGGCTTGGCAGGGAATTTCCGTGCGAGAAGGTGGAATTCAGGGATTTAACACCCGAATTCATCAGAAAGCTTCAGCTTTGAGGCATTTAGATTCAAAAAACTCCTATTTTTAACGCCCCCGCCGGGATTTGAACCCGGGTCTGAGGCTCCGAAGGCCTCAAGGATGTCCCCTACCCCACGGGGGCTAGGCTTTTAAACGCTAAACTTATATTTAAAGTTCTCCCCCTAGTTTCATGAATTTCAGAGCGATAGAGGATAGAATTACAAGCTTTATCAGGGACTGCGTTGAGAACTCCGGCTCCAAGGGGGTCGTTCTCGGTCTGAGCGGTGGTGTTGACAGTTCTGTTGTCACTTTCCTCTGCGTTAAAGCCCTTGGCAGAGAAAGAGTTCTCGCAAACATAATGCCCGAGAAAGGTGTGACAGCAAAAGAGGACGTCGAAGACGCGCTGCTCGTTGCAAAAATGCTCGGAGTGGAGTACAACTTGATCGAGATAAGCCCGATAGTTTCCGCGTTTTTGGATGTCATTACAAAAAATAAAATAGATAAAAATGCTTTAATAAATTTAAAGCCAAGAATTAGGATGGCAATAAACTACTTCTACGCCAATGCACTCCGTAGACTTGTCGTTGGAACCGGCAATAAGAGCGAGATAATGATAGGCTATTTTACAAAATATGGTGATGGTGGTGTGGATTTGCTGCCAATTGGGGACCTCTACAAGACCGAAATCTTTCAGTTTGCAAGATACCTTGGCGTTCCGGAGAGAATAGTGAGGAAAAAGCCAACCGCGGGCTTATACGTTGGACAGACGGATGAGGAAGAGATAGGAATGAGCTATGCTGAGCTCGACGAAATTTTGAAGGAAATAGAAAAGGGAAAGGTTAGGGATGACGAGAAATTCAAAAGGGTAATGGGGCTTGTAAAAGCTTCGGAGCACAAGAGGGCTATGCCCCCAATCCCGAGGGTCAGGGATCTGCTGTGAGGCCTCTGATATTGGTAATCCTCCTGCTTCTACCAATTCCCGTTCTGGCTGACACAATTTACGGAACAGTCTACCACTGGTACACGCTCGAGCCAACAGAAGCGGTTGTTACTATAAAAAATGGGGTAGAGCAGAGAATGGTAACCCTGAATGGCAGCTATAGCTTCGAAGTGAAGCCCGGAAAATACACGATAATTGCCAAGAGTAAGAATCTGATCGCTGTTGAAAACGTTACGGTTGAGGGTAACACGAGGTTCGACTTAATCCTTTTTCCCGAGCTAGAAATTCCTGAAGAAGTTCCCGAGATCCCTGAGATGCCTGAGGAAAAAGATTACAGCTATTTTGCCATATTTGTTTGCTTGGCCGGAATAATGGCAATCGCGGTCCTGAAGAAAAGGAAGAAGAAAAAGGAAGAAATATTTCCCGAGGATCTTAAGGCTGTTGTAGAGGTTATAAAGGCGAACGGTGGCAGAATAACGCAGAAGGAGCTCAGAAAGAGGCTTGGATATAGTGAAGCGAAGATGAGCCTTATAATAGCGGACCTAGAAAGAAGGGGAATCGTAGAAAAGGTCAGGAAGGGGAGGGGGAATATAATATTTCTCAAAAATCCATGATCTCGAATTTCAGTCCTTCTTCAAGAAGCGTTCTCATTAGATCGTTTAGTCTGCTCTCTGTGCAGACAGTTATTACGCCGCATCCGTGGTGAGCGGCCTCAACGCAGACCTCCTTTGCCCCGAAGAATATCGGTTCAACCCCCGCTTTTCTTGCGGAAACTAGAGCTTCAATCCCGATTGCAACAACAAGGCTTCTTTTTCTGTTCCTTATAAGTTCCCTGAGCTTTTCTATGTTCGCCTTTCTGCTTCCTCCCTCGGTAACATCCGGGATTTTTGCAACTATTATCTCCCCTTTGTGAGGGGCTTCAAAGCTTCCGGTTGGCTTCAGTAAAACTTCTTCCCCGCTGCCAGCCGTTGTTAGGGCGATGCCGTTTCCGTTGATATCTTTCCTTGCAAATATCAGCCCATCCTCGAACCAGTATCTGATTTTAGATTCCTTCTCGATGTCCTCGACTGCAATTGCAACTATTGTTTTCGAATAGAGCTTTTTCAGCATTTCTTCAGTAAAAACGTGCAGATCAAGCAGGTTCTTTGTCAGCCATTCTTCACCTTTCTTAGTTATTTCATAGTATCCGCGGTGAACAACCCTTACGAATCCCTCCGAAACGAGTTCTTTGAAGTATTCAGAAATAGCCTGTGGGGTTAGATTCAGTTTCTTCGCGATATCTCTTTGGTTGCATTCCGGATTCAACATGAGTTCAGTCAGTATGAGAAGCTGGACTGTATCCTTTCTTTCCTTTAGGATCATGAAAGAAATTTTCGTGAAACAATAAATTTTTTGTGCTAACATAATTATAATGAGAAAGGCTTATATACCTTTTGTGCTAATTATTACAAGAATATCGGGAGCATGTGCCCAAGTTGGGCTCTGGAATATAGCCCGCAGGTTAACGAGATCTGCGGGATGGGGGAGCTTGGCTTTGAACCGGCAGATGAGGGGAAAGGCGTAAAGCCTCCCTTAACGCCGGAAAACCTGCCTTTCAAGGTAGGGCACTCATAGGGTGGTGTAGATGGTAAAAATAGTTCACGCTCAAACCGTGCTGCCTGAAAATGTGTTGGAGGAGCTGAAGAAGAAGACTGGAGAACCTGCGACAAAGGATGCAATAGCAAAGGCTGTCGAGCACTATCTGGTCTGCCCTTATACCCACGAGGAACCCCTTAAGAAAAAGCTGGAAGAGGTTATAAAAAAGAAGCAGAAGGAATAATTTTTTAGAATTTTTGGTGCTCCAGATTTTTTTATGAGCATAATTCTTTTTACGGGGAAAGGGGGGGTAGGGAAAACGACCGTTGCTGCGATGACGGCAATCAAAGCTTCGAATCTCGGCTATAAAACACTTGTTATTTCAACCGATCCGGCGCACAGTCTTTCAGATTCCTTCCAGTTTCAGCTCGGTGCAGAGCCCAGAAAAATTGCCGAAAGGCTATACGGAATTGAAGTGAATGTAGAGCATGAACTTAGGCAACACTGGGATATTATAAAGGACTATCTCCTCCTCTTTTTCAAATCTCAGGGTATTGAGGATGTGATAGCCGAGGAGCTAGCAATTCTTCCCGGTTTCGACGAGATTGCAAGTCTTCTGAAGCTCCTCGAATTCGGTGAGAAGGGTGATTACGATGCGATAATTCTTGACTGTGCGCCAACCGGTGAAACCCTCCGCCTTCTGAGCGTTCCCGAAGTTGCAAGATGGTACATGAATCGTTTTTTTGGAATAGAGAAAAAGCTTATGAAGATCGTGAAACCGATAGCTGAGCCGCTGATAAAAGTCCCCCTGCCCTCGGAGGAAGTAATGGACAAAGTTCAGGAAATGTACGAAAAAATAGGCAGAATAAAGGATCTGCTGGAGGAGAGGGCTGCGGTGAGGATTGTGATGAATCCCGAGAAGATGGTGATAAAGGAATCCGAGAGGGCCTTCACTTACTTGAACCTTTTTGGCTATACAGTTGACTGCGTGGTTGTGAACAAGGTTTTTCCGAAGGAGTCTGGCGAGTTTCTTTCAGAATGGGTGAGGATGCAGGAAGAATATCTGGAAAGGATAAAGGAGTCTTTTCCCGTTCCGATCATTCAGATTCCATTCCAGCGCACGGAAGTTGTCGGGGAGAGGCTCTTTGAATTGGCTGAGAAAGTTTTCGACTTCGATCCCACAAAGAAATTGATCGAGGGCAAACCGATTAGGGTTGAAAAGGAGGGCGAATTTTTCGTTCTGAGCATGAAAATCCCGTTTGTTAAAAAAGAGGACATAGAAATCTACAGGAGAGGTGAGGAACTCACAATTGTTGCTGGACAGTGGAAAAGAACGATCTTTCTCCCTCAGGCTCTTAGGATCAGGGAGACTGTGGGGGCAAGCTATAATAACAATGAATTGAGAATTAGATTCAGGTGATGGTATGCCTAGGGAAGTTAGGGTCCCTTTTCCGAGCTTGGAGGACCTGTTTCCCCCGGAATTTGTTGAACACTCTATGAAGGCATACAAGGAATTTCTCCTGGCCATTAAAAGTCTGATAGATGCGCAGCTCGAAAGAATAGAGAAAATGGAAAAGAGGGAAAAGAAGGAAATAAAGAAAATTGAGATTGAATGATCCAAAAGATGAAAGTTAGGTAGTTCGTTCTCATATTTTTGTAGCTGCTACATAGAAGCATAATAGCAAGGTTGATTAACAATTTCTTCCAGATTTTTGAGGTATGCCATGGAGTGACGAATTCTGGGATAGAGAGGAGTGCATGCCGAAGAAGGAACTCGAAGAGCTTCAGTTCAAAAGGTTGAAGGAGACCATTCGGAGGGCTTACGAAAATGTCGAATTTTTCAGAAAAAGGTTTAAGGCTGCAAACATCACGCCCGATGACATAAAGAGTTTTGATGACTTTGCAAAGATACCCTTCACGACTAAGGAACACTTTGCAGAGAATTATCCTTTTGGGCTTTTTGCTGTTCCTAAAAGCGAAATAGTTAGAATCCACACGTCCAGCGGTACTTCAGGTAAACCAAAAGTTGTGGGGTACACGGCAAGAGATGTCGAGAATTGGGCAAACCTCATCGCAAGATGTCTTTACATGGTCGGAGTTAGAAAAGGTGACGTATTCCAGAACATGGTGAACTACGCATTCTTCACCGGAGGTCTCGGCTTTCAGCTTGGAGCCGAAAAGCTCGGGGCAATGACGATACCCGCAGGTGTTGGAAACACGGAGAGGCAGGTTCAGTACATGGTTGATTTCGGAACAAGCGTTATACACTCAACTCCGAGCTACGCGCTGCATTTGAAGGAAGTTGCCGAGAGTATGGGGTTGATAGAAAAGCTCAGGTTGAGAATCGGGTGTTTCGGTGCCGAACCATGGAGTGAGAATACCCGAAGAAGACTTGAAGATGCATTCGGAATAAATGCGTATGACAGCTACGGCCTGAGTGAGATGAATGGGCCCGGGGTTGCATTCGAGTGCAGGGAGCAGCAGGGGCTACATATCTGGATCGATCACTATTTCGTTGAGCTTGTGGATCCGAAAACAGGGGAGAGGGTTGGAGAAGGGGAGAAGGGGGAGCTAGTTCTTACACCCATAACTAAGGAGGCAATGCCATTGCTGAGGTACAGAACCGGAGACATAACGGTGATGGAAAGCGAAAAGTGCGCATGCGGTAGGACGCATCCCAGGCTCATGAGAATTCTCGGAAGGAGCGATGACATGCTCATCGTTCGCGGTGTAAACGTTTTCCCGAGCCAGATAGAGCATGTACTGATGCAAATTCCCGAAGTTGGAGATAACTTCCAGATAATCCTGACAAGAAAGGGATCTCTCGACGAGATGACAGTTAGGGTTGAAGTGAGGGATGAATTCTTCACCGGGGAACTTGAGGATCTTAAGAAACTGCAGGAAAAGATTCAGAAAGCACTGCAAAGGGAATTGATGCTGAGGACAAACGTCGAACTTGTCGAAAAGGGAAGGATAGAGAGATCAACGGGGAAGGCTAAGAGGGTTTTAGATCTGAGGTCAGTCTGATCTCTCAACGATCCACTTTATAGCCTCTTTCCAGAGCTTCGCGTGCGAGCTCTTGCTGACTGTGAGCCCTATGTGGCCCTTGTCGACGCTTAAGGCCTTCTTATCCTTTGAGGGAATTTTTTCCAGGAAGGGGATTACGGAGCTTGGAGGAGTTATGTGATCCCTCTCAGCATACAATGCTAGAACGGGCATGGTGATTCTGTTCAGGTCAACTTTTCTCCCGTTCACGTCGAATTCGTTCTTTATAAGCTCGTTTTTGTGGTACCATCTCTCTATGAATTCATCGTAAACATTCCCAGGAATGGCCGGGGAATCGAAGATCCAGAAGTCCATGTAAAAGAATTCTTTAAGGAATTTCGGATCATCGAGGTTGTCAAGAAGACCTTGGTATTTTGAAAAAACCAGTCGAACAGGGTCGACGAGAAGGAAGGATATGTTTAGCATTTCTCCGCTAACGTTCCCCACAGCCCTTGTGATCTTCCTGGGATTCAGGTGTTTTGCCCAGAGGGCGAGCGTGTTTTCGGTATCGAAGTTTATCGGTGGTGTTTGGATTACCAAGTTCTTTACTTTTTCCGGATGTAGGCTGGTGTATATAACTGCAAGCGTCGAGCCCAAGCAGTAGCCGTGCAGAGTTATAGCTTCAACGTTTCTTTCCTTTCTAATCTTTTCCACGCAGAAATCTATGTAGTCTATGTAATCTGAAATTCTGAAGAATTTGTCCGCCCTTTTCGGGTATCCCCAGTCTATCATCCACACGTCAATACCTTCAGCTATAAGCTTTCTAACAACGCTAACTTCTTCGTGCAGATCTAACACGTATGGGCGATTTATGAATGCGTAAACCAAGAGAAGGGGAATTCTGTGCTTCCTTTCTCCTTTGAAATGCAGCAGTTTGAAAAGCCAGTCCTCATGAACAACCTCGTAATCGCAGCTCCAGGGTTTTACCTCAACACCTCTAATCTTTTCTATCATGCAGCCTCACCTCCAGAGCCTCGAGTCTTTTCTCGAGCTCAGCTATCTTTCTCCTGAGATCCATTATTCTTTTGTAAGCCTCATCGAGCTGCGAAACCGTGGCAAATGGACTTGCCGGGTTGTTTTCAAGCATCAGCTCAAAGAACCTTCTGAGGTAGTAAATATGGTCGAATAGCGCATCGAAAAGCCTTTGTTGCAGATCCAAATACTCTTCAGACTTTAGGAGGACATCAAACTCCTTTGCAAGGAAATCCTGAAGCAAATTCTTGAATTCATCAAAGCTCTTGACATTTGATCTGGACAGGAAATCGCAGAAGTTCTCGATCGATCTCCTGAAAGCTTTTCTCAGCATTTCGCGGTACTTTTCATAATCCGAAACGAAGTCACCCCAGTGCTTCATGCAGTCGATTAAGTAGTTCTTTGCATCTGCCGGCAGGGCAAAGGGAAGATCCTGTGGAAATGCTGTCTGGAATTCGAATTTCTTTGCGAAATCGAGCCAGTCTTCTATAAACCTGTCAAATGGAGTCTTGGGGACTGGCTGGGATAGAAGCTGCAGGGTTAGCCTCATGTGGGATGTTAGAGATTCGACGAAGTCTGTATAGGCGGAAACAACATCTCTCGTGGTGATCAGATCCTGAAGTGGAAAAATCGATCTTATCACCCTTTCGTTGAAAATTATGAGCTCGAATGGCCGGAGGAAAAATCTGAATAGTTCTTCGAATATCTTGTCAAAATCTTCTAGGTAATCCAATTTTCCGAGGGTACTGTATTGCTCCCAAATTCTTTTGAGATACTCCCTCGCAGCAAGGTTGCGGAGGATCAGTTCAAAAGACTCCTTCGGGAGCTTTCTATAAACCTCTATCATAATATAAAGTGATTTTTCAATTTCAAAAAGATTTCGTTTTTTCCCCAATGAGATAAGATAAAAAATTTTTATGGAAAATTTAATCTAAAATACTGAAGGCTTAGCTTTTAATCCGACGCGGCTTGCTTTGATTTGAGCCTTATGACGAAGGTTGCACCTTTGGGTTTCGTATCCTCAACCCACGCTCTCCCGCCGTATCTTTCGACCACCTTCCTTACAACGTACAATCCCAATCCGCTTCCGGTTGCGGGATCAAGCGTGAAGCCCGGTTCGAAGATCTTCCTTTTCAATTCGCTTGGGATTCCGATTCCATAATCGATTATTCTTATCTCGCATTCTCCGTTTATCTCGCTGAGCATGAAGTCAATTCTTTCAGTTTTCCCGTGTTTTATGGCATTGTTCACTATATTGTCTATAACCGAGTAAATAGCGTCATCAGCCAGTGCAAAACAGTTGCCATGGATCTTGTATTCGATGTTGTAGAATTTCATCACATCTTCAACAACCTCTCTGATATTTGTAGGCTTCAGAAGGCTTTTATCTACAGAGATCGCCATTTCCAGATCCCTTATCTTGTTCAGGTACTCGTTTGTTTCCTCAACTGCTCTTATCGCCTTCTGCAGGTAATTCTCATCTTTCTCCTGCAGGTAAACCTCTATGTAACCCATGATTATCTGGAGCTTGTTTTTAACATCGTGTCTTACCATTTTGTTTATTATTGAGAGCACCTCCCTCATTTCATTTACCTTTCTGTATAATTCCGCCAGTCTATCCTTTTCTTCAACAACCTCCTGGTAGCTCGGAATCGGCATGTCCATCGAGTACAGGTAAATCAGTCCTCCGAGGACTGCTGCAAGGCTCATTGCGTAGAAAACCAGGGGGATTGCGAGGGTTGTAATTCCTGCAGCAATCATGGTGCTGGAAATGAAATTTAGCAGGAAGAAAAACAGCGCAACGTAGTAATATGCTTTTGCCTCCACCTCTCGGTAAATTCTGACTAGCAGAGTAAATATGAATACGAGCACTATACCCATTAGGCTTGTTAGGCCGAAGAATTCCATAAAGGAGGGCTCGAATGAATGAAGGATTGAGATTGAAAAAACAAAAGTCAAAAAGATCGCAACAGCGACTGAGATTACAACATCCCTGAGCCTTATGAAGGCAATTTCCATTCCGATTCTCCAGCATCCAAATGTGAGAAGTGGGAAGTAGGATAGCACAAAAATCACCGATGCGATTTCGGGCATTCCTTTGAGCACCTCTTTAAGCCCCTCTCCATAGTCGGTTGTTTCCAGACTTCTGTAAGAAAGCTGTATTGCCGCAAGATTGAAGAGAATCGTTAGGAGTATGCAGAGAATGAACAGCTTTCTATCTTTATCCCATTTAAGAGCCAAAATTGTTGAGATGGCCAGTGCGGCGATGCACAGGGAGGTTAGATAGATCCGGGCATAATCGATTGGGCTTATTGGCATGGGCAATAAATTTGGAAGGGCGATCGGAAGCCCCACTACTGTTGTAATAATTATTACTATGTACCATAAGACCATGCCTTAGATTTTTTGAAAAATTTAAAAATTTTCCTTTCTGCGAAAAGCTTTTTTGCTGTTCAGGAAATAATTTTTATGGATACTCTAAAAAAAATTGAGGAACTGATAACTGGGGAAAGATTCTCCGAAGCTTTCGGCCTTCTGATATCGGAGGCTCCAGAAGATCTGAAACCTATAATTGAGAAGTCAATTTCTGAACCGGAAATTCTTAAGGATATTGAGGGATTTTGGAAGGATCTGGCTTTGCTGGTTCACTTCTCCTATTCATCGACAATGCTTTCAAAGGAGAACGACAATCGATCCCTCGTTTCCTGTGTTGTAGCATCCGTTAGCGCAATCAAGATTGCGATGAAACTCGGGGCAATGAGGGTTGCGCCAAGGATGATGCTTAACGCCGGCAGAGCCCTAAGCATTATGAAAATGGATGAAAGGGCGGAGAGAATGCTTTTAGAGGCAGAAAAGATCTGCATCGATTACGGAAATGAGGATGAGCTTTTGAACGTTTACAACGAACTTTCAAGCCTCTACTACGGAGAGGGCAGATACGAGGAGGCAAGGGAGAAGATAGATTCCGCATTGAAACTGGCAGCTCAGAGGGAAGATGAAGCTGTAGCGGAGAGCTTTTCAATTGCTGCCGAGATCTATGCAAAGCTTGGCGAGTTTGAAAAAGCAGAGGGGTTCTATGAGAAGGCGAGAGAATTGCTCCAGGAAATAGTGAGGCAGGAGAAATCCAGCAAGCTGGAGCTCGGGATATTGCTGAGCAATTACGCAATATTTTGCAGAAGGCTCGGAAAATATGGAGAGGCTGAAAAAATGCTTTTGGAGTCCCTTGAAATCTTTGAGGAACTCGAAAAGCTGGACTTCACATTTGCCCAGTTTGTTGCAACAAATTTGAGACACCTTGGAGATCTTTACAGGGAAATGAAAAGATTCGAGGATGCTGAGGAGTTCTACAAGAGATCGCGCGAGAAGTTTAGGGAGATCCAGCAAAGCTGGGAAGGTTTTGCCTGCTAAAAATTTAAAATTTTATAAAAAATAAATCCACAAATCAGAATTAAATTTTCAGATAACTGGGCAAAATCTTTAAATAGATAGTTCTAAGTCTAGGATAAAATTTAATCAGAACAGATGGGAGGGGATGTGGTTGAAATCCATCATTGAAGAAGCCCTTTCAAGGGCTGAGAGAGAAAAAAGAGAAAAGGCGGAAGATAAGGTGCCTGAAAACGTAGAGGATGAAATTGTGGAAGTGCTCAGGGAGCTTAAGACAGTTATAAAGGTTATTGGTGTTGGTGGAGCGGGATGCAACACGATTACAAGGCTTTATGAGGAAGGAGTTGAAGGTGCTGAACTGATTGCAATGAACACGGATGTTCAGGCTCTGTATTACACAAAAGCCCATAAAAGGCTTCTGCTTGGTAAAAGAAGAACCAGAGGGCTTGGAGCCGGAAGTTTGCCACAAATAGGCGAGGAAGCCGCAAAGGAAAGCGAGGAAGAGATAAAGAAGATTGTGGAAGGTTGCGATATGGTATTTGTTACCTGCGGTCTTGGCGGCGGGACGGGTACGGGAGCCGCTCCGGTTGTTGCCCAAGCAGCCCAAGAAGCCGGAGCCTTAACGATTGCGGTTGTTACTTTTCCGTTCACGGCTGAGGGCTCTGTAAGAAGGGCAAATGCTGAGGCAGGACTTGAAAGGCTGAAAGAAGTAACGGACACAGTAATAGTTATCCCGAACGACAGGCTTCTTGAAGTCGTTCCGAACTATCCGATTAACCTAGCCTTCAAGGTTGCCGATGAAATCCTTATGAGGGCTGTGAAGGGAATAACGGAGCTAATAACCAAGCCCGGGCTCATAAATCTGGACTTTGCGGATGTTAGAACGATAATGGAAAAGGGAGGAGTTGCGATGATAGGTCTTGGAGAGGCAACTGGAGAAGAAAAAGCGCTTGAATCGGTTAGAAAAGCTTTAAAGAGCCCGCTGCTCGATGTCGACATTACCGGAGCAAAGGCCGCTCTTGTGAACGTAACTGGCGGTCCGGACATGACGGTTGAAGAAGCTGAGAGTGTGGTCGAGGAAATATACTCCAAGCTGGACTCGGATGCGAGGATAATATGGGGGGCAATGATCGATCCAGAACTGGAGAACACTATAAGAACGCTTGTAATCGTTACCGGCGTAAAGAGCCCTCAGATATTCGGTAAGAAATATCCCGTCGCCCAGAAGTTTGGAATAGATGTCGTGAAGTAAAGTTTAATAACAGCTTAAGGACTCACGGTATGCAAATCAAAGAGGTACTCAGGGAGTACTATAACGTGCTTAAGATGTCAAAAAAACCCAGTAGAGAGGAATTCACGCTGACAGCAAAGGTAGCTTTGGCTGTAATGTTCGTAGTCGGGTTTGTGGGCTTTGCGATATATTTACTCCTAGAAGTTCTTCCGGGCGCTTTCAGATGAGGTACGTAGCCATTAAGACTACGGCAAATCAGGAAAGAATTGTGGCCAATCTGGTCGAGTTAGCTGTCAAGAAGCACGGGCTTAAGGTTTATTCAATTTTGGCCCCCAAAGAGCTGAAGGGATACGTGATACTCGAGGCGGAGAACATCGAGGATGCTGTTAGGGCGATAAGGGGTATACCCCATGTTAGAGGGGTTGTAAAAAAGGAGGTAAGCTTTGAGGACATAAAGCACTACCTTGCGCCGAAGAAGGCCGTGGAGCAGATAAGGGAAGGATTCCTGGTAGAAGTTGTAGGCGGACCTTTTAAAGGTGAGAGGGGAGTTGTAAAGAGGGTTGATGTTTCCAAGAATGAGATTACGATAGAGCTTTTAGAGGCAGTAGTTCCTATCCCTGTAACTGTGAAGGCCGAGAACGTTAGGGTTGTGGAAAAGAAGGAGGTGTGATTATGAAGGAAGTGGAAGTCCTTGTTGTTGGCGGACAGGCAACTCCCGGTCCCCCGCTTGGGCCAGTTATAGGACCTCTGGGTCTCAACGTTAAACAAGTTGTTGATAGAATAAATGAAGCAACCAAGGCCTATGCCGGGCTGAGGGTTCCAGTGAAGATAATCGTAAAGGAGGACAGGAGTTTCGAGATCAAGGTAGGTCTTCCACCTGTTTCTGCCCTGATCAAAAGGGAGCTCAATCTCGAAAAAGGCTCCTCGAATCCGAGCAAGGAATTCGTTGGAAATCTGACGCTGGAACAGGTTATAAAAATTGCCAGGATGAAGAAGGAGAAATCACTTTCATACTCCCTCAAGGGCGTTGTCAAGGAAGTACTAGGGACTTGTGTCTCCATGGGTATAAAAGTTGATGGAAAAAATCCTAAGGACGTTATCAGGGAAATAGACGAGGGAAAGATAACAATACCCGACTAGCTGAGGTCGCCGCACGCACAGAACAGCTCCCTAAGCGCTGAAAGCAACTCTTCGAAGCCGGTTTTTTTAACGCTTGACACCTTTATTGTTCTGTATCTCAGCGTGCTGTAGTCAAATACTTGGGAAAGGTTTTCCATAATCTCGGAAAGCAAACCCTCCTTTTGCCCCAACTCGCTTATTACCTTCTTGACGTCTACATCCATCAAATCGCATTTCGATATGACCGTCAGCATCGGAATAGAGAGCCTGAGGGATATCACAACGTTCTGAAGAAGTCCGGATATCAGATTTTCTGGGCTGGAGACCATTGCTGAATCGAGGATAAACACGCCGGCTGTGAACTTGTCTGATATCCTTTTAACGAACTCAATACCGCTCGGGGAATATATGAAAAGTTCCATCTGCCCCGGGGTATCGTAGAGAACGAAATCGGCCGAAATTCTGAAGAGATCGGCAAATTCGAGCATTTCGTCCATCGACTTCAGCAGCGCACCGTTTATCCCAAGGGAAAATTTTTTCATTATTTCCTCAGTTCTGACGAATTTCCTTACATCCAGATCAGCGTCGTAAATCGGTTCGCTCGCGGGATCCAAGTTTACCAGCTTTGTATCATAACTGCTGGATTTCAAGAAAGCGCCGAACTCCTTTACAAGCGTGCTTTTTCCGCTTCCAGCCGGGCCTATGATGAGGACTTTCATCAATACCTTCTTAAGAATGCAAGGAAAATTCCAACAACGATCGCTATCAGAAGGAGTGTGGAATTTTTGAATATCTCTGAATAAAAAGCTGAGCTTTTTAGGCTCTCTTCGGTGCTTTTCAGAGTCCTCTCCAGCTCCGAGTTGCTCTTTTCAAGTTCCGAAATCCTGAGCTGGAGATTTGAAATCTTTTGATTCATCGAGACAATGTCCCTCGAGCAGTTCTGGAGCTCGGATTTTGTAAATTCCAGTTCCCGGTTCAGCTTTGCATTCTTCTCAGTTAGGTCCTTTATTCTGTCGTAGAGATCAACGTTGATGCTGTTTATTATCTCAACAAGGGACTGAAGATAGCTTGCCCTCGATTTCAGGTTCTCGTTCTCTTTCTGGAGAAGTATCAAGTTCTTCTGGAGCTTTGTCAATTCCTCGCTAAAATTGCCCAGTTTCTTGACTTCCAGAATTAGCCTCTCCTCCTGCGTCCCTTTTACCAGTATAGATTTGAAACCCTCGCAGCCGTAGCTGAGCACGATCCTGTAATTTCCCGGTGCAAGGTTTTCAGAACTGTTCAGGCTGTGCTCAAAGAACATACACTCGTCCAGATAAACCGTTGCTGGCTCGGATAGTGTGAGGTTTATTACCTCCCCCTGAAAGGCCGAGTTTGCGCTGAGTATGGCGAGGAGGAGAAGGATCATTTGGCCTCACCTCTGAAGCTCCTGTGAACTATTTCCCAGATCTTTGCGAGATCTCTGAAGGATGCTATTTTCCCCCTTATGTAAATGAAATTCTCTCCCTTTTTCAGCGCAAATCTGCAGTCATCCCTGTTGAAGATGATCAGCTCGTCGCTCTTCAAATTTTTGAGGAGGTTCAGCATTTCTTCAACTTCCACGTCATCAACCCCAAAAAGGCTTCTTTTTTCACCACTGATCAGAGCGCTGTTTACGAGGAATCTGTTTTTAAGGAATTTCTGCAGCTCTCCGGGTTTTAATTCCAATTTTTCCTTTTTTTCTTCAAATCCCAGTTTTTTAAAAAGAGTTTCTCCAATAAAAAAACCGACAATTACTCCGGAACTGGATACAATAAGCTCCCAGAAGATATCCATCACCGAGAATAAGCATGCAGAAAAAACTTATTACTTTTACCCTTCAACTCGCAAATTCCATTATCGAGTTTTTTCACCCAACTCCTTTTGTCCCGGATGGCCTTGGTCAACCGAACTCCCTATTTTAAAGCATTTTTTTAGGATTTATCCATGCTTCTGGCGAGCAGCCACTAAATCAGCGCATGATCTCTTTCCAGGCTTTTCGAACTTGAATCGTCCCCTTTTTCTAAGCACTCTTCGCAAGTTCCATTGCATTCCGTTATTTCTTTAACGCATCTTTTTTCCATTTCGCTCAAACTTACACCGTATACGTCTTTTAGAAATCTGCATGGATATCTAATGCCCGATCTGGCTATTGAAATTGCCAGACCTACAAAGTCAGGTCTTTTTAGTTTGTAGGAGAGAAAGATTGTGAAAATGAGGTATCCGATTGCAATTGTGAATGCGACCGGATCTATCTCTCCGAGCATGGCTACTTTTTGGTCATTTCTGCGATTTTGCTCTCTATTTTCATGAGAAGTTCTTCAACCTTGTTCCAGGGCACTACAGTCGAGTATTTTCCAGCGGCCCTCTTTATTTGGGGATACTTCATTGCGAGCTCGCTCCAGTCCTCGAGAGATTCAAGAATTTTCCTGATCTCCGAGCTTCCGAGAACCCTATCAAAATCCTTTATGAGTGCCTCTTTAAATTTCTCGAACTCATCTACAGCTTTCTCTTCCTTCATTCTTCCTTTTAGCACTTTTTCTAATTCCGATTTTATTCTTGAAATCTTATCTTTCCCAACAAAGGTTGTCAGACCATCAAGCTGGGAAATTATGTCCGAATACGCTTTAGAAAAGTCTGAAAAGCTATTAAGAGACCTGAGAGTCTTTATGGGCTTTGCAGCAATCTTCCCAATTTCTGATTCAAGAAGGCTAATCAGTCTCTCCTTTTCTCTTTCAAATTCTGGATCCAGAGTTTTCGGTTTTCGGTTTTGTTTCAGGTTTTTCGGAAATTTTTGGTTCTATGGATGTTTTTTCAGATTCAAAAACCTTGGATTCCATAACAGCGCTTTTTTCAGTTTCGATCTTTCCAAAATGGTCGCTTACCCTTTCCGGAAACATCGAACCTACAAGCTTCTCCACTTCCCCTCTTTCCATGGGGTATATCTCTGCTGTACAAGATTCGACCCTTAGCAGCTCTTGAATCGCATCATCGCCCCTTATAACTGTTCTGCTCTTTATTCTCATCGTTTTTGCAGTCTTTATAACTCCATCAAGAATTAAAACATCCGATTTGCTCAGTTCAGGGTCTTTAAAGTAGATTTTCAGACATCCGCTGAAGTTGCCCATTCTGCCGAATATATCCCGAAAGCGACTCCTCTCAATCCTCAAAGGCTTGTCGCTTATCATATTTATAATTATGAATTGTTTGTTAATAAAGTTTTTTGAAGTCTAATTTCGATCTCAAGAACTCGGCTTAGCTCTTTTCTTGGCTTTGAATTCAACCTTCTGGAAGTGAGTACATTTGATTTGGGGCAGATTTTTGGGAAGGAGGATGAAAGCATTTAACTCTGGCTTTGGCAAATATTCAGATTAAAAATGCTTTAAAGAGAATTTGGGAGCTCAAAATTTTTCGATATCTTTATAACTGAAAACCCCACCTTTTAAGGGCGGAAATAAGAAAAGCTTAAATAAATAAATAAGCCCCTCAAAAGCCACAGATGCGGGCACCTTGCCTAGGTCGATGGAAAGGAATTCAGATGCGAATACGGGCCCGCTTGGCTCCTGGACCGGCAGATAAAGGAGGCTTTAGCCTCCTTAACACCAGAAGCCCCGTTTCAGGGCGGGGCAGTTCGTTAAGATGAAAATATAACAAGGGTGTTTAATATGGGGGACATTCTCGTGATCGGCGGGGGGATAGCTGGGATCACTTCGGCTGTTGAAGCTTCGGAGACCGGCTACAGCGTTATTCTCGTTGAAAAAAGTCCTTTTTTGGGTGGGAGAGTTGCCCAGTTGAACAAGTACTTTCCAAAGCTTTGCCCACCATTCTGCGGACTTGAAATATTCTACAGGAGGATGAGGACAAATCCGAAGCTCAAGGTGATCACGAATGCCGAAGTTCTGGGAATCAGCGGAAATCCCGGAAACTTTTCCGTGACTTTGAAAGTGAAGCCAAGATTTGTGAACGAGAACTGCACCGCGTGCGGTGAATGCGCAAAGGTTTGTCCTGTTGAGGTTAATAACGAGTACGATTTCGGATTGAGCAAGAGAAAAGCCATTTACATCCCCCATGCAATGGCTATGCCTTTCATCTACGCAATAGACGAGAAAAGCTGCAACAGATGCGGGGAATGCGTTAAGGCCTGCAAGTACAATGCGATCAATCTAAATGAAACGGAAAAAACAGTCAATCTCAACGTGTCCGCAATCATCGTTGCAACAGGCTGGAAACCATATGATGCGAATAGGATTGAAAATCTGGGTTATGGGAAGATAAAGAATGTCGTCACGAACATGGAATTCGAAAGACTCTCCTCGCTCAACGGTCCAACGAATGGCAGGATAATAACGGCTGAAGGAAAGCCAATCGGTTCCATAGCATTTGCCCAGTGTGCCGGGAGCAGGGATCAGAATCACCTCCCATACTGCTCCGCGGTTTGCTGTCTGGCGAGCCTTAAGCAGGCGACATACGTTAGGGAGCAGTATCCTGATGCCAAGATATACATATTCTACATAGACATAAGGGCTTTTGGGAGATACGAAGACTTCTTTGCGAAGGTTGCGAAGGAGAAGGGAATAGAGCTGATAAAGGGGAAGGTTGCGAAGGTTGAGGAAAAGGATGGTAAAGTTGTCGTAACCGCTGAGGATACGGCAACGGGGCAAAAGATTCGAAAGGAAGTCGACATGCTGGTTCTCGCAACGGGAATGCAGCCTTCTCTGGCAGAGAACCCAATTCCAGGTATAGAGCTGGATGAATACGGATTTGTCAAGGAAAAGCCCGGCATATTTGCGGCTGGCGTTGCTATGAAGCCACTGGATGTCATGTTCTCAAACGAGACAGCCACAGCTGCAGCCCTTAAGGCTATTCAGATTGCAAGGAGGTGAAATTATGGAGAAAGTTGGCGTCTTCATCTGCACAGGTTGCGGAATAGAAAAGCTCGACATTGAGAAGCTCAAGGCAGTATCGCAGGAATTCGGAATTGAGGCGAAGGTCCATCCATTCCTGTGCTCTGCAGAAGGGTTAGAGTTTATAAAGAAGGATCTTCCAAATCTCGATGCACTTGTAATAGCGGCATGCTCCCCAAGGGTAAAGACCGCTGTTTTCTGCTTCGATGGTAAATACGTTGAGAGGGTAAACCTCAGGGAAGGAGTGGTCTGGAGCCATGAAATGAACGTGCACACGCAGGAACTGGCCGAGGACTATCTCAGAATTGGGATCGTAAAGGCCCAGAAAGCCGAAAGACCTGAGCCATACAAGCAGGAGATTTCAAAGGATATACTGGTGGTTGGTGGCGGAGTTGCCGGACTTACTGCAGCCATTGAGATAGCAAAAGCCGGATACAGGGCAGTGATAGTCGAAAAAGAACCGGAGCTTGGGGGATTTGCCAGAAAGCTCTACAAATCGCTTCCAACGAAGCCGCCTTACAACAGGCTTGAGGAGCCCGTGGTTAAAAGTCTGGTTGAGGAGGTTGGAAAACTGGGAATTCCCGTATTCACCTCGGCTGTTATAGAATCAATAAAGGGTCAGCCGGGAATGTTCGATGTAAGGCTGAATCAGAACGGAAAAATCGTGGATCTGAGGGTTGGAGCGATAGTTCTTGCAACGGGCTGGAAGCCTTATGATGCTTCCAAGCTTTCGGAGCTGGGATACGGAAGGATAAAGAACGTCGTTACAAACGTGGAGTTCGAGGGAATTGCTAGGGATATTGGCAGGAAAGATGTAGTCTTTATACAATGCGCCGGTCAGAGGGATGAGAAACACCTACCCTACTGTTCATCCGTATGCTGCCTTGTGAGCCTGAAACAGGCAAAATACGTTACCGAGAAGGGCGGAAACGCTTTCATAATATACAAGGACATGAGAACTCCCGGACTCTGGGAGGATTTCTACAAGGCCATGCAGGACGATCCGGGCGTATTCCTGACAAAAGGGGAAGTCAAAGCTGTGAGGGAGAATGGCGGAAAGATAGTGGTGGAAGTTACAAACACCCTGCTTGGGGAGGACATTCAAATTGCAGCTGACTACGTCGTCCTCGCAATCGGAATGGAGCCAACGCTGAAGGGCCTGTTCACGGTTAAGGAGGAATTCCCGGATGAAAAAACAGTTCCATACAAACACATATACGAGCCAAGGCTGATAAAGAGCGCCGAAGAAGTTGAGGAAATAAAGAAGCTCGGGCACATATTGAATCTGGCATACCGCCAAGGTCCGGAACTGCCAACTCTTCGCTACGGTTTCCCCGATTCGAACTACATCTGCTTCCCTTATGAAAGCAGGAGGCTAGGAATATACGCATGCGGCGCAGTAAGGGCGCCGATGGAGATAACTTCTGCAATGGAGGATGCAAGAGGGGCAGCATTGAAGGCAATTCAGGCTGTAGAGCTCGTTGCAGAGGGCAAGACAACTTTCCCGAGAACGGGCGATATTGACTATCCGAACTTCTTCCTCCAGCGCTGCACGCAGTGCAAGAGGTGCACAGAGGAGTGTCCGTTTGGAGCCCTTGATGAGGATGAGAGGGGAACGCCGATGCCGAATCCGCTTAGATGCAGGAGATGCGGAATATGCTTTGGCGCATGTCCGGAGAAGATTATAAGCTTCAAGCAGTACAGCGTAGATCAGATCTCTTCCGCTATAAAAGCTATTCAGGTTCCCGATCCGAGCTGGGATGAAACTGCTGCCGAGAAGTTCAGGTTCGTGGCATTTGTCTGCGAGAACGACGCTCTGCCAGCCCTGGACATAGCATCGATGAACGGAATAAAGATAAGCCCGCTTGTGAGGTTCATACCGGTAAGATGCCTGGGTTCTGTGAACACGGTGTTTATAGCAGATGCTCTCTCAAAGGGAATAGACGGAATCCTCCTCATGGGCTGCAAGATGGGCCAGGATTACCAGTGCCACTTCATAAGGGGAAGCGAGCTTGCGAACAGAAGAATGGAGAACGTTCAGGAGACGCTGCAGAGGCTGATGCTTGAGAAGGAAAGGGTTAAGGTTGTGGAGGTATCGATAACGGACTGGGACAAGATTGCCGGAATCGTTAACAGCTTTGTTGAGGAGATAAAGGCCCTCGGGCCAAATCCGTATAAGGGATTCTGAGGTGGTTTTATGATCGCGGACGCGAAGTTTGCGAGGGAAATAATTCAGGCGGGAGGAAAGAGTCTGAAGAAGTGCTATCAGTGCGCGACTTGCAGCGTTGTATGTCCGCAGAGTCCGGATGAGAATCCGTTCCCAAGGAAGGAGATGATATGGGCGCAGTGGGGGGCAAAGGATAGACTGCTCAGCGATGCGGATGTATGGCTATGCCATCAGTGCAACGACTGCTCAGATTACTGCCCGAGGGGAGCGAAACCTGGAGAGGTTCTTGCAGCAATAAGGGCAAAGGTTGTTGAGCATTATACTTTTCCATCTTTTCTCTCAAAGGCATTCCAAAGACCTGCCGGAATACTCCTTTACTTCGGTATCCCGATAGTTTTGGTTGCGATATATCTGGCAATATTCAATCCCCAGATTCCGGAAGGGAAAATAGTTCTGGGGAACTTCATTCCCCACACGCATGTTGAGCTTGCAGGATTTGCAGTGGGGGCCTGGGTACTGCTAGTTGCGGCAATAAGCGCCTATCGCTACTGGGTTGCAATAAATTCGCAGGTTTCGAAGGTCTACGAATTTGAGGTGAAGGAAGGAGGGGAAATGAGGGCTGTGAAAGCCTCTGCAAGGTTCATAGAGTATCTTTTCTGGTCCATAATAGACATACTGAAGCATTCTAAGTTCAAGCAGTGCAACAAGGCCAGATATAGATACTTCGCCCACTTCCTCATATTCTGGGGCTTTATAGTGCTCGCGATAGCAACAATCGGGGATATCGTTTACCTCTATGTTCTGGGCTACCACGAACTCGCGCTTCCCATAACTGATCCGGTGAAAATACTGGGTAACGTCGGCGCGCTCATGCTTCTTGTTGGCTCAGCATGGGCGATAGTTGCGAGGTTTGGAGATGAGAAAATAGGATATGGGAGTTACTTCGACTGGCTCTTCCTGGCAACGATCTTTGCAGTGGGAGTGAGCGGTGTTTTGGTAGAACTCTTCAGGTATTCCGGAAGTCCGCTAGCATACTACGCTTATCTTGGGCATCTGGTAATAGTCTTCACCCTGATAGCCTACGCGCCCTATACGAAGTTCGGGCACCTGCTTTACAGGACCCTCGCCTACGTTTGGGCAAAGAGCGTTGGTAGGGAAGTGAAGTGATGGAGCTCTCGAAGCTGAGGGAAATACTGAAGGAAAAGTATTACCCGATAGATTCGAAAAGCAGTCCCCTTTTTTTGCTTTCCGTTCTATTTGAAGAGGTCGGAGAGCTGGCTGAAAGCGTCAGGAAGAGGGATTTAAAGGGAATCGAGGAAGAGCTTGCCGATGTGTTTTTTATGGTGATAAGCCTCGCAAACTACTTCGGGGTTGAATTTGAGAAAAAGCTGATCGAAAAATACGTTGAAGGCGATCCGAGCAAAAGATGGGATCTGGAAACTTGACCTATTTTTTCTGAATATCAGGATTTCCTATCCCCGAACTTTGCCCTCTTTTCCAAAAGCTTTTCAACGACGAAATCTATTCTTTCCACGATCTCCTTCACCAGTATTTCCGTGTTCTCCTTGCTGAGCTCCAGAGAGAATATTTTCTTCAATCTTTCCATGTAATCTCCGTAAATCCTTTTCGTAGTTTCCTCGTCTATCTTTGGATTAAGGGAAATTAGCTCGGAGATCGGATCATTTCTTTCCTTTTCGAGCATCTTTCTGGCAAGTGAAACTATCTCTCCATCCGGTAGATTTCTTTCCAAGGCGCTTTTGATGAGCTGGTCAAGCTTTTCTTCATTTTCAAGTCTTTCCGCAAGCTCTTTTCCTAGGATAAACAGAATTCTCGTTCTTATCCCTATTTCATCGCCTTCTTCAACCTTCCCCACCGCATCGCCCTCAAAATCCCTGAAATATGACTCCTCAACTCCCACTTCCGGTAGGAATTTCTTTCTCCTCAGCATTCCGCATCACTTGCCATGAGATCATTCGTGCAAGCTTCCTTCAGACTCCTTACCGGTTTTTCCCTGAATTCTTCAACTTCAAGCAGAATTGGAGGGAGAGATTGATCACCACTTTTTGCGGAAAGCTTTACTATGCAGCATCCTGTGGGAAGGGAAGAAATTGTGCTCTTTATCTCCTTCCAGAATCCTGGATCTATTTCAGCAAAGATCTCCGCATCTCTGCCCGAAACGCTGAAGATGAACTTTATTCCTGCATTCGTCATAACTGCCTGCAGAACTTCTCTGCTCAGCTGCTCTGCATACTGGTGGGCTAGGATTAGGTGGAGTCCGAACTTTCTTGCCTCGCTAAGAATTGTGGATAGTATTGGAAGTCCTTGGAGGTTCTGGAACTCGTCTATGACAACGAAAACGTGCTCTTCCTTTTTCCTATCGTACCTCATCAGCTTTGTGTAGTATATTTTGAGAAGAAGCGTGGAGGCGATTAAAGCGCTGGCGGTTAAACCGATATGCCTTTGCGGCAGTGAAAAAAGAACCGTTCTTTTTTCATCGATAAGCCTTTCCAGGTCAACTGTGGTCGAAGATGTTAACTTTCTCAGAATCTCATCCTTTGCAAAGCTTTGAAGCCTTGAAAGGGTTGATATAAAGCTCTTCTCCGGCAAGCTCTTCAGGATCTCCTCCTCATCTCCAAGAAAATCTTTCTTTGCCTTTCTGTTGCTGTAAATTTCCGCAATTATCCTGTAAAGCCCGGCAAGCGTTGGAATTTTCCCCTGCTCATATATTCGCCTTGTAACAGTTTGCAGTATATACCTTACATTCATCGCGGTTTCCGGCAGATTGAAAACGTTTGTGAAAAGATTCATCAGCTCGTCTACGCCGATAAGAATTCCCTGATTTTTGTCTATTGCGGGCAGCTCCAAGGGATTGATGCTGAAGGGCGAAAGAATCGGGTGAAGGAATACTGAATCCTTTAGCGTGCAGGCAATTTCCTCGCTCATCTCCCCATGCGGATCTATTACTATGACTGGATATCCAAGATTGTGAAAGCTCTTTATCAGTAGCTTCAGGAGATTCGTTTTTCCGCTCCCGGTCTGGCCGATGAGGTATGCGTGCCTGAAGAAGTCAGAAACATTTAGGCTGAAAGTTTTCCCCTCAACCCTTCCCAGAGCTATAGGACCCCTGTTTACATCGCCTGCAAGCATCTTTGCCGTTCTTTTGTAGCATATCAGCGGCATCCCTGCAGTTGGAAGAAGGGGGAGAGCTGAAATCGTTTTATGCGATGCGCTCATAACCCTTACACCAAACTTGGGCATCCTTGGTGGGAGGATTGAGCTGTAAAAATCCTCGAAGGAAAAAGATCTCCTTTTAACCTTCACAGGGGCGTAAAGGAATTTCTTTACATTTCCGATGCATTTTTCCAGCGATTCCTTTTCGTCTGAATAAACGGCTATCTTCACGAGCAGAAGGTCGTTCGAGCCCCTCTTCCTCTTCTCCATTCTCTTTCTCAGCTCCTGATCCGCTTTTGCCGCGAAAACAAGCATTGAATTCTTTGGAAGACTGAATACAGCTTCAATTCCTCTGTTTAGGAAGTACTCACAGCCAAGCGCATTGCTTTCGTAGCGGGGAATGAAGAATGCTCCATATTTTCTCCAGGCAGGAACTGCCCATCTTTCGAGTTCGTAACTCTGCTCAAGCAATTCCGGAAATCCCGGGGTTATTGAAAAGATTCTAATTTCCCTTTCGAGAACCTCGTAGCAGAGAGAGAAATCGTTGCCGAGATCTGAGATTTTTGGTTGCGCATTCAGCCTCGGAATCAGCCTTGCTATTGCGTAGCCGTTCAGTAAGTCCCTTGCGGTGTCCAGTAAGATCAGCGATCCGTCGGATTCACATAGCCTTTTCTGCACCCAGTAAACGCTCCTGATTTCGGATTCTTCAAGATCCTTTTTACGACGAAACGGCAAAGGCAACCTCATAGGGTCCACCTTGGGCTCGAGAAATGCTTGCCTTGAAAACCGAAATTCCGCCAGATACCTCTATAACCGCAGAAAGCCTGGAATCTGCCACCGTGTAGGGGAGATCCACCTTCCTCAGACCCGATGTGCTCGGAACCTTTACTTCATAACCGCTTCCAGAAACGAATTCGAGGGTTATTTTCCCCCGGGATGGATTAAAGTACTCATCGATCGCCTCAACGCCCACAACAGCCGGGCTCTTCTGCGCCACCGGGGTTAGCGGTTTGAGATAATTGGGCCTTGCGGAGGAAACGCCTGAAATGAAGGATGCAATTCCGGACTTCAGGATGTGTTCTCCAGGCGGGATCTTTATTTTCGTTCTGTTCTGGCTGAAATCAACCTCATATCCCGTTTTCCTGCTAAATGCCTCCCAAACTCGCTTCGGAATCTTCGATCCGTCAATTTCAACCGTTATATTTCTTCCCGGATCTTTTGCCTTTATTAAAATCCCTTTCCCTCCCGCCGATGCTGGGAAAAGCTGTGAACCCGGCATCCCGCTGAAGAATGGCAGGTAAATTTCTCCCCTGCTTGCAGGGGATCCGCTTATATAGGCGCCGTCTGTGGCCAGTATTCCGAGCTCTAAATAGACCTTCACAGGACTGCTGAATGCAGGGGTAAATACTGCCATTACGGCCTGACCGTTCAGAGTCAGATGGCTCGGAATGTCCACTTCATCGCTCTCTATGTTTTCGACTGTTACGCTTATGTCGTAAGCGGAATAGCTGACCGAGGCGTAGGGAGGAGTTATGAAAAACGGGATAGAGGGGTATGCGAACTGGGCCGGCAGGTTTACGGCAGAGGATTCCCCCGAGCCAATAACATTCCTCTGTCTTGCAGCAAGCTCCTGCATCGAGAAAAGGAATTCCTGTAGCATCACCCTTTCAGCGCTCCTGCATGCATTGGGAATTCCCACCGCCTGATAGGCCACGTAAACCATCGCAAAAATGGAGAGGAGCAGACTTGCAACGAGAAGGCTTGCGATGCCCCTATTTTTCATTTTCTACACCAAAGTGCGCGATAAATTTCACGAAGGAAGGGTAATCTGAAGGCGCATTTTTTATGGCCAGCAGTCTTTCTTCGAACTTTTTGCTGAGGATGCCAGTGGAAAGAAAGCTCTTCTGCCCCATCCTTTCGATGGCAGTATCGATCCCTTTTATCTCATGTCTCCTCTCTTCCGGAAGGTATCTAGCTACCTCGGTTCCGTAAACCTGGCCGAGAATCCTTTCATCTCCCTCGCCTGAAATTGCCGTCACGGATGTGCAGATTCTCCTTCCTTCAACGAATGCGAGAGTTACTATGAAGTCGAGGAGCATCAGCTGATCCTGCTTTATTCCGAGCGTTTCACCGCTGAGCCTTCTCAGAACGCTGGCAACATCGCTGCCGTGGAATGTTGTGAGCGTTGTATGGCCCGTGCCCATTGCTGTGAACATCTCCCTGACTTCAACGCCCCTCGCCTCCCCAACTATGATATATTCAGGTCTCTGCCTTAAAGCCGCTTTTAGGAGATCGAGCTGCGTTATGTTCCCCCTCGTTATCATCGCTGTCCAGTTCTCGTGCGGAAGCCATATCTCGAATGTGTCCTCGATGCTCACGATCCTCGAGTTCATTGGAATGAAGAATGCCGCTGCGTTCATTGCAGTTGTTTTACCGCTCGCTGTTGCACCGATAAACATGAGGGAGCATCTGCTCTCCACGGCAAGCCAAAGAAGTGCGGCAATTTCAGGGGACCATGTTCCAGAATCAATTAGCGCTTTGGGTGTCAGCGGAACCCTCCTTATCTTCCTTATAACAAAGCTCGGCTCCTTCGATATGCTTATCGTTGCATTAAGCCTGCTTCCATCGTAGAGCGTTGCATCAACTATCGGATTGTCTAGGCTCAGCGTCATTCCCGTTTTTTGAACCAGTGCATGAATGAAATTGTTAAGTTCCTCGCCGCTCAGGATCAGATTGGTTGGGATATAGCCGTATTTTCTGTGGTAAACGTATACAGGCTTGTTGGGTCCGCTGCATGCTATATCTTCGATGTTCTGATCGCTAAGCAGCGGAGTTATTCTTCCCGCCCTGAACGCTGAATTGTAGATGTGATACCAGTACTTTCTCGCCTCTTCAGGGGCGATTCTCCTTCTCCCAACAACCCTGAGAAAAGCCTTCATCAGCCCCTCTTCCGGATTCCCGGGTTTTGAAAATGAGAAGTAGAGGATCACATCCCTTAGCACTTTTTCAAAATCTTTCGGCATCTCGGGCTCCAGAAGGATATACCTTCCCGGAACTATGGCCACTTTAGCTCCATCGACATCGTAGCTCTCTATAGCATTTGTTGGAGTTTCTGGAAGCTTTGCGGTTGCATCGGATTGATTTGAATTCTCCCTTTCGGAAATTCTTTCAAGGGGCTTTCTCACCGAAAATATGTTGATAATCTTCATAAAAAATTGAAAAAATTTTGGCATCACTGCGCTGCCGACTCCGATACCGTGACAACCTGCTCAGCTATTGTCTGCCCGGTTGGAATGTGTATCAGTACTATCTTGTAAGATCCTGTGCCCAGATTCCTGAGCTTTATGATGTCTCCAGCGTTGAATACGTCTCTCGGCGGATTGTCTTCCTTTTCAGGTATGTCAGCCGTAGTGGGGTAGTTATCGACTGTCTTCATTTCCGGATAATTGTAGGCAACTATTCTTATCTCGCTGAATCGTATCACATCACCGCTCTTGTGCTCTATGATTACATCTGAACCCAACGGATAAATCGAGAGCGATGCCACTGGGGCTGTGCTTTTTGGGGCTTTTGTTAGCAGCATTGCCCCAATTCCCGCAACAACCGCAGCGCCGATTGCCAGTAGCAAAAGCATGACGAAAGCGTCGCTCACACCTTTTTTGTCCTTCAGAAATGCAAAAAACCTATTCCGCTTCAATTTTCCACCTCCTACACCGCCCCGGTGCCGCAGAAAGATTCCATGAATTCTATTTTTTTCGCAATCCTTGCAGCACTCCTTTTTCTTGGAAGATCCATCCCCAGCAGATAGCCTATGGCAAAAGCTGCTGTGCTAGGTTTGCATGATCCAAAGATCTTTCTGTGCCTTTCGTATATCTCCAAAGCCTTTGGAATCGGTATTCCGAGCTCCAAACACTTTGCAGTCAATCTTTCCACAAAGATGTCCGTGCATATCTTCGGGCTGTAAACGGATTTTCCGTATTCTCTGAGAACGGATTTCGCCTTTCTTATCGTCGATTTTGGGGCTTTAATGTTGAGAAAAATTCCGGACTCCCTCTGAACCGCGATTACTCCAGCTACGGCCGCGATTTTTGGAGAAACGCCGAACTTTTTCATCAGCTTCATCGCTATATAGCTTGCCCTTCTCTTAAGGGCTGAAGGCAGCTCCGATGCATCGCCGACGCGCTGAAAAATGCTGCCCTTCCAGGGCCTTGTTGTCATCGGAGAAAAGCTGAACACGAGCTCCTGTCCTATGACAAGGCCGCATCTGCTGCAGTAGTATATTCCCCGGCTTTCAACTATATTCCCATGGCACTCGGGGCAGAATTCTTCCACGTTCAGAATATTGTGGTATTCTGAGTAAAAAATTTTTCATTTTCAAACTTTTTAAAGTTTATCAATAGGATTTATAAAGCTCAATTTGAAAAGAATTAAAATAGTATCTCCTTAAAGTTTAAAGTATGATGGGCTTCGAAGCCAGAAACGTAAGGTTCTGCTGCGTCAGGGATGTCGGAATATTCGAGGAAAATGTTTTCTGGATAATAAAGGTTAGGCAAGTATTCTATCTGATGCTTGCAGCCTTTTTGATGCTGGCATCTGCCGGAAAAGGCATTAAATTCATTCTTTCGTCGGCCTTCGCGCTTTTTGCATTTTCAGCAGCATTCTATCCTGCAAAGGCGATTAGCTTTGAGGCCCTTATTTTTGGAGCTTTGATGAATTTCCTTCCCGCAAAAAAGAGAATTTCCGCGAAGCTCGAGAAACCAAAAAATTTCGGAAGCCCTATCGAATTGGGAGTCGATAATTTCAGTTTTCAGGAGGATTCCTTCGTTAAATCTATTTCGAGAAACTCTTTTGAGAGAATGAGAAGGGAAAGAAGAAGGCTGGACTGATCAGGAGATTTCGGGAGTGGTTGAGAATTCCTTCAGTTCCCTTTTTGTCAGCGCTATCCTTATCCCGATCTTCACGTTCGAGGCCTTCATTATCCCCTCTCCCGGCATAGCTTCGGTTAGGAGCTTTACATCTCCGGGGGAGAGCTTGTAGATGTCCTTTATAAGCTCTATTCCCTCCTTTTCCTGCCTGAAAAGGAGCGCAGTTGCAGCCTGCTCGAGCAGCGTTCTTCCCTCCTGCGTTGATGCAACATCCTCGACCCTCTGCGTTATGAAAATGAAGTGTAGTCCGTACTTCCTTCCCCTTCTTGCTGCATTTTCGAAGACCGCCATGAGCTTCGGAACCTTTATGAAAAGCCATCCCTCGTCAACGAACAGAACAGAAGGTCTGTTCAGATTTTGAGAAAGGAATGCGGAAATGAGCGTTGCGGCGAGAAGCTTTGCGTGAATGCTTTTTAGGCTCTTCAATCCGAATACCACTGGAATTTCAGCATTCATCGGTTTTCCCTGAAAAACGTTTGAATCCGGCGGAACAGTTGCGGGCTCCAGATACCTTCGTATTTCTGGCGAGCAGTTTTCGGCGAAGCTCAGAATATCACCTTCAAAACCGTATAGCTCCTTTCTGAGTCTGGGCTGGAATTCCCTCGGAACGGAGTATATTTCCGAAAGCAGATCTGCGATCAGGATTCTGTCAATTCCGAGCAGAAGAGGATCCAGTCCGAGCTTTCTGTCATCGCTCAGCTCCAGCGATTGCGAGCCGAATCTATAGGCAATTTTCGAATACTCGTTTTCGGGATCTATGCCGAATACCGGCAGCTTTTTCTTTGAATGAAGCCTTGAAAGGTAGGCCTTTGCGGTCATGCTCTTTCCGCTTCCAGTTTCGCCCAGAATCAGCATTAGATAGTTCTGCCTCCTGTAGGGGTCGAAAACAACGGGGTCTCCTGTACCCGAAAATCCAAGAAAAACCCCTCCATATTCTACCAGATTTTCCTTTATGAACGGATAAAATGCCCTTGCCGATTCGGTTGATGTTATCGAATCTTTCAGCTTGAAGAAAAAGCCGATTTTTGTTCTGAACTCGTAAAGCTCGTGCTGATAAAACGGCGGTGAATCAATTTCAACCCCATAGAGCTTAAGCGTGCTTTTCAGCTCCTTGCTCTTGTTTTTTAGCTCCTCCTCCGTTTCAGCAAATAATACGAAAAAGACGTGGAAGCTTATCGCATCGCTTCCGATCCTTAGCTGCTGTATCAATTCAGCCAGGTCTTCGACAATTCCGCTTTCCAAAACTCCGCGACCGCTCTTTCTCGCAATCGTTCTTTCAGCTCTCGCGACGAACTTTCCTGAATCGAGCAGCTTCCATTTTATGCAGATTTCCTCAGCAGCACTAAAAGCGGAGTACAGAAAACCTTCGGGAAGAAATGAGGGGAATCTGTGTGCAACGAATACCTTTGCAAATCCAATTTCCGTTTTTATGCAGCCCATCCTTCTTTCAGTTATCTTTGGCCTGGCTTTCAGCGGATTCCGAACAGGAACAGAGTCAAAGTAGAGGGGTGAGGTTGAAAAGAATCTCGTATCCCGGGTGCTGAACGTCTCTCCATCGAATTCCACAAAAACGTCTGAGCTCCTTATGTAAATTGTCCCGGATGCCGAAGACAGCAGAGACTGAAATCTGGATAGCTGGTCATCCCTAGAGCCCTCAGAGAAGCCTTCACCCAGTATTTCATACCAAGCCCCGGAAACGCCCTTTCCATCAAAAATGCTCGAGCTTTTCATCCGAAATAAATTTTTTATTAAAAAGGGTACTGTGCTGTCCTTCTCCTCGCCCTGAAGGGCGAAGGGTAACTCATTCAAAAGATGGGAAGCGAGGTTCCTGTACAAGTGAAGGAGTCTTCTAGTCAATTTCTCAAAAAGTCCTCTTTTCTCTCCTAATAATTCAGCATACGCTTCATATTCTCCAATGTTTTTCATATTATCCGCCAAGGATTGGACTTGTGCTATCCTCTTCTGAAAGTAGAAATAGTCCTCCTTAGTTCTAACACCTTTGTAGAGCAACCATGTGCCATCGTTTAATACTACGCTTGCTAAAACGTTAATGCGTAGAACTGTTGCCTTTTCTCATAGTTCAACTCGTTGAAGAGTTTTGCCGAGATATTTGCTAACTTTCTGAGCTTCCTTTCCTGGAACCGTTTGGTAAGAGATGAACTACATTTGTTCTTTTGTTCTTGAATTTGATTTCTTAGATGCCCTCCTTCAGTATTCGGGAGAAGTCGCTCCCCGCTCCTCATCTCTTAAAAGTTGGCCAGAGGAGGGCATCCAAAACAATATAATGGCTTTTCGAGTTAAAGACTTTTCCCCGTGCTAAGGGGAGAGGTTTGTTGCTCGACAATTTTGTTATAAATTCTCTCGAAATCATGTTCAACACTTCTATCAATGACAATCTCAGCTATATCACAGGAGTATGCTAAAATTCTCTCCATTCCGTCTAAAATCGTCTTCAATGCAATTATCTCTGATTTAGAGTAATTAATAATTTTTTCTTGCAAATTTATAATTTTCCCTTTGAGTTTTGCTGCCTTCTGTAAAACTTCTTCAGCCATTTCAATCTCGGATTTCTGGAATGCCATTGAAGATAGTTTAAGAATTTCCAAAACATCTTTTCCAATCGAGAGTTCATCGTAGCATTTGCCTAGATTTAAAATCGCTTCAGCCATGTGCTCGATATGATCTGCAATTCTTTCCATTATTCTAGCGAAGGACCTATGGAACTTCAGATTTCCAGCGATTCGCAGAATTAAAAAGCAAAGACGGTCCACCTCTCCTTCTCTGATAATTATAGAGCTCACAACACCTCTATCAAATTTTCCAAAAGATATTTTCACAAAATCCGATAGCATACTTATGCAAACGTTGGCGATTCTACCAATTAATTCCTCTACATCGATTCTAGAAGAGTCGAGATGAACCATAAGCTCAATCTCGTCGCCAGTATCTTCCATTACTTCCATCCCTATCAATGTATCCGATGCAAAAGCTATTGCCCTTCTCTGCTCATCAGAGTGAACCTTCACCCTCAGCATGTCGTAATTTGCTAGGTAATATGCAATAATCCTTCGAACGACTTCCTCAAAGTTCGAGTTACCAAGATCTAGCAGAGCTTTCTTATTTCGATGATGTCTTGCCAAAATTAATATATGCTCATCAGAAGTCTCCAAGTAAAGTACATCTCCTTCTTTTAACCCTTTTTTCCTAATCCACTCCTTAGGCAAAGTCAGTATGTAGCTACCCTTGCCGCTTCGGAAAATTTTCCTCGGCTCCATAATTACATTCAAGCTGGATATACAGATATAATTTTTGGTATATACCCATCGATATCCAATTTAGAATATATGGATTAAAAATATAAGCAATCGGTTGTATTGAATTCATGAAACGGAAAGCTAGGATTTTGGGGGTTTTTGTTGGAATTCTTGCAGCAACATTACTGCTCGGCTGCGTATCAGAACCAAAGACGCCAACAGAACAGAAAAAGCAGATAAAAATATACGGCAGTGGGGCAAGCTTTCCCGCACCGCAGTTGGAAAACTGGATTAGTGAGTTCAGCAAATTGAATAAGGAAATAATAGTTGAGTATGCGAGCAAGGGGTCTGGAGCAGGAATAAATGATTTCAAAAACAAACTTGTTCACTTTGCATGTTCAGATCCTCCTGCAAAGGAGTCTGAGTGGAAAGAATTCGAAAAGATAGGAAAACCGCTGCAGTTTCCTTTCATAGTGGGTGCAGTTGTTGTCGTCTACAACTTACCGGTTGAGGAACTCAGACTAGACGGCGAAACATTGGCCAAGATCTTCATGGGTGAAATTGAGTACTGGGATTCACCGGAAATAAAGGCGCTAAATCCGAATGCAAATTTGCCCCATGAAAAGATCATAGTTATCCATAGAAGCGACTCTAGCGGAACGACTGAGATTTTCACAACATATCTCTCGATTGTTAGCGAAGAATTTAAGAAGAAAGTAGGAGCCGGAAAGCTAGTAGACTGGCCTGTAGATAAGCTTGGTAGGGGATTTGGAGGGAAAGGGAACGAAGGTGTTTCCGCAATGGTTAAACAAACTCCAAACAGCATAGCATATGTAGAGCTGGCCTATGCTTTACATGAAAAATTCAGAATGGTAAGTCTCAAGAACGCGGAGGGATACTTTGTAAAAGCGAATCAGGAAACAGTTATATCTGCGGTCTCAGCCAGCTCAGCTTTTGTTCCGGATCCTTTTGAGGGATACAAAGAAGACATAAAGGCGTTTTTAAACGCGAAAGGTAAAAATTCGTACCCGATCGTAGCTTTCAGTCATGTACTACTGTGGAGCAGTTATCCAAAAAATGAGGCTGAAGCTGTAAAGGCATTCTGGAAATGGGTTCTAACAGAGGGAAATAAACACGTGGTAGAGGGCTATGTTGCCATACCGAAGGAAGTTGCAGATTTAGCGCTCAAGGCTGTAGAAAGTATTAGAGGTGAATGATGGACAGATTCAAGATTTTTTTGCTCCCTTCTGTTTATTTAGCATTTGGTATTCTCTTTTTAATGCTCATCACCTTTGCTTTGAATTCCCTACCGATTTTTGAGCGTGAAGGAATTGCCATCTACACAACCAATATCTGGAGAGCTGCTGAAGAGCCAGAAAATGAATTCTACGGCATACTCGCAGCAATCTATGGCACAATCTACACTTCGATAATTGCGATTGTCATAGCGCTTCCAGTTTCAATTGGCCTAGCTATCTTCGTAATTGATGTTGCACCGAAAAAATTCAGAGAATTGCTGGTGATCCTAACAGACATAATGGCAGGACTTCCTACAATAATCTACGGTATATGGGGGGTTTTTATACTAGCACCAATTATTTCAAAAATTATGATATTCCTTTACGAGAATTTTTCATTCTTTCCACTTTTCTCGTACAGAAATCCGACAGGCTTCAGTTTTCTCACGGCTGGAATTCTGCTGGCAATTATGGTAACCCCCTTCGCAACTGCGCTAATAAGAGAAGCTTATGCAGCTATTCCACAAGTATATAGGGAGGTTGCTCATTCCTTGGCGCTCACTCGATATGAAGTGACCAAGCTTCTTCTGGGTTACATAAAACCAGCCATAGTCGCTGGAACTCTTTTAGCTTTCGGAAGAGCTGTTGGAGAGACTGTAGCTGTTAGCCTAGTTGTAGGCAACTCCTTCAATATACATCCGAGCTTTTTCGCTCCAGGATACACAATCTCGTCTCTCATCGCGAATCAGTTCGGAAATGCCTTCGCCTACAGTTACATGCCGTATGCTTTGTTTGCAGCAGGTCTCGCACTATTTTTTATAGGACTAATAGTAAACGTCACTGGAGTCGTTATGCTAAGGAGGTGGAAATATGCTTAGGGAACTAAAAAACAAAATATTTATTCTATACCTTTTAGCGTCGGCAGTTTTGATCCTCCTGCCTTTGGCGCACATACTTTACAGCGTTTTTGCATACGGATTGCCCGTCCTAATCGACCGAGGACTAGAATTCCTTACATCTGCACGGCCTGGTGGAATATTCCCAGCATTATTCGGGACTTTTTTGATGGTTTCTCTCTCCTCTCTCTTCGGAGTGCCCCTCGCTATCCTTGCAGGAATATTCATCGCAGAATATCCTAGGAGCGTTATCAGCAATTTGGCCAGACCTCTCATGCTTATAATGCTAGAATTTCCCACAATCCTCGTAGGTCTATTTGTAATGATAATATTGGTAATTCCTATGGGAACTTTTTCAGCCCTAGCCGGCTCGATAGCTTTGGCAATAGTCATGCTACCATATGTAACGACATACACAGAGCAGGCTATGAGATCTGTGCCCGAAAACTTCAAAGAAGGGGCTTATGCACTTGGATTGAAAAGGGCTAGAGTTGTTTTCTCAGTAACGATGAAGATGGCTAAAAGAGGAATCTTAACTGGAATGTTGATAGGTATAGCAAAGGTAGCCGGAGAGACTGCACCGCTTATATTCACCGCTGGCGTAACATGGAGAGCCGCTGGAGGAATCAATGAACCAACTGGGGCTATTCCGATCTGGATTTACTATCTCATTCAGCAGCCTTATGCAAATTACCATGAAATAGCCTGGGGTGCAGCCCTCATCCTAATGCTAATATTTTTAGCCATATTTCTGCCAGTTAGGTTGATGATGGTAAGAACATGAACGCGATAGAGATCGAGAGGCTCTGGGTTAAATACGGGAATGTGGAAGTCTTGAAGGGCATTGACCTCGAAATACCTAAAAACATTTGCTTTGCAATAATGGGTCCTTCAGGTTGTGGAAAGTCAACACTACTCAAAGCCATGAACAGACTGCTCGAACTGAATCCAGACACCAAAATCTCTGGGGACATAAGACTTTTCGGGGAAAGTGTTTTCAGGATGGATGTCACAAAAGTCAGAAGGGAAATTGGGATGGTTTTCCAGCTCCCCAATCCTTTCCCGCACATGAGTATCTACGATAACGTTGCATTCGCAGCAAAATGCAACAAGATTGCAAAGAACAAAAAAGAGCTGGATGAACTAGTTATTTGGGCTCTGAAGAAAGCCGCACTTTACGATGGAGTTAAGGATAGACTCAAAAGCAAAGCTAGTCAGCTCAGCGGGGGGGAGATGCAAAGACTCTGTATCGCAAGAGCTCTTGCTCTGAAACCAAAAGTCTTGCTTATGGATGAACCAACAGCAAACCTCGATCCTACTGCAGCCGGAAAAATAGAAGAGTTGATTCACGAGCTAAAAAGAGAGTATACAATTATCATAGTCACACATTCACCCACACAGGCTGCAAGAGTTGCAGATTTAGTGGCATTCATTTATTTAGGAAAGGTTGTGGAAGTTGGAGATGTGAATGAAGTATTTGAAAGACCGAAGCACGAGCTAACTCAAAAGTATGTAACGGGGAGGATAGGATGAAGTATATTGATGAAGGAATTTCCCGTTTGAGAGAGGAAATTTTGAAATTGCATGAAATTGCCAGAAAAGCCGTAGAACTTTTTTTCAAAGCTACAAAAGATAAGAGTATAGTTAGAGATATTTCGAAACTTGAAGAAATTAGTGATGAGCTTGAAGCAAGAATTCAAGACCATTGCTCTCAATTCATAATTCGCTTCCATCCGATGGCAAACGACATGCGCTTTGCTATGGGAGTCATGAGAATTTCCTCCGCTTACGAAAGAATTGTGGATCTGGCCCATGAAATGTCGCTATTTGAATGTGAATTGAGGGAAAAGATACTGACTGCTGAAAAAACACTTCTAGCTATGTTCGACGCAGTTAAAAGAGGTTTCGAAGACTCCAAAAATCTTAGAGAAGAGATGATTTCTCTGGATAACTTGATAGACGGGATATATATCGAAGCACTTGAAGAAATCGAAGAAGACTTCAGATGTGTTGAAGAAGTGCTCGCTGCAAGACACATTGAAAGGATTGGCGACTTGCTGTGCAAGATTGCCACAAGACTCATCTATATTCAAACTGGAAAGTGGGTATGGGTGAAGTGAAAAAAGTTCTCTTTGTTTGCATAAGAAATACTGCTAGAAGCATAATTGCTGAAGCCATTTTCAACAGCCTTGCGAAGAAGTGGAAAGCTGAAAGTGCTGGAATAGAAAGAGCGGAAAGAATTGACGAAAAAGTAAGAGAAATTCTAGAAAGAAAGGGGCTAAAAGCAAAAGAAAGACCAAGGACTCTGGAAGACGTGAACCTAGAAGAATACGATTTGATCGTCACAGTATGCGAAGAGAGCTGTATAATCCTACCAACAGCAAAAAGGGTTGTCAGCTGGAATGTAGAAGATCCAGTTGGCAAAGGCGATGAAGTTTACGAGAAAGTGTTCAACAGCATTTCTGAGAATATTAAAACTCTCTTAAAAGAAATTGAAGTTAACTGAAAGCCTCGCCTTTCAGGACAGGATGATAGAAAAGCTTATAGGGAGTTGATACCCTTGTTAGGAGTCCCGGAGGGCGAATCTTAGAGAAGCTGGTATTAAATCCCGTATTTGTCTTATGCCCTCTGGGACAAAAAAACTGGAAGGGACAGGATGAAGAGAAGCTGAAGGTGGAAATGCCGGTGAGAGCTGAACAAATATGGCCTGAAAACATCAAAAAAGCTGATGCAGATCGATTCAAGGGTTAAATAGGCTGTTGAATGTCTAAACAGCATAGACTTATGCTATTTGCCAGGGAAATCTATGAAGTGGCTGAGGAATACGGAATTGCGGTTTCTTCATCGGCGAGGAAAAAACTTCATCAAAATGCCCAATGCATGGAGATGGCTGCGGGAAAAGGATTAAAGGCTGAAAAAGTTTTTCAACGCAGATCTGGCAACTGCTTACAATACTCATAACCTCGAGTCCTGAAAGGAGTAATTGGCCAAGAATGGCCAAGGACTAAATCCCCGAAGGGAAGATGTAATCCCAGACCTCCCTGCTCTTGCAGCGACATTCGCTTTAGGGCGGAGAGGAGTTCAGGTATTTGTTTATTATTTCAATAAGAGCTCTTCTATTAAAAGGTTTTCCGAGTATTTCCTTTGCCCCGGCCTTCAAAAGTTCATCTCCCCTTTGCGGGGCAAATGCGGTCACTCCAATTACTACTGCCTTAGGATCTGCTTTCAAAATTTCTTTTGTTGCTTCAACGCCATCCATGACGGGCATTGAGATATCCATCAGAACAACGTCGGGTTTGAAGAACTTGAAAGCCCTAACAGCTTCTTCGCCATTTTTGGCGACATAAACTTGAAAATCTCGAAGAAAGACCTGATATATTTCAAGCAGAACATCATCATCGTCAACAACTAGAACCTTGGCTTTTTTGGAGCTCATTAAATCCTTTTAAATCTGCCCATATTTAAAAATTGCTTCTCATTTTGAAATTAAAACCAAAAAATTCCGTAGAAAAATATTTTATCCTGTCAAGAACTTCATTCATGTTCGATGTTGCGATAGTTGGCGGTGGACCGGCTGGTCTCACTTCTGCAATTTACTGCGCAAGATATGGTTTAAAAACAGTATTTTTTCGAAACTTTTGACCCAGTTTCTCAGCTTTCAATGGCCTCGAGGATAGAAAACTACCCTGGTTTTGAAGGAAGCGGGATTGAGCTGCTTGAGAAAATGAAAGAGCAGGCCATAAAAGCGGGAGCGGAAAACATAGTTGACAAAATTGTAAAAATAGTAAAAAGAGGTGAAAATTTTGTTTTGATTGGAGAAAAAGAGTACGAAGCAAAAGCAATAATAATCGCAACAGGCGGTAAGCACAAAGAAGCAGGAATTGAGGGTGAGACGAGATTTCTAGGTAGAGGAATAAGCTACTGTGCAACCTGTGACGGAAGTCTTTACAGAAATAAAAAAGTGATCGTGTACGGAAGCGGCAGGGAAGCTTTAAGTGATGCGCTCTATTTAAACGATATTGGTTGCAAGGTTTTAATAGTTTCTAGGTCACCAATAAGGGCTGAAAATGCCCTGATAGAAGAAATAAGGAAGAAAGGAATAGAGACGATACTTAACGCTAATATCAGAAGAGTTGAAGGAAGAGAAAGAGTTGAAAGAGCAGTTATATTTCTGAGAGATAAAAAAGAGGAAATCACGATAGAATGCGATGCTGTCTTCGTAGCAGTTGGGATCAGACCAGCAACTGATCTGGTTGTAGAACTTGGTGTTGAAAGGGATCAGTTCGGATACATAAAGGTAGACAGAGAACAGAAAACAAATGTTCCCGGTGTTTTTGCAGCAGGAGACTGCTGCAACAATCCACTAAAGCAAGTGGTCACAGCCTGTGGCGATGGAGCTGTTGCGGCTTACTCGGCATACAAATTCCTCCGTAGAGAGAGCTGAGATTACAAAAACTTCAATTTTCTTTAAGAGGAATTTGCAAGAATTTTCTCAAGAAAATAACCCATTCTTTTCTCGATTTCGCTTACAAGAGCTTCAAATCCATCTCTATATTCTATTTTCACCCCCAGATATTTCTCCACAGCTCTTACAACATTTGAATTCCAGAAAAGGCCATGTAAATAAGTACCCCAGCACATTCCATCATCACTTTCACAGCCGTCGTCCTCAAAAACTGGCTTTTTGGAAATCGTAACTCCTTTGTGTATTTCGTAACCCCAGACAATTTCACCCTTAATTTTTCTAATCAATTCCGCATCTCCAGTAACTCTTTTAGAGACTTGTTTTGTAATTTTTCTGTAGCCTTCAAATCTAGTTTCAGCTTCTAAAAGTCCAAGACCTTTCAATGTTACTCGACCGTGCTCGAAACCATAGTCTTCGATCTTCTCTCCCAACATCTGGTAACCGCCGCATATACCAATTACTAGCTTTTTTCCAGAGATTTTCTTTATTTCTTCAGCCATCCCCGACTCCTTCAAGGCTTTAAGATCTGCTACAGTATCTTTGCTTCCAGGAATTATCAGTATCTCGCAATCAGGCTTTTCCCCCAACTCCACGAATTCAACAACACTCCTCAACGGCTCAAAATCTGTGAAATTGGAGATCCTAGGAAGTCTGATTACTCCAATCAACCCTTCTCCTTTCCATTCCTCTATGTTCAGGGAGTCTTCAGAAGGGAGCGGAGAGTTTATATAGGGGATTACCGCAATAACTGGCAGGTTGGTTATCTCTTCAAGCTTTTTAATTCCTCCATAAAGAAAATCCTCCCTACCCCGCAGTCTATTTATAACAAAACCACAGATCATTTTTCTTATATCTTCAGGCAAAAGAGAGAATGTCCCGTAGAGAGAGGCAAATACACCACCACGATCTATATCTCCCACAAGTATTATATTCGGTCTTGCCATTCTCGCGGTGAATATGTTTGCCAAATCTCTCTCATAAAGGTTTATTTCTGCCATTCCTCCTGCTCCTTCAATTACAATTAACTCATATTCCTCAGAAAGACTCCTGTAAGCTTCTTCCACAACCCTCCTAAGCTCTGGAACCATCTTATAGTATTCAGCCGAATCTACATCCTTTACAGCTTCTCCGAGAAGGACCAACTGGGAAACGAAGTTTCCCTTTGGTTTAAGCAAAATTGGATTCATCCTTTCATCAGGCTCTATTCCCGCTGCAAAGGCCTGCATGGCTTGGGCTATTGCTATCTCTTTACCATTTTTTGTCACAAAAGAGTTCAAGCTCATATTCTGAGCTTTAAAAGGAGCAATCTCGTAACCTCTCCTAGCGAGAATTCTGCATATCGCCATAGTTACTAGGCTTTTTCCTGCGCTGCTGCTAGTTCCTCCAATCATTATAGCTGCTGCCATCTAAAATCTATCCCCATCTCTTGTATTCAACATCTACTCCCATCAACTCCATTATCCTCGAAACCGTGAAATCTATCATTTCCTCCAGACTTTTGGGCTTTGTGTAAAAAGAAAATACGAGGGGGAATACTATAACCCCGAGATTTGAAAGTCTCAAAAGAGCTTCAAGATGGGCTGAATGCAATGGCGCTTCTCGAAAAGCTATTAGCAGTTTTCTCTTTTCCTTAACAGCCACATCCGCAGCCCTTGTAACAAGATTCGACGTGATCCCATAAGCTATGCTTGAGGCAGTCTTCATCGAGCACGGAACAATAGCCATGCCGTCATACTTGAAGCTTCCACTTGCAACTGGAGCGTAGATTTCGTCTTCGTCGTAGTATTTTGTGGCTATTTCTCTCAGATAAACCTCGTCATAATCAGTTTCGCTCTTCATAGTTATCTTCGCCGCTCTAGTGGCTATTGCTATGACTTCAAAGCCCTTCTCCAAAAGCCTTTCTATGAGTCTAATACCAACTATCTGCCCGCTCGCTCCGGTCAGGGCTACTACGAATTTCATACAAGAGGTTCTATGTCTTCATCGAAAAGATTGAGAGTCTTTTCGATCCTTTCTTTTTCAGCACCCTCTATTTCTCCCCTTGCCTCAACTGCCAGTTTTTGCAGCTCCTTTACTCTTGGGGCATCGGTAACATTTGCAAGCAGAACTAATGCCGCAACGTATTTTGTTCTTCTAGTTGGATAGTCTCCAGCTCTAACCTCCACACCGGAAATCTGCTCCTCCAGCCACATCTTGGCTTTCTCAAGGCCTTTTCTGTCCAAATGTTCCGGCGGACCTGCAACAATTATCAGAGCCCTCTCCGCACTAGAGATGTTACATGGCAAAGTTAATCTCCCAAGCGCCGCTCTCCTCACTAAAGCGGCTATTTTCATGGCCTTATCTCCCTCAATTGTCTCAAGCTCCTCTTTCTTCTTCTTGAATAGCGAAAATCCTTTTTTCTCCTCAGCTAAGCTTGTCGCATATCCAATAGATGAAATTCCCCCTCCCTTAAGCGTGTTTATAACTTCGCTGCTGTCTACCACCATTTCTCCGACCATGTTCTCCTCCAGTGGCTCACCAGCTCTTGAAAGAAGAGCTATTCTTCGAACAATTTCATCGTTTATCTTTTCGAAGGATTCTCTCAAGCTTAAACCCCCATATTTCCAAGCTCCGTTGTCGAAGAGAATCAAATTATCCACGTATTTCATCAGACTTACCATGCTTCTTGCGGCATTTAAGGAATAAAGTTTTCCTTCCTCGGGAGCCGGTAAAATTCCAAATGCGTAAACAGGTTCAGAATATAATTCCTTAAGATGCTTTGCCAAAACAGGAGCCCCACCGCTTCCAGTCCCACCACCCAACCCAGCTATTATCAGAAATGCGTCGAGATCATGGGTTCCTCTTTCGTCTATAGCACTCAATATTGTTTCGATTTCATCCTGAGTTATTTTAGCCCCAAGCTTGTTGTCAGTTCCAACTCCGTGTCCTTTTACGACTGTTTGACCGATAAGGAGTCTGTCCTTCATCGGAACATGTTTTAAACCGATCAAATCTGTTCTTGCAGTATTTACAGCAAGCCATTTGATTCTGCTCTTAGAACCGCGCATCTTTTCGTTTTCCACGAACATGTCAAGTATCTTTCCTCCCGCCTGTCCGAAACCTATGACAAAGAACCTCATTAGTCCCCTTCAATACTTATTTCACGTTTTATTTAAATCTTTTGCAATACAAAAATGCTCAGCAATAGAGCCCAAAGAAGTTTTTAGGATAAAGGGAGAAATTCCTTAGGGTGATCCAGTTCTCCGCATCCGTTCGGGTTTACATCTGTCATCTGAGGGGCAGACAGGGTGGTGGTCAGAGACCTCTCCCTTTCTCAATGTTTATGATTGCTAAAATTATAACTTTTCTTCATCCCCGTTGTTCCAGTCTACTTTTTCATCCCTTCCAACTTCATGGAGAACTTTCGGGGTGAACGGATGCTCACATCCATCTTTATCAATCTGTACCCATTCAGGCTTAGTCTTTCTCCAAGGCTTGAATCTTTTTACAACTGAAAGACTCACCCTTCAGCGGGAAGGAGATCAGACATATTGGTAGTCACGATCATGATACCGAACCATCAAATTCCTTATAAAATTGTTCGAAAAATCCTCGTAGTCAACTCTAGAAACAGCTTCGATCATCTCCAATTCTTCTCCTTCAAGCTTACTGAAAAATTTCTTTGCAGTTCTGCCCAATAACCCTCCGTAATTGATGCTCTTATATGCAACGCAGAGAAGATAAAGGGTGTTTAACATAGTTCTAATCCTAAAAGCTAAGCTGAAATCGCCCAGACTTTTTTCTATCTTCAATCCAATTTTTTCAGCTCTTCTGCAATCAGCTTTGCATGGATAAAAATTCAATGTGAAAAACTGGGGTAAAAAGAAGATCTCGGATTTTCTCAATTTATTCATAAGCTGTTCAAAAAAGCCTTTTTCAAAGGTATCGACTATCAAACTCGTTTCCAGGGGAAAAGAACCCTTGCTTTTGGCATAAGTTCTTGTACAGCACTCTGGATAACCAAATAGCTTTCCCTCTAATTTTATTAGTCTCCTTCTTCCTTTTTCAAAATCCATTTTTCCATCTAAGATTTTACTCTCAATTGACTGCAATTTCCTGATAAATCTCCCATCCTTTGCCAGCAAGAAGTTTTTGCTTTCAACAAACTTTAAATCGCTCAAAATTCTGCTCACTTTCGTTTCCAATTCGAACAACTTCAAACCATGAGCTTTGCAGAACTCGAATTCGGGGCTTCTTTCCGGAAAAGGTCTTACTGACACTATTTTGGATATATTAGCTAAAATTCTGCTCGACTCGATAAAAAATAATGGATTGGAAAGAAAATAGCTAAACTCAACCTTGAGCACGCTTTTTCTCAAGCTCCTGTACGTAAGCTTTCGTCGCGACGTAAGTTGTTGACCCCGAACTCCAGTAAGCCGCTATCCCCTGATCAATCAAATCTTGAACAATTTTCTTTACTTTTGCTTTGTCCATCTGGGTTACCTTTGCCAATTCGGGGATCTTCCAAGTCTTCTTGCTCAACTGTTCCAGAATTTTCTTCTTCTCCTCTTCAGTATAAGTTACTTCAGTCATTCGAATCACCAAAAAAAGTAGGAGTTGAGATTTATAAATTTACCATCTGAACTGTACGCTCGTCCTCAGTTCGCCATAGAAGTAAGGAGTTATCCTGTAATCATCTATAAGATGCTCCGTAAACTCGAGACCCGTTATCTCAAAGAACCTTTCCCAGCCTATTCTGTCAATCCACTCGATTAGTCTTTCGTGCTTTCTGGCATTGCTTGCCCAAGCCTCAAGGATCTGCTTTATGTATTTAACAAGGGTTGGCCATCTGGGAGGCTCGTTTGGAACCCATGGAACAACAACTTTTGAAAGCTCTGGATGTCTGCGCGCATCTGAAATCTTTCCACCAACCATTATCGCGGCTCCATCGTTTTCCGGATCAAACAAGGGCATGCCTGGACACATTGTGTAGCAGTTTCCGCAATACATGCACTTCTCAACGTCCACTTTTATAGTTTTTGCCTTCATATCAGGTTTCAAGGCCCCTGTAGGGCATGCTGCAACTGTGCTCGGAATTTCACATGTCCTTCTTACCATATCGTCATCCGGCAGGGGAGGAGTTCTGTGAATTCCAACAATTGCAATGTCCGAAGCATGAACTGCTCCACACATGTTAGCGCAGCATGCAAGGCTTATCCTGCACATCGCAGGAAGCTTATGATCCACAAAGTACTCGTAGAGTTCGTCCATAATCGATTTTACTATGCCCGAAGCATCTATAGCCGGGGTATGGCAGTGAATCCAGCCCTGAGTATGTACTATGTTGCTCAGCCCGTATTTACCAGTTACGGCATCCCATGTACCACCGCATGGGAACCCAACTCTTTCCTTAACCTCCTTTATCAAAGCATCTATCTTTTTCTCATCCGTTAGGAAAAACTCGACATTGTTTCTTGAAGTCCACCTCAAATAACCATCGCTGTATTTGTCAGCGATGTCGCAAAGCTCTCTAATTGTATAAATGCTCAAGAGCCTTGGAGTTCCGAATCTAACAACATAGATTACATCCCCACTCTCTGCTACCCTCTTTATAACTCCGGGTCTAATGACTTCGTGATACTTCCATTTTCCATAGTTCCTCTTTATAATTGGGTGCAACATTGTGTCGTATTTTGGTGGACCAAAATCCGTCTTCACCATCAGAACATCCCCCTCTTCTTCAACTCCTCTATATATGGCGAAGGTTTCAACTCCTCCTTCTTGAAGAACATGAACGGATTGTTTCTTGGTGCTTTAACAATTCTCACATCCACATCTTTCCCTATAACCTTCAAATACTCCCTAACCCCCTTTCTCCATATTAATTCTGCTAATCTCTCTCTGAACTTTCCTTCTTCATCCCACCATTCCAGAGTTCTGGTTGCAATCTCCTTGATCTCTTCGTAGGGCTTCTTAATCTCGATAAACGGAATCATGACCCAACCAATTACAGCTCCTTCAACAAACGGGGCTTTTCCGCCAATCAATATTGTTGCTCCCCTTTCATCCCCGGGCTTAAGGGCCTTAGGCATCTTGTTTATGCAGTGCATGCAATGGACGCAGTTTTTAGCATCTATTTTCAGCTCCTTTCCGTTCCAGCTTATCGCCTTTGTTGGGCAGAGCTTTACCACTTCGTTTTCTATGTCCATCCATTTCGCGTATTCTTTTACAGCTTCTTGATCAACCTTTATTTCGTCTTTCCAGTTTCCAATGATTGCAAAATCTGCCCTTGCCTTTGCCGCTACGCAGTCGTTCGGACAGCCGGAGCACTTGAATTTGAACTTGTATGGATACATTGGCCTGTGAAGCTCATTCTGGAAAGTCATGGTGAGTTCATAGCACAGATCGAGTGTATCATAGCAGGCAAACTCGCAAAGCGCTGGACCCATGCAAGCTGAGGGAGTTCGAATCGCTGAACCGCTACCACCTAAGTCAAATGGTATCTCAAGATTCCCAAGATCTTCGAAACACGGCTGCAAGTATTCACTTCTCGTTCCGAGGAATATTATGTCGCCCGTTGAGCCATGCATGTTAGTAAGCCCACTACCCCATTTCTCCCATACATCGCATAGTCCCCTAAGGGCCTTTGTTGTGTAGAACCAGCCACTTGGCATGTTTATACGCATGGTATGGAAATGCTCTATCTCCGGTATTTTATCACCAAGGTCAGAATACCTCCCTATAACTCCTCCACCATAACCAACGACCGATACTATTCCGCCATGTTTCCAGTGGGTCTTTTTATCTTTATAAGAAATTTCAAGCTGTTTTAAAAGAGCACGAGCAGTCTTGGGAAGCTTTATGTCCATCCCCTGAGCCGCTCTTTTTTCCATGTTTTCCGCTGTTTTTTTGATTTCTTTCACAAAACTGGGCCAAGGACCTTTCTCGAGTTCGTCAACTAAGGGTGTTTCTGACATTTCTTCACCCCCCGAATTAATAAGATTGAGAATATATAAGAATTTCGAATTTCAACTAAACGTTTAATTCTTTGAATGCTTTCGTCGTAAGATATAATTGTCCAGAGACAACAAATAAATTGGATGGTGAAAAGAGCTAAACTGGTTAATGACATTGTGGAGCTTATTCCTATCTTCCAGCTTTTGTCTACGGAGATGCACAGAAAAGTATATTCTGCATTATTAGATGAGTGGCTGACACTTGAAGAGCTGAAAAGCAGATTTGGAGACGGCTTTGAAGAAACTTTAAAAATACTGAAACATGCAGGAATGCTGGAAGTAAAGTGGAGAATGCCATCAGACCCCGGAGGAAAGCCTGAAAAGGAATATCACGTCAGCTATACACACATTTCCGCCAATTTTTATGTATCCCTAAAGGACTTCAACCGAATTCTCGAAATCGTATTCATGCCAGACGATGAGGTTGAAAAGCACGTTGAGAGAATAATAAAAGAAGTCCAGATGGGTAGGAACTCTGTTGGTCACATAATGAAGGTTTTGAACTATGATCCGCTTTTCATCAGGGCTATCGTAAAGAGAACTTTAAAACTGAATCTAAAGGGGCAGTTAATAGAGTTGGCGAAAAATGAAGAAATATAGCGTTAGGGAAATTCTTAACAAATTGAAATGGCATCCGAACTGTGATTTTTCAAAAGTGCGAATCATCTGCATTGACAGGTTCAGCGGGAATTTGGAGATAGATGCCGATGAAATAGATGAAGTTGGACACAAGTTTATTTTTCTTAAAAATGGAAAGGTTATCCCACAGCATCGGGTGATAGAGATCAGATATGAGGGGAAAACGGTATGGAAAAAGTCGTGATTTGTGTTCTACATCTAAAACCATTGCCAGGATCACCGTTGTTTGAGAATATGAATTCCGTACTTGAAAGCGCTTTAAAGGATGCAAAAGCGATAGAAGAAGGGGGTGCTGATGCGCTAATTGTGGAAAATTTTGGAGATAAACCTTTCCTAATGGAAGCCGGAAAAGAGACCATTGCGAGCATGAGTGTAATAGCCTGGGAGATAAGAAAAGAAGTTGGAATAGGGCTGGGGATAAATGTCCTAAGAAATGACCCAATCTCCGCATTGGCCATTGCAAAAGCTGTCAATGCAGATTTTATTAGAGTTAACCAGCTTTTCTTTCCATCTGCATCCCCAGAGGGTTTTCTGATAGGAAACGCCGGAGAAGTTATGCGGTACAAAAGATGGATAAACTGTAAGGCTATGGTTTTTGCGGATTTAGAAGTTAAACATGCACACCATTTTGCAGAATTCGAAGAATACCTTATAAATGCTGAAAGAAGTTTGGCTGATGCATTCATATTAACAGGGAAGGCCACAGGAATGGCGCCAAATGTTGAGAAACTGGATATCTTGAGAAAGATCGCTCCAACACTAGCCGGAAGCGGAGTGACTGCAGAAAACGCCGAAAAAATTGCAAAGCATTGCGATGGAGTAATAGTTGGAAGCTATATCAAGGAAAAAGGAGAAGTAAGCGCAGAAAAAGTCAGAAAAATTGTTAAAATCGTTAAAAACACTAAGTGAAAAAAGGTTTTCTCATCTTAACTGCTTTTACGATTTCTTTTTTCAATTCTTCACCGCTAAGATTCGATATGTCAATGAATTCGTCTTTCAAAAGACATAACTTAATTTTCCCGTCTGAAGTAACCCTTATCCTATTGCAATATCTGCAGAATTCAGTGTTGTCAAGTGGTTTTACGATTTCTACAACACCAAACGGCGTAAAGAACTGTCTTCTTCTGTGCATGTCTCTTATTTTTACAATTTTGGCGGTTCTAGAGAAAATTTCTTCGAAGATTTCTGGATTTAAGTAAAATTTTCTTGTCTTTTCATTTGGAATGAGCTCTATAAGCTGCAGTATAACTTTAACATCATCTTTGTTAAAAGAGTTAGCAAAACTAAGGACATCGAAAACTTCTTCATCGTTTATTCCCTTCAGCAACACCATGTTCAGCTTTAAGGGAGTTAGATTTGCCTCTACAGCGCTCCTTATCCCCTCCAAAACGGATTCAAGCCTGTCGCTACCCGTGATTAAACTGAATTTTTCCGAGTTGAGGGTATCCAAACTTACATTAACCCTGTCGAGACCTGCTTCCCTCAAATCGTAAGCTTTCTCGCTCAGCAATGTTCCATTTGTCGTGAGAGAGATTTCATCGAATTCCGGTAGCATGGAAATTATTTCGCAGATATCTTTCCTAAGCAGGGGTTCTCCGCCTGTTATCTTTATTTTCTTAACTCCCAGCTCGTAAAAAGCATTTGCTATTTCAGCTATTTTTTCGGCACTCAACTCCTTACCGCATTCTTTCTCCCCCTCTCTGTGGCAGTATATACAATTCAGATTGCATCTCTGAGTTACCGAAATCCGAAGATTCGTTACAACTCTTCCGTAAAGATCTCGGAGCATAATTCTTCAGCCTTCTTTAAATCATCCACGGTATTTATGTTGAAGAAGGAGATCAGATGTTTATCAAATTTTCTCAGTTCTTCAGCAGGAAAGTAGACAGTTCTCAGCCTGCTTAGCGGAGAAATAATTCTTTTCTCCCCCCTTTTAATCGATTCTTCTATTTCATAAATCGCATTCTTTGAGTAAAAAGCGAGTAGGGGTTCAGGAAATTCATGCTTTGGAATAAGGGCATCACAAACAATTTGCTTCCCTTTTTCGAATAAGAATTCCAATAGACTCTTCTTTACAAACGGCATATCTATTGCCGTGATCACAGTATCCCCGTTATGCTTTATAGCGCTGTGAATTCCGGCCAAAACTCCATATCCTGGATAAAAATCGCTTACGAATTTCAAACCAAATTCCTTTGCATACTTACTCGCCTGAAACTCATCTCTGCAGACAAAAACAGGATCGTATTCAGAAAATTTCTCAACGGCTATCTCTATTAACCTTCTCCCGCAAAGTCTTATTTCTGCTTTCTCCATTCCAATTCTCTTCCCCATTCCCCCCATTAGAATTGCGAGTTTCACGAAACGAATCAGTTACTTATTTATTACCTTTTCCAACTAAACGCATGGACGTGCTTGAAGAGCTCAGAAAATTCAGGGAAATGGATATCCCTTACTCAAGAGTTCTGAGCTCGATGTGTACCGTTCCGCTCGAAATCGCAGTTAAAGCTCATCAGATGTTCATAAACACCAATCTGGGAGATCCAGGAATTTTTCCTGGGACTCTAGAACTTGAAAGAAAATTGATAAAGATGCTGGGTGATCTTCTACACTGCGAAACTCCATGTGGCTATATTTGTTCAGGCGGTACAGAAGCGAACATCCAAGGAATAAGGAGTGCCAGAAATATAAAGGCAAAAAAAGAGCCGAATATCGTGATTCCCAAGACCGCTCATTTCTCCTTTGAAAAGATCTGCGACATACTGAGGATAGAAGTTCGAAGAGCTGACGTAGATGAAGCTTACAGAGTCGACGTTTCAGAAGTCGAAAGTTTGATAGACGAGAATACAGTTTCCATAGTGGGAATAGCGGGAACAACAGAACTTGGACAGATAGACCCAATTTTAGAACTCTCAAAACTCGCGGAGGAAAAAGATATCCCCCTGCATGTAGATGCTGCATTCGGTGGACTCGTGATACCCTTTATGGACAATCCATATCCATTCGACTTCGTGAATGAAGGTGTAATGTCAATAACAATCGACCCCCACAAGATGGGAATGGCAACGATTCCTGCAGGGGGTATAATTTTTAGGAATGAAAAGTTTCTGAAAGCTCTTGAAGTGGAAACACCATATCTCACAACTAAGATGCAGTTCACCCTAACAGGAACGCGCCCCGGAACAGGGGTTGCATCCGCTTATGCAGTTCTTAAAAGTCTGGGGTTTTCTGGAATGAGGGAAATTGTTAAGATGTGCCTGAAAAACACTAAAATTCTTACAGAAGAAATGACCCAGCTTGGCTTCGAACCTGTTATCGAGCCCGTGATGAACGTTGTAGCATTTAAGACTGAAAGGGCTGAAAAAATTAGAGAAGAACTCTACAGGAGAAGGTGGGTGATATCCGCAATAAGAAATCCGAGTGCTATAAGATTCGTCATTATGCCGCATGTTACGGAAGAAGTTATTAAGAATTTCATTTCCGAGTTCAGAAAGGTGATATGATGGAGGTCAAAGTTACAGTCGATGGAATTGAAATAGAGCTAAACCCGTTCGTTACCAAGATGATTGCAAAAGTTGTAGAAGCGATGGTTACCTCGCTAAAGGGAGTAGAAGAAGACTGGAAAAAAATCGAGATAGAAGTGATGAGATGAGAAAATGTGCAAAATTCGAGGAATACATTCCGGGTAAAAGTGTTGAAGAGATTAGAGAGAGACTTGGATTAGAGAAAGTCGTGAAACTAGCATCCAACGAGAACCCATACGGAACCAGTCCCAAAGCGATAGAAGTTCTCAAAAGCTTTGAAGACCTACACCGCTATCCAAATCCAGAATATAGGGCTCTAAGAGAGAAGTTAAGCGAATATACTGGTTGGGAAACCGAAAGGATAGTTGTGGGAGCGGGAATAGATGGGATTTTGGAGACCGTTTTCAAGATTCTGATAGATGAAGGTGATGAAGTCCTGATTCCGATTCCAACTTTCCAGTATTACAGGATCCTTGCAAGGCTTCACTGCGCAAGGGAAATTCTGGTTAGTAGGAAAGAGGATTTTAAAATTCCTGAAAATATCTTTGAATTCCTGAACGAGAAGACAAAACTCATAATAGTACCATTTCCGAACAATCCCACTGGAAACGTTGAAAAAAAGAGGCTGATAGAAGAACTCGTTAATTCTACAAGAGCAATTGTCTTTATCGATGAGGCCTACATCGAGTTCTCGGATGAAAAGCTGGAAATCGATTCAGACAATCTCATAGTTGCAAGAACAATGTCAAAGGCGTTTGGACTTGCTAACCTTCGCGTTGGTTATGCAAGGTTGCCAAGATGGCTTCTAAAGTTTTACAGATCTGCCTCAACCCCCTTTCCGGTTTCAACCCTCGCCGAAAGATGTTCAATTGCGGCACTGGAAGACCTCGAATGGATGAAAAGCTGTGTTGAAAAGATAAAAAAAGAGAGAGAACGACTGTTTAATGAACTTAAGAAGCTGGTAAATCCTTTTCCCTCCCAAGCGAATTTTATATTCTTTAAAGCCAGAAAAGGGCTTGCAGAAGATTTGCTGATGAGAGGGGTGATAATAAGAGACTGCCAGAGTTTTGGGGTGGAAGGATACAGGGTGACAGTAGGAAAACCAGATGAAAACGATTTCTTCCTGGAAAAACTCAGGGAATTAACATGATAGCCCTCACAGGAACTCCGGGAACTGGAAAAACGAGTGTTGCTGAGGAACTGAAGAGAAGAGGGTACAAAGTAATTTCTGTAAAGGAGTTTGCGGAAATTCATCGATGTGCCAAAAAAGCCGGAGATGAGATAATAGTTGACATAGAAAAACTCTCCAAATATAGGTTTGATGGTATAATAGAGGGGCATCTCTCGCATTTGCTGAAACCAGACATTACCATCGTTCTACGATGCAATCCGCTTGTGATAAAAAAGAGACTTCTCGAAAGGGGATGGGACTACGAGAAGGTTATGGAGAATGTGGAAGCAGAACTCATCGATCTAATTCTAGTAGAGGCACTTCAAAATTGTGAAAGGGTTTATGAAATAGACACAACGGAAATGACAATCTCTGAAGTTGCAGATGCCATAGAGAAGATTCTAAGAGGAGAGGGGAATTTTGAGCCTGGAAAAGTTGATTGGATTTCCGAGCTTGAAGACAGAATAGAGGAGGTAACGAGGTATGGAGGGATTCAAAAAGATCGACTGGGCTGAAAGGCACATGAAGGTTTTGGCAAGGATAAGGGAGGAGATGGAGAGAGACAGACCACTAGATGGAATGAAGATCGGAATGGCCTTGCATGTCGAGGCAAAAACAGCAGTTCTGGTAAAAACACTGATCGCGGCAGGAGCTGAGGTGGCAATAACGGCCTGCAATCCAATGAGCACGCAAGACGATGTTGCCGAAGCGCTAAGGAGCTTGGGGGTGAAATGCTATGCAAAAAGAGGGATGAGTGTAGAAGAATACTATAGCGCAATTCGTAAAGTTGCGGATTTCATGCCAGACATAATCATTGATGATGGGGCAGATTTGATTTTCGAGCTTCACAAAAGAGGGCAAAAAGTTAAGGGGGCAAGTGAAGAGACAACAACAGGAGTCATAAGACTAAAAGCTATGGAGAGAGATGGAGTTTTGATGTTTCCAGTAATCGCGGTAAACGATGCCTTCACAAAGTTCCTCTTTGATAACAGATATGGCACAGGACAGTCAACGGTTGATGGCCTGCTTAGAGCAACAAACATGCTCTTAGCTGGAAAAAGAATTGTGGTTGCCGGTTACGGATGGTGTGGTCGCGGTATTGCAATGAGATGTAGAGGAATGGGTGCAAAGGTAATAGTAACTGAAGTCGATGAAGTGCGCGCACTGGAAGCGATTATGGATGGTTTTGAGGTAATGCCAATGGATGAAGCTTGTGAGATCGGAGATATTTTCATAACCGCAACCGGAAATATAAACGTCATAAGGGAAGAGCACATGAAGAAAATGAAGGACGGAGCGATCCTAGCAAACGCGGGACATTTCAATGTGGAAATAAACGTTTCTGCCCTAGAAAAAATGGCAAAGAGTGTTAGAGAAGTTAGGAAATACGTTAAAGAATACGATATAAACGGAAAAAGACTATATCTACTTGCAGAAGGGAGGCTCGTGAATTTGGTAGCCGGAGACGGGCATCCAATTGAAGTAATGGACATGAGCTTCTCAAATCAGGCTCTGGCAGTGAGATATATAGCAGAGAACTGGGAAAAGCTCGAAAACAGGGTTTATAGACTTCCAGAGGAACTAGACAGGAAGGTTGCCAAATTAAAGCTCGAGACACTTGGGATTAGAATTGATAGACTTACTGAGGAGCAGATTAGATATTTGAGTGACTGGAGGAGTGGAACATGATCTGGAGCTATAGAGCAATAAAGAATCCTGCAGCAAGGAAAAAATGGCTCATGCTCATAACAGCTCTCTTAATCATATTTTTCAGCTACGGAGCTTATAGGGTTCTAACGGGAGAGAACTGGATCCGTATCGCCCTTCTTCTAGTCCTGTTTTCTCTTTTTATATTTCTATATGCGATAATAACCCTTGGAAAACCCAGGTATTATTCCATTGACGATGATTTCATCATTTACAAGCCTTTCAAGACTAGGTTAGGAGATTTAGAAGATTATAGTGTTGATGAGAATAGAATGATCATAAAGCTGAAAAAGAAGAAGGGTATTTTTGGTGTACGAACGCTTTATTTCGAAAAGGTTGAAGATCTCAAAGAGGCCGAGAAAATTTTAAGGAAAAAATTAAAAAAGACATAGGGTCTGTGAGCTTCAGAAATCTTTATCATCCGCCCAAAGTAGGCAATCTCAATAGCTGAGAAATTACAAGTTATTATTATTATTTGAAAAATCAGAAAAATCAATCTCATAGGAATTAAAAAAGAAAAAATTATCTATGAGATCATCGACTCATAGAGGGGATTGCCATGAAGTTCGGAATCGAATTTGTGCCGGATGTGAAGTTCTACGAGCTCGAATATTACGTAAGACTCGCAGAAGAGAGCGGTTTTGAATACACTTGGATAACAGACCACTACAACAACAGAAACGTATATTCTATGCTAACAATTCTGGCGCTTGGAACAAAGAAGATAAAGCTCGGCCCCGGAGTTACAAATCCCTATCACATAAGTCCGGCTCTAACAGCTTCGGCAATTGCAACTATCAACGAGATCAGCGGTGGAAGGGCTGTTCTCGGAATTGGAGCTGGGGACAAGGTAACGTTCGAAAGAATTGGTATCAGCTGGGAGAAGCCCTTGACAAGAATAAAGGAGGCTGTAGAAGTAATCCGCGGTCTACTGAGCGGTAAAGCAGTAAAATATGATGGCGAGATTTTCAAGATAAATGGTGCAAGGCTCAGCTTCAAGGCTGGAGAGATACCGATATACATCGGCGCCCAAGGACCTAAAATGTTACAACTCGCTGCCGAAATTGGAGACGGTGTACTGATCAACGCTTCGCATCCAAGGGACTTCGATGAGGCGAGAAAGAGCATTGAAGCAGGATTGCAAAAGGCAAACAAAAGCAAGGAAAAATTCGACGTCGTTGCATACGCATCGATGAGTGTTGATAAAAACAGAGACAACGCCAGAAATGCAGCAAAGGTAGTAGTTGCATTCATAGTTGCAGGAAGTCCAGAAACCGTGCTTCAAAGGCATGGAATGAGCAACGAAGCCGTCAACAAAGTAAAAGAAGCTTTGAACAACGCATTCACAAAAGGCGATTGGGCAGGTGTTGGAAAGGCTGTTACAGATGAAATGCTTGATTGCTTCTCAATAAGTGGAACTCCCGATGACGTTGTTGAGAGGATAAATCAACTGGCAAAAACAGGAGTGACACAGGTGGTTGCCGGTAGCCCAATTGGACCAGATAAGAAAAAATCTATCCAGCTTATCGGAAAAGAGATAATTCCAAAATTTAAATAATTTTTTATTGTCGTTGAAATGGGCAAAGCTTTTATATTTGCGGTTGATATGTTAAAAAGGTGATGGGATGCTAAACTTTCTGATTTACACCGCAGTGGCAATATTCGTTCTGGTACTTCTTGCAAAATTTGTAAAATATTCAACGATGCCAATTCATCTCCGATGGGAAATATACCCCGTACCACATGACCCAAGACATGAGCATGGAGGGAGCTACTACGAAGAGGTCTCTTGGTGGGCAAAACCAAGACTAAAAACACTTGCTGGAGAACTAAAAGAGATGCTAATGGAAATGCTGTTCATCAAAAGAGTCTTTACTTATAAAAGACCCCTATGGTGGCTAACATATCCATTTCACACGGGAATTTATCTGATACTAGTCTGGTTCGTCCTACTCTTTATTTCAGCTCTAATAGATATCTTTGCAATCGGAATACTAAAGATGCCTGTGTACTACCTAACTCTAGTCGTAGGATCTATCGCAATCATTCTGCTCCTGATCTTCAGCCTCGCTTTGTTTATTCGAAGAGTTTCTGACTGGGAGCTACGAAGTTACAGCTCATTCCTAGACTACTTCAATCTCATTTTCATCTTTGCTGTAGTATTGACTGGAGCGCTTGCCTGGCAGAAGGACTTCGACTTTACCATAGCAAAAGATTACATGAAGGCCCTGATAACCTTCAGCTCTCCTCCAACAGTATCACTCGAAACTCAGATACACATAGCGCTTCTTTCTCTTCTGCTGATATACTTGCCATTTACGAAGATGACACACTTTCTCACAAAGTGGTTCACATACCACAAGATTCTATGGGAAGATGAGCCTGTAATAGGTAGTGAAATGGAGGAAAAGCTAAAGAAATACCTTACAGGATTCAAAGTAAAATGGAGCGCCCCGCATGTGGATCCAAACCTTAACTGGGCTGATGAGGCTTCAAGATGTGATCTTGCTGGAAAATGCGAGGTGAAGTTATGAGGGAGAGAATTGCAATCCAGGATATTGCAAAAAAAGAGGGACAGCTAGTCAAGATAACTCTTGAAGATCTTATGAAACTACCGCCTCCCTATGACAAGTCAGGTATGGAGCCAAAGGTTACAGAGCCCAAGCCGGAATGGAGCCAGAACTATGTAACCGAACTTGACGGATACGTTGCCATCGACATACCATGGAAACCTAAAAACAAGGAAGAGGAAGAGGCAATGGTTCAGAAATTTATAAACGGGCTTAAGAAGTTAATGGATAAAGAGGCGAATTGGACATTCCTACAACCTCTACTACTATCTCTGGAATACTGTGCCCGCTGCCAGACTTGTAGCGAAGCATGTCCGATCTACATTTCCTCCGGCAGAAAGGAAATTTACAGACCGACCTACCGCGCGGAAATTCTTAGAAGGCTCATAAAGAAAATTTCCTCTGGAGGAAATTTCAAGACAAAATTCCTTGGAGATGTTGATCTAAATGCAAAAACAATACTCCGCTTGGCAGAGTGTGCTTATAGATGTACTATCTGCAGGAGATGTGCCCAGTATTGTCCTCTCGGTCTGGATAACGGATTGATAGCAAGAGAGATAAGGAAACTATTTGCCCAAGAATTTGGAGTTGCTCCACAAGCTTTGCATGCGCAGGGAACCGTAAAACACCTGACCGTAGGTTCCTCGACGGGCCTAACACCTGATGGCTTGAAAGATATGATAGAATTCTTCGAAGAAGAGATAAAAGAGAAAACAGGGAAGAACATTAAGATACCCGTTGACGAAAAAGGTTCAGACATACTGCTCATACACAACGCTGGTGAATTTCTCAGCTGGCCCGAAAACGTTGAAGCTTTTGCAATAATCTTTGAAGAAGCGGGCTTAGACTGGACTCTCAGCAGCGAAATGGTTGGCTATGATGCGGTCAACTATGGAGTCTGGTACGATGACGTCCAGCTTTCCAGGATTGCCTTAAAACACGCCGAAATTGCAAGAAAGCTTGACGTTAATAGAATAGTTGTTGGAGAGTGCGGACATGCGCACAAAGCCATAACTGTTGTAGCGGACAGAGTTCTTGTAGGAGAATATCAGATTCCGAGGGAGAGTTGCCTTCCGATTCTATGGGACATCGTTAGAACAAAGAAGTTAAACCTTGATCCCAACAAGAACGATTTTCCAGTCACTCTGCATGACCCATGCAACATTGTAAGATTGATGGGTATTGTAGAGCCGCAAAGAAAAATTCTAAGGGAGATTTGCCCCAAATTCAGGGAGATGAAGCCAAACGGTGTTTACAACTACTGCTGTGGAGGAGGTAGCGGATTTGCGATAATGAACTCAATGAACTTCCCAGAGTTCAGAAACAAAGTTCCAGGCAGAATGAAATTCAAACAGATTCTCGATGCTTTTCAAGATAACATCTCTCCAGAAGTAAAGAAGTACGTATGCGCTCCCTGCAGCAATTGCAAAGGAGCAATAAGGGATATCCTCAGCCATTACAATGCAACCGCGAACTGCGGAATTCATTACGGGGGGCTGGTTGAATTAATCGTTAATGCAATGGTAGATATAGAGCAGCCCTATATAGAAATGTTCTAAATTTTTCCTTTTTAAAACGATAGATTAAAGTATTTTCGCGATCATTTTATTTTGTTGGGTGAGAAAATGTGGAGCTATGTGTCTCCCAGATTAATTATTTATGGCGAAGACGCACTTGAGGCTTTGAGTACAGAAAATGCGGAAAGAGTTTTGATCGTTACAGATAAATCTATAGAGAGGCTAGGTTTTATAGACGCTGTCAAAGAAAAACTTAAAGCGTCCAAAATAGAAGTTTTCAACGAAGTTGAACCTGAACCAAGCATAGATACTGCCATTGCATGCGCAAAGACGGCACGCAAGTTCGCACCTGAACTCATAGTAGCAGTTGGTGGGGGAAGCGTTTTAGACGTTGCAAAGATGGCCAGAATACTGATGGAGATAGATGTCGATCCCATCGGAATACTGCCTTCACTAGATCTTACTGAGCTAGGATTCAAAAAGAGGAGTAAACTTATAGCGATTCCGACAACGAGTGGAACTGGAGCCGATGTGACTTGGGCCTGTGTTCTTTCTGACAAAGCAGAAAAAAGGAAGATGACTCCAGCAAACAAAGAAATTGTCCCAGACATTTCTATCCTAGATTACAGAATCGTAGAAAAGATGCCGAAGAATCTAATAGCCGGAAGTGGTATGGATGCTCTAACGCACGCAATTGAGGGACTAGTTTCAATATGGAAGAATGATTTCAGCGACGCGATGTGCGAGAAAGCGTTGGAGCTGATCCTAGAAAATTTAGAGAAATCTTACAATGGTGATCTATCTGCAAGGGCAAAAATGCATATAGCAGCAACAATGGCGGGACTTGGATTTGGGAATTCCCAAGTCGGACTGGTTCATTCTCTTGGCCATGCATTCGGAGCTTTCTTCAACGTGCATCATGGTCTAAGCGTCGGTATTTTTCTGCCGTACGTTCTCCAGTACTACAGAAAATCGAACGCAAAAGACATTCTCGACAAAGTTTCGAAAAAGATAGGTAGCGGTGATACCAATGGCCTAATAGCTAGGATAACTACCCTTATGAGGAATATCAACGTTCCAACAAGAGTTTCAGAAGTTGTAAAGGAAAAGGAGTTCTTTGAAAATATTGAAAATCTCACAATGGCTGCATTAAACGATGCCAGCCTAGCCATGAGCCCAAGAATTCCAGATTTTGGTGAGATCCAGAAAATCTATGAGTGTGCCTTCTTTGGCAGGGAAGTGGATTTTTAGGTGATCCCATGCACGGATATTGCGGAAAAATTCTAAGAATAGATCTTGAGGAAAAAAGTTATTCCGCAATCCCGCTAGAAAAAAGAGATGCCGAACAGTTCATCGGAGGTACAGGAATTGGTATAAAAATACATTACTCGATGAAGAGTTATGAAAAAGACGCTCTCTCCCCTTCAAATCCCTTGGTTATAATGACTGGCCCAATAAGCGGGCTTGCTCCAGGAACTAGCAGAGTTGCCTTTTGTGCAAAAAGTCCGTTGACTGGGATATGGGGCGAGTCGAATTCTGGAGGAAAAATGGCTACCTACTTGAAATTCGCCGGTTGGGATGGAGTTATAATTGAAGGAAGGAGCAAACAACCTGTCTACTTAGTAATCGAAAGAAATTGTGCTCGATTCATTGATGCAACTGGGATCTGGGGTAAGGGCTGCTATGAGGCTCAGGAAATAATAGAGAGAGAACTCGGAGAGAAAAGGGCTTCAACAGCTGTGATTGGACCTGCTGGAGAGAATATTGTCAAATTTGCCTGCATTCAGGTAGACAATTCAAGACACGCTGGAAGAACTGGAATGGGTGCAGTTATGGGTTCAAAAATGCTGAAAGGTATTGCTGTGGTCTATGATGCAAAAGAGAAATTCCAGATCAGCCTTGCCGATGAAAAGGGCTTCAAGGAAGTACAGGAAAAGTTCATAGAAGCTATAAATAACGACTTCGCCTGCACAATGTTCAAAGAGCTAGGGACTTCTGGATACGTTGAGACTGCAGAGGGTTTCGGAGATTTGCCAACCAAGTACTTTACTGAGGGTATATTCGAGGGGGCAAGCAGAATTTCCGGTTCAGCAATGGCATCATCGATATTGAAAGGAAATGACGGATGCCTTGGCTGCATAGTTAGATGCGGAAGGATCGTAGAACATAAGGGCAGAAAAATACATGGTCCGGAATACGAGACTGTTGCTGCTTTTGGATCTTTGCAGTTGAACGACAATTTGGAGGCAATAGTGGAACTCAACTACCTTCTCAATGACTTGGGAATGGATACAATTTCCGCTGGAGTTACAATAGCTTTTGCAATGTGGATGAGCGAAAAAGGCATAGGAGATTTCAAAGTAAAGTGGGGGGACGTTGAAAGGGTAAAAGAGCTCATAAAGGATATCGCATATAGGAAAGGGGTCGGAAATGAACTCGCAGAAGGTGTAAGATTCCTAGAGAGAAAATACAATCTTGAAGGCTATGGAGCACATGTAAAGGGACTTGAAATACCTATGCACGATGCAAGAGCTTTCTCATCCCTCGCATGCGCTTATGCCGTCCATAACCGCGGTGCCTGCCATTTACCGCATCAGATGTATTTGTACGAAATGGGCAAAGTAATAGAAGAGTACGGCATAGTTTCTCCAGACAGATTTGCAAATGAAGGTAAGGGAATCTTGACTGCAAAAGTTCAGAACTTCAGTGAGCTTTTCAATGCCGCAACAATGTGCGCATTCATGCCGGTAACACCCAAAGTGCTTGCAGAAATGCTGAAATTCGCAACAGGATTCGATTTCACAGTTGAGAAAATAGCAAAAGTCGGGGAGAGAATTTTTACGCTTAAAAGAGTATACAATCTGAAATGCGGAATAAAAGCCGAAGACGATGTTCTGCCAAAGATAGTCCTCCAACCGGTGAAAGGAGGAAGTGAGGGCAGAATTCCCGACGTTAGGAGGCAAGTAGAGGAATACTACGAGTACAGAAACTGGCCAAATGGTATACCATCTAAAGAGAAGTTAAAAGAACTTGAACTAGATTGGGTGGAATAATTTTTTAATTTCAGACAATTTTTATGGTTCCAAAGCTCGTTCAAGAGATCTGGGAGAAGTACGGGCTGGAGAAGTCTGTAAGGGAGCACTGCAAAAAGGTGGCCGAACTGGCTTTGAAAATAGCTGAGAAGGCAGAAAGAAATGGCCTAAAATTGGACAAGGAAGCAATACTCCTTGGTGCCCTGTTGCATGATATAGGCAGAGCAATTACCCATGATCCATTCAAGCATTTCCTAATCTCTGCAGAAATTTTAAAAAGGGAGGGTTTGGACGAAAAAATCGTAAAAATAGCCGAAAGACATTTCAGTGCTGGGATAACTGCTGAAGAAGCGAAAAAACTCGGATTGCCGGAGAAAGACTATCTCCCAGAAACACTAGAGGAGAAGATAGTTAGCTTTGCAGACAACCTAACTTTCGGTTCCGAGATAAGAGACTTCAAGAGCTTCTTAGAAAGGCTCGACAAAGTTGACTCGGAAAGGCCCGATCTAAAGTGGTTCACAGATGAAACAAGAAAAAGGGCTTTTAAGATGAAAGAAGAGCTAGAAAAAATCACCGGAATGAAATTCTAAAGAAATGCTATTCCGCCCTCGTAAGCCTTCACCCTGTATCCCATCGACCTGAGGATTCTTTGAGCTATGTATGCCCTGAGTCCAAGTGCGCAAATCGCTGTTATTTCTGCATCCTCTGGTAACTCTTTTGCTCTTTCTCTCAGCTCTAAAATTGGAATATTTATGGAATTTGGCACTGGATTCTTCTTCGCCTCTTCTTCACTTCTCACATCGAGAACTATTCCAGCAAGATCCCTAGTTGTTTCAAACAAACCTTCGAGCTTGTTTATCGCTACGTATGCGGAAACAATTACGGGATCCAATGCCGGAGCGTATGGAGGCGCATAGGCCAAATCCAAGTTGGCCAAATCGTCTAACTTCATTCCTGCATAAATCGCCGTAGCAAAAACGTCTATTCTTCTATCCACTCCAGCAATACCGACTATTTGTGCACCGAGAACTCTCCCGTTTTCCTCAAATACAAGCTTGATCCTCATGTTGGAAGATTTTGGATAATAATGCGACTTATCCGGAACAGAGAGACGGACAGATTTGGCCTTGAAACCATTTAAAAAAGCTTCTTTCTCAGAAATCCCAGTCTTTGCAACCGTTAAATCAAAAACCTTGAATATGGAGGTCCCAATAATTCCCGGGAATTTCGATTTTTTGCCGGTTATGTTGTCCGCAATTATCCTTCCGTGCTTGTTTGCAATGTCGCCGAATGGGGCAAAAACCATTTTTCCGGTCACCAAATGCCTGTTCTCAACACAATCCCCACCGGCGTAAATTCTCTCATCGTTTGTCTGCAAAAATTCGTTAACCCTTATCGCCCCGGTTTCCCCGAGCTCTATTCCAGCCTTCTTCGCAATTTCAACGTTAGGTTTAACTCCAACCGCTTGAACAACAATATCTGCCTCTATTTCCTCATCTGCAATAACTTTCAGCTTTTCTTTCGCAACTATTTCCCTCACCCTTGTGGAAAGATGAATGTCTATTCCATTTTCTTTCAAATGACTCTCAACGAGCTTCGCCATTTCCGCGTCAAGCATTGGAGCAACTTGATCCATCGCTTCGATTAAGGAAACTTCCATGCCAATATTTCTTAAAGCTTCGCAAAGCTCAAGTCCTATAAATCCCGCCCCAATCACCGCCGCTTTTTCGGCGCCATTTTCCCATAAATTCAATATTTTTTCGGCATCCTCCGCATCAAAAAATGTCAGGATTCTTTCATCGCCTCCAAAAAGTCTCACCGGTTTTGCGCCAGTAGCAATTACCAAATAATCGTAGTTCAATTCATCTTCTTTTTCCCTTTTTCGAACCTTCACAATTCTTCTTTTTCTGTCTATTTCCAAAGCCTCCGTTTCCGTTAAAACATCCAAATTAAAGATCTTCTTAAAATAGTTCTCATCCCTCAAAGCTCCATAGGTTGTCTTTCTAAGCTCATCAAGTTCGTGAACAAATCCGGAGACAAAGTAAGGTAGACCGCATCTTCCTAAAGAGATTCTCTTTTCCTTGTCAATAACCGTTATTTTCGCATCTTCGTTCCTTCTCCTAACCCTAGCCGCGCATTTCAGACCAGTAGCACCCGCACCTATGATCAAAACCTCCATGCTGTTTCAGGAAAGAGATTCCTAATTAAAGTTTCGATATTAACTCCTCACTTATTTTTGCTATTTCAAGCCTCGGTAGCTTTCCAGCAAAGGCCATTGAATCCTCTTTCACAACGAGGACACCAATCAAGAATTTTTTATATTTTTCATAAAAATCTTCAACAATTTTTCCAATGTTGGAGTCATCTTTGATCAGATTTCCAAGCGCTGTCGCAAATGCATCGGCAATGCACGCATCTTTTGCCACTACTGTTGCGCAATCTGCAAATCCAAAGCTTATAGATGGGCCAATCTTACCGCTTGAAGTGCAAACTGCTAATCTTTCCCCTGGGGGGATCAAAAAAGCTAATTTTGTGGGATAAATCCCTACTCTTATTTCTCTATCCGTTTTAATTGCTATGTCTCCGCCGTTATCAACTATAGCCAACCTGGCTCCAGCCTCTACCATTTTTTCAACCGCATACTCCGCAATCGCCCCTGCAACCGATGCCATTGGACCAACTCCTGCGATTTTTGCGGCATCACACATTCTCTTCACAATCCCTTCTGCCCTGCACTCGATGGGTTCAAGGCTTATGAGAAATTCTGGATTTAGCATCGAGTATCTTTCTATTTCGCTCCTCGCTTCTAGAATCGCCATAATGGCGATTTTGTAGAATTCCTCGCTTTCGGTAATGATATTTGCAATCGTTTCCTTATATACAAATTTGAACCTCTTCATCTGACCTTCCTCCCCGCCCTAAAGGGAGAGGCTTCCAGCGTTAAGAGGTTTTGCGCCTCCAGCCTCATCTGCTGGTTCAAAGTCAAGCTCCCCCATCCCATGCCTCTCGTTAAGGCATGGGCTATGTTTATGCATGCATTTAAATCCCTATTATATATAAGCCCGCATTTCGGGCATCTGAACTCCTTTCCATTGACTTGGGCAACATATCCGCATCTGTTATTTTTAAATGTTTTATTTATTTAAGCTTTCCATCCCCACCCTCAAGGGCGAGGTTTTCCGGCTATAAAAATCCGGAGAAAGTCGAAAATTGAATGCCTTACAAGCCTCTTGCTTTCGTGTGGAATTATTCTAAACAGTAAATGAAAGGCTGGAAAACCTCTCAATATGCTATCCAAAAACTTCTGCTCCCTTTCAATCCATCCTAGCTCTTTCAGGATCCTTTTTTCGTATTCCTCCAGATTCTCAAGACACTGAAAAAGAATTTTTGCGCTTTTCAATGCGGGAACGTTTCCTTCCCCGGCTCCGCTAACGCAACCAATTGCCTCCCCTACTCCTACTGTATTATTGCTCACGAAGGGTTTACACCTTGAAGGGGGTAGCATTCTTATCTTAGCCCTGCAACTGCAACTGCTCTCAGCCTCTTCTAAGCCGTAGCTCTGCCTCAGCTTCTTTATTAAATAAGGTATTTTTTCCTCACACACGCTTCCGGCCCCTATATGCCACTCGTCGCCGAGGGGAAAAGCCCAGGCATATCCGTGCCTTTCGAAATAGATGTAAATGTTTTCATCAATCCTCTGTCTTTCCTTAAACTGAAGTGTCGGCACAACCCTGTCTCCGTCTATTTTTGGCAAAAAAGCTCTTGAAGAGCCTGTTGCATCCACTATTATTTTAGCATTCTCCTCCCTGAACACAAATCCTTTCCAAAGTTCCGAGAGGAGTCCAATCTTGTCAAAAATCGCTATTCCTCTGTTCTTAAATTCAACACTATTTACAAAAACTTTTTCCGGCACTGTGAGAATGAATTCATCCAGGTCAAGATCTATTTCGGAATAGAGATCCTTGGCTTCTTTGTAGGCAATCCCCCAACCACACCTACAGTCTGGAGATTTTCTAAAGTCAAAAATTGAGCACCTGTATCCATTTTTAGTTAAAATGTAATAAAGAAAAGTACCCGCAACACCGGCACCGTAAATCTGAATCATAGAGAATTCAGATTTTCTATAACCGCATCGGCAAATTCTCTAGTCCCCACAAGCTTCCCTCCAATCTGCCTGTGCAAGTCGTATGTCACTATTCCCTGTTCTATTGTCATCGAAACGGCTTTTTTTATCATCTCGCTGGCTTCTTTCCAGCCAAGATATTCAAGCATTAAAGCACCAGTAAGGATTTGGGCCGTAGGATTTACCTTGTTCTGACCAGCGTACTTTGGGGCTGAACCGTGAATGGGTTCAAATACAGCAAGTCCGTCTCCTATATTACTTCCAGGTGCAACTCCGAGTCCGCCTACCAAAGCAGCGGCGGCATCGCTAAGATAATCACCGTTCAGATTGGGTAACGCTATGACATCGTATTCGTCGCTTCTGGTTATTATCTGCTGGAACATGTTGTCTGCAATTCTGTCTTTTATTACTATCTTTCCTTCCGGCTGCTTACCTGCAAAATCCCTGTTCAGTTCATCTTCTGTTATGCAGAACTCTCCAAATTCTTGTTTTGCAACCTCGTATCCCCAGTCTCTGAAAGCACCTTCAGTGTACTTCATTATATTTCCTTTGTGTACAAGAGTTACGCTTTTTCTCCCGTTTTCTATCGCATATCTTATAGCCATCCTTACAAGCCTCTTAGTCGCAAATTCGCTGATTGGCTTTATACCAATTCCGGAATCCTCCCTTATACTTACACCAAATTCCCTTCTAAGTATTTCTATTAGCTTTAAAGCCTCTCTACTTCCCCTAGGCCATTCTATTCCGGCATAAACGTCCTCGGTGTTTTCCCTGAATATCACAAAGTTGACTTTTTCAGGATGCTTTATCGGACTTGGGACTCCTTTTATGTAGTAAACTGGCCTGACATTTGCATATAAGTCGAGAACCTGTCTTATTGTCACATTAAGGCTCCTATAACCTCCACCGACGGGAGTTGTTAATGGCCCCTTCAGAGCGACTCTGTAATACCTTATAGCATTCAGAGTATCTTCAGGAAGATAATTTCCGTAAATTTTATACGCGTCTTCACCGGCATAAACTTTAAACCATATTATTTCCTTCCCAATTTTCTCAACCGCAGCATTCAAAACTTTTATTGCGGCTGGAACTACGTCTTTTCCGATTCCATCTCCTTCGAAGTATGGTATTACTGGGTTTCTCGGAACCAAAAGCTTTCCGTCCTTATACTCTATCTTCTCCCCCTCAGAAGGCGGTCGAACTTTTTCGAACATGCAATGACTTCTTCGTCGAATTTTAAATGTTTTCACAAACTTTTTTAAAAACTGCATTTTTGTATTAAATATGGAAGAATTGTTGCGAGAAAATCTTAACTGGTTGCGGAATTCTCTTAAAATGGAAGACTTCAAAACCTTTGCGATAATCGCTTTTTGCTATCGTTCAAAGCTCTTTGACTTCCTTGAAAGTGAAAGGAGAATTGAAGATGTTTCAAATCACTTCGGCTTCGACTTATTGGCCACAAAAGCTCTAATATATTTTTTGAAATCTAGAGGCCTGGTTGAGGGAAGTGAGAAATTCAAAATCTCAAATATCTGCAGAACACTTTTCAAATCCAAGCTTTCAATTGGAGAACTTCTAGAGGAAAAACTTAAAGAAATAGATATCTGGCTGAATCTTGAAAAAGCCCTAAAAGGAACGAAAAGGAGTGAAGAAGAGTTTTTCAGGAACAGAATTATCTCTCTTGGAAAATTTGCACTTCTTGGGGACATCAAAGTTGTAAATTTAATTTCAGAACTTGAGGAGTTCAAAAAAGCTGAAAGGTTGCTCGACTTAGGAGGGGGGCATGGTCTTTATGCATATGCTTTCACGCTCCTAAACAAAAATTTGAAGGCATTTGTTTTTGATCTTCCAAAAGTTATTGAAGTCGCAAAAAGCTTTTTAAAAGAAATTGGAGCAGAAAGAATTGAATTCATTCCAGGAGATTTTTTCAGAGATCCGATTGGGGCAAATTTTGATATAATTTTTTCTTCTTTCAATCCTGGAGGCAAAAAAGCGGAACTCATTCCAAAGATATACCATGCCTTAAAACCCGGGGGAATATATGTAAATAGACAATATTTCCCAAAAGAAGATTTTAGCGTGAGAGATTTTGAATGGAACTTGTGGAGCTTCGAAAAGCTTGAAAAGAATTTCAAGAGTTTTTCTTTCAGAGGTGATTTAAGCTTGGAAGAGTATATCAAAGAACTGGAAAATGTCGGCTTTAAAATAATCAGGATAATTGAAGAGGACTATGTGATAATACTCGCAAAACATCCCTGAGCAAAAATTTATAAAGCATGTAGAGGTTTATAGCCATGGTAGCCTGGTATTACTGGGGTATATTGCTTATATTGCTGATCTTTTTCATTTCATCAATCAGAATAGTCAAGGAATACGAAAGAGGAGTTATTTTCAGACTTGGAAGGCTAGTTGGGGCAAAAGGACCCGGACTTTTCTTCATATTGCCACTCGCTGATAGTATGGTGAAAGTTGATTTGAGAACAGTAACCTACGACGTCCCGCCACAAGAAGTTGTGACCAAGGATAACGTTACCGTGAAAGTAAATGCAGTAGTCTACTACAGGGTTGTAGATCCGACTAAAGCCGTAACGGAAGTTTATGATTACAAATATGCAACCGCCCAGATCGCACAAACAACGCTCAGAAGCACAATCGGCCAAGCAGAACTTGACGAAGTTCTTTCGGAAAGGGATAAGTTGAATATTAAGATCCAGCAGATAATAGATGAAACTACCAGTTCTTGGGGTATAAAGGTTACAGCGGTTGAAATAAAAGACGTAGAACTGCCCGAAGAAATGCGAAGGGTGATGGCAATGCAAGCCGAGGCTGAAAGGGAAAGAAGGTCAAAGATAATAAGAGCCGAAGGAGAATATCAGGCAGCAATGAAATTAAAAGAGGCGGCTGAAGTTCTCGCAAAGAGCGAGGGTGCTCTGTTTCTTAGATACCTGCAAACGCTTAATGAAGTTGCTGCTGAAAAGAATACCACTATAATACTGCCAATTCCCGTCGAAATGCTTGAAATGCTCAAAAAGCGATAATTTATAAAATTTATAGTTAAAAACTGGTCAGTATCGAATTAGAGAAAAATATTTTTATAAGTCTACACTTTTTATGGACCTAATCCTGACACCCTCCTCACCCATGCTAGGAAAAAGAGTGGCCGAAATTCTCGGTTTGAAACTCGCAAAAACCCACTTCAAGAAATTTCCGGATGGAGAGCTGTACGTTAGAGTTGAGAGCGATGAAAGCAAACATTTGGTAATTTCGAGTATTAACTCAAACGACGATATTATCCTAATTAACCTAATTTTCGATGCCCTGAAAGGGGACATTTTCCTCATCGCTCCATACATGGGTTATGCAAGACAGGACAGGGAATTTCTTGAAGGGGAAGCAGTAAGCATAAGGGCTGTCGCAAAAATGCTTGAGGAGAGAGTTGAGGGAATTCTGACTGTAAATATCCACAGCGAAAGAGCCAAAGAAAAGTTCAGAAAGCTTTTTGATTTAGATGCCATGCCCCTCATTGGTGAGCATTTCAGGGGGAGAGACGTTGTTATGATTTCTCCTGATAAAGGTTCCGCGGAGAGAGTTAAAGTTGCTGCAAGTATTGCAAATGCAGACTGGGATTGGCTCGAAAAGAAAAGAATTGATGCGCAAACAGTCGAGATATTTCCGAAGAATGTGGAAGTAAATGGAAAGACTGTATTGATTGTAGATGACATAATATCAACCGGAGGAACAGTAGTAGAGGCCGCAAAGAAATTATACGAACTCGGAGCAAAAAGAGTTGAATGTGCATGCGTTCACGCCGTTCTTGCGGACTTTGCTGCAGTCAAGCTTTTCTCATGTGGCATTGAAGACATCGTTGCAACTGACACAATTGAAAGGATATTCTCTAAGATAAGTGTTGCCAAAATAATCGCCGATCACATCAGGAGAGTATATCAGAAAGCGTGATTTGCTTTTGCTCGAATAGCGACCTTATTTCGTGCTCTATTAACTTTAACCTCTGTCTCGTGTATTCCGAGACCTTGTAGTTTTCACATAATTTCTTAGATATGTCCAAGTACTTCACTATGGAACTGCTATGGACAGTAAGCGTTAAATTTCCGCCGCATTTTCTGCATTTGCCTTTTAGTGGGATCCTTCTATATTTCTCATTGCAGTTAACACATCGAAACTCCTGTCTCGAAAAAGCCCTCAAATTGCCAATAATGTCTGGAAGAAAGTGAATTGTGATAACTCTTTCAGCTACATCATCCTCGTCAACCGCGGATATTTTTCTGGCTATTTCCATCTGCTTTTCGACCTTCTCATTCATCGTCTTTAACTTTTTGTAAGCACTTTCCTTGACCCCGAGCGTTATGTCTGTGTCGTGAGTGAATCCGAGATCGAAAAACCTCGAATCATCCTTGAGCCTATCCTTCACCTTCTCAACCATCTCCTCGCATTCTTTTGGATTTGCAAACCGCAGAGTTGCATTGTAAAATTCCAGCGGATAGCGGAATACTATGTCCATGTTGTGGACCTCTTTATCCACCTCTCTCGGATCTACTACTGTTGTCAAAACAAGGGGGGCATCCATTTGACCTCCTCTCTTTTCGGGCAGGAAATGTCTCGAGAAATTTATTAGACCATCTAGAAGTAACATCACACAATCTTCATCTCCATCGCAATTCCTTCTCTTTGCAGCATGGAAATAGGGATGAGCATAACAAGCAAGGATATCCGCAAATCCTATTATTCTCCCGAGAACACCGGCGGACGTATGTGGTGCCAATGCGATTACCAAATGGCCTACCAGATCCTCCGGCTTTTCGACCCTGTAGTAAGGCTCGAGACTGTAAAACTTTGTCAACAAGTCATCGATAAATCTCGCAACTTTACAAAGGTATTCGGCGCACTCTTTAGAGATGATTATGTCCTGAGGCTTAAGCTCCAAAATCTGATCCTCACTCTTGAGTTCTCTACCCATGTAATCTCTTGTGTACCCAAGATTTCTGAGTCTCTCGACGCTGACGCCTATTTCTCTCGGCCTGAAATGGGTCAGCGGTAGATCTGTCATGTCATACCTAATCGTTCCATCTTTGAAAACGTAGACATCATGTTTTGCTCTAAGTATTCCCTTTTCTATTCTTTCTGGAATCTTATTTTTCGAAGTTAAACCGATAACACCTTTCACAAGTTCTAGGCTGTCGTATTCCCCTAGCCTTTTGAGTGCATCATCATACAGTTTCCTAATATCAACAACTCTTCTCGAATATCCCCTAGTTTCAGAGCCACATCTACACCTCTCCGAACCGGTCTTTGATTTACACTTTGGGCAATAATATACCTGTTGAGTTATTCCGCCGCACTCGCATTTCAGCCAGAAGTTCTCCTTTCCACAGCTTGTGCAAATCCTCAAGGCAACTTCTACCTCAACTTCTCCCTTCGATATTCCGTCCGAGTGTTCAAGTGCGCTCTTTAAGTCCCTCGTTTTTCCACCAGCAAAGCTTATCGGAAATAGAATGTGAGGTGGGGGGCTCATTTTACGTTCCTTGGCTTTTTCAGGTCTTCCCATTCTTGCCCCGATTCTTGAAGGGGCTTTTTCTCTAACTATCAGTCCAGAAACGTTTCTAATTATCTCAAGAACGTTGTTGCCCTTTATCTCTCCAAATTTCCTCAACTTCTGATCCAGTCCAAGACAGCGGGTTAAAACTTTCCAATTTTCGATTACAATTTCTTCCCTAACCTTGTGCTCTACTAGCAACTTTTCAAGGATTTCCTTGGCTCTAGAATCCATTGGCAATACCAGAAATCTCCCCTGTCCTTCTATTTTCCCTCGCTCGCTCATGAAATCTCTGAGATAACAGTATTCCTCTATGCTTATATCATGCCAAAGATACGTCCACTTTGGATGCAGTGGAACATTGAGCTCGTCGCAAAGCTTAAGAGCTTCTTCCTCACTCGGATCCTCAATCTCGACTTTTGATTCCTGCACCCACCACTCGTAACAATAAGCTCCCGGAATCAGTGGATGGTTGTTCTCAAGAAAGTCGCCATAGTTTATCAGAATTTCACCAAGATCCAATATTTTCTCGACTTCTCCCTTTAATTCGAGGGCTTCTTTTACCGAATTTATTCTCACAACATCTCCATTTTTCAATCGAACTGTGGGACCTTCAATTGTCGTTACCGGTACAACACTTCCAGCCTTTCCCGGTCTTTCTATTTTCATCTGGGTCCCTATCGCAATAAAGTCTATTAGGATCATTGTTGCCGGATTTATCCCAACGGTCGCGAATCCGGAATTCCGTGCCCTTCCATACCTAAGCCTAAAGCCACCCTTTTTAGATGGGTGACTCAAAACCGGTCTGCCGGCTACTATGTCTGCCAAATATTTTGCTCTCGGCCTTAAATCAACATCCTCTTCAGATTCCTTTTTAATTAATTTCTCGAGCCACTCCCAGCCGTCTATTTTAAGCTCCTCAACCATTTTCTTAAGCTTTGGGGCTTTTAAAGCTATTCCCTCAGCAATTATAAGCGCCATCCCTCCCCTTACCCTGTTAGTTTCAACTCTGGGTAGATTTCTGTATCCAGAGACTTCAACGTCTTCCGTTGCTTCGCCATCAATGCATACCGGGCAATTGGACACTATTAGCCTTATTTCCTCATCAGTCGGCAAATACTGAAGATTTGCTACCCTCTTATAGAGCTGAATTTCTTCACAGTATCTTAGGATTTCCTCTTCAGTTGGGATATACCTTCCTATTCCAAGCTTTCTCCTAACGTAATCTGCTATTAGCACCGATATTACCTGCGCGGTTCCCCCTGCACTCCTAATTGGTCCGGCGTAATAAACTTTCAGAAAACTAGAGCCATCATAATTCTTCTCGATTCCAACTTTTGCAATTCCCTCTATCGGCGCTGCCACAACGCCTTCTGTCATTATTGCTACAGCCGTTCTTATGGCCTTGTCTATCGCGCTTAAAACGTCCATTTTGCCAAATTTACCCTCTATTATCTCATCCGCTATTATGAAGCACATCTTATCTCTCGCAACTCCACTTTCTTCAAGTTCCCTTATTCTTTCAGCGATTCCCTCAAAACCGATGAGCTTTTCAACCCTTTCCGCCATGTCCTTTGCTATCAGAATCTCGACTTTTGGTTCCGGATCAAGGCATTTAATTCTAGCCGCTTCAGCGATTTTGTAGGCTTCCTCAAATTTCTCGATAAGACTTTTATGATAGTTTTGAATGTCTTTCAGCCTCCAAGATTGATCATCCTTCTCGACTTCGAAGATTGGGAAAAATTTGTCAAGCGTCAGATGCATAAAGCAATTTAGCATTAATAAAAAAATCTTTTTGTATTCCAAAGCATTTATGATCTTTCTTTTTTATTTTTAAGACTGGGGGCTACTTCTTGTCCATCACAATCTTGAGTATGTCTTCAACTTTGCTTTCCCCGCCCTCGGCTATCTCTATATATGCCCTGAAACTCTTAAAGTTCTGGAAGTCGGACAAATAACTTGCAAATATTGAATTCGGGATTATTCCTCCATCCTCAGGAGCTGTATCGAGGAGCTTCACCTTCAAATTCACCCTTCTATCACCCTTTACAACTGAAACGATATCACCCTCCTTTATACCGCTTCTTTTTGCAAACTCAGGATTCAAATAGATAACTGCTTCTTTCTGCTCGGCCGAATGTCTTGCCACAATAATAAGAGCTTCGAACTTCAATAACCTTGCAATGCGAAGCATTACAATCCCTCCAAAATTTTCTTCAATATGTAAACATCGTCGTATTCAGTTTTTTCGATAGGTCTAAGCTTTTGTCTAACTCCATCGCTTCTGACCATTTCCCCTCCAGATTCTATTCCCGATAAAGCAGATCGAATTGAAACTTCTGATATGCTTGCAGTCAGTGTGTTCTTAGGATCGATAGTTATCTTTTTCACCGCCATCAAATTTCTGGAGACATCGTATGGAAGAGAAGAGACTGGATCGGTGCCTATTATCAGGGCAGCGTCTATAGCATTCCTCCTAAGTAATTCGGAAAATTCAAATGCTTTGTCGCTCTTTTTTTCAGAAAAACTGAACCTGTTGACAGCTCCAACGGTCTCGAAAAGAGTCTCATTAAATCCCCGCATATTCGAGTGAAATCCAGAAGGTAAGAAGTATAGCGGAGTTATTTCGTTCATCTTTCTTATGAATTCAAAAAACAGCCCATAGTTGCCTTTCAGACCATATTTGAGTCCGAGACCTCCAAAAACAACGTTAAAATCAGCTCTTTTCATCTCTCTTATTACTCCGCCCACATCGTATTTGGATGCTTTTCCTTCAACTGCTTTCAAAAAGGATTCCACTAGCTCAACATCGTTTTCCACTTTTATGAACTTTGCATTCTTTTTCGCGAGCTTTGCTATCTCCGATTTCCTTATGTCTATTACTACAAGGAACCTGTCTTCATCATATCCCCTGTTTCTTTTTGCTCCCCTTGGATAATATGTGTACTTCGACATATGCCTCGGAAGGCTTCGATAAACGTTTGTACCCCAGTAAATTATCACGTACGCATAATCTCTGACTTGATCAAGGGTTGCCGATGGGACTTCCTTTTTCAGTATTGCCTCAACGAATTCCCCAAGACAAAAAGAGGAGTTGTCGTCTATATAGCTTCCGAGCTTCTCGGCTATCTTTATCGCTAATTTCTGCGCCTCAACTGTTATCGTATCCATTCCATAGATAACAGGTGAGCTTGCAGATTTAAGAATTTCAACTGCAGCCTCTATTGCTTTGTCCAAATCTACTTCCTTCCCATTCACGGAGTTCTTCGCCCTGTTTTGCCTGTATTCGGAAATGTGCTTGTAACCTCTCTCACAAGCATTCAAAATTTTTCCGTCTTCGAGCTCTATATCATCACATAAACAGGAGCATGCTGTACAGATCATTTTCATCCCTCCAAGAAACTTATCGCATCTGTCGGACAGTTTTCCCTGCAAACAACACAGAGAATTCTGCTCTTTCCGTATCTCCTGCAAGCATGCATGTTTTTAATTACAAGTTTTCCGTTTTCTATCCTGTAAATAGGATCCGATATCGTTGGGCCTCTTCCACTTCCGGCTCCTTGTGGATCCTTTTCAACATGGACGGGGCAAACGACAATACAATTACCGCAGCCATTGCATTTATCACTGTTAACTATCAAACCTGTCTCTGTGGCCTTCTCTAGAGGCTTAAGGATCTCCTTAAGTTTTTTTAACTGAACTTCATATTTTTTCTCCTCAAAAAGCGGTCTACAGTCCTCAAGCTTTTTCTCTCTGTTAAGCAGCTTAAAAGCGAAGCTCATGCAGGTTTGTTCACCACATTTCTTACAATTCGTTTTGGGTAACAACTTGTAAATGTCCATCGGTGTTAAGGGCATTGGGAAGAAGATGCCCTTAAGCAATAAATATCTTTCACAACTATTCCGGATCACAAAAACTAGAAAAATTTTTAAAATTCAATCTGATCAGAGAAACATGAGCGAAGCGTATGATTATCAGCTTTTGATAAAACACATATTTGAGAGCGGACATCGCTACGCTCCGAAACAGGAAATAATATACAGAGACATACACCGCTATACATACAGCGATCTCTATAAAAGGGTTCACAAGCTTGCAAATGCCTTGGAAAAGCTTGGAGTTAAAAAAGGAACTCGCGTAGCTGTTTTGGAATGGGATTCACACAGATATCTCGAATGCTATTTCGCCATCCCGATGATGGGTGCAGTTTTACACACGGTGAACGTCAGACTCAGCCCTGAAGACATTCTGTATACGATGCAGCATGCTGAAGATGAAGTAGTTCTAGTTTACAAAGACTTTGTTCCTCTAATGGAAAAAATAGCGGATAAACTGGAAACTGTTCGGCACTACGTAGTCATGACAGACGATGCAATGCCGGAAACTAAGCTTACAGACATCGAATACGAGGATATGCTAAGGAAAGAAAAGAGCACGTACGAATTTCCGGATTTTGATGAGAATACTATGGCTACTCTCAGCTATACCACAGGCACCACCGGTCGACCGAAAGGAGTTTGGTTCACTCACAGGAAGCTTGTTCTTCATACGCTCTGCGGATGCATAGCGATGTCAGGCTATCGCTCCCCACTTAGACTTACGGGAGATAAGGAAGTCTATATGCCGCTAACTCCGATGTTTCACGTCCATGCATGGGGAATTCCATACATGATGTGGCTTATGGGCTACAAGCACGTTTATCCTGGCAGATACGAGCCGATGATGATAGCGAAGCTAGTTTTAACGGAAGGCGTTACTTACTCACACTGCGTCCCAACAATCCTGCAAATGATTGTAGACAACATGCCGGAAGGGCTGAAATTCCAGGGCTGGAAAGTATTGATAGGTGGATCAAAGCTGCCTGAAGGACTTGCAAAAAGAGCGCGCGAGAAGGGAATATACACCATGGCCGCATACGGAATGAGCGAAACTTGCCCGGCCTTAACTGGAGCATTCTTCAAACCCCATCTCCTAGACCTGCCGGAAGATGAAAAAGTAAAGCTCTCCGTTAAAACCGGAATCCCCTTCCCTCTGGTATATGTCAGGGTTGTAAAGGATGGCATGAAAGACGTGGAACCAAATGAAAGAGATATGGGAGAAATAGTTGTTAGAGCTCCATGGCTAACAGACAGCTACCTCAAAGATCCCCAGAAAACACAGGAGCTTTGGGAGGGTAAGTGGTTGCACACCGGCGATCTGGCAGTAGTTGACAGCGAAGGCTACGTGACAATTGTTGATAGGTTAAAAGATGTTATAAAGAGCGGAGGAGAATGGATATCGTCTCTCACACTAGAAAACCTCCTAAGTCTGCATCCAAAGGTTAGAGAAGTCGCGGTAGTTGGCGTTCCGCATGAGAAATGGGGAGAAAGACCAGTGGCAGTTTTAGTTCCAATGCCGGGAACCGAGATCAGCGAGAATGAAATGAGACAGTATCTGATGCAGTACGTCGAAAAAGGTACAATAACAAAATGGGCTGTACCTGATAGATTTATTGTAGTCAAAGAGCTTCCAAAGACAAGCGTTGGAAAGATAGACAAGAAGGTAATACGCAAACAAATTGCGGAGCAATTTGGAAAATAATTTTAAATTTTTATTAAAATTAATTTTGTGGAGTAAGTTTATTATCAGAAGACAAACTATTTTTGTGAGATGTATAGTCTGCGGAAAGGAGAGCAAATATAAGATATGCGGAAAATGTTTTTCCGAAAGGAATAGCTTAATAAGTCTCCAGAAATTTGAATTGGAAATTTGTAGCAGATGCGGAAACGTTAAAACGCGTAAAGGTTGGATAAAGTTAGATCTGAAAAAAGCAATTGAAGAGAGAGTTCTCGAGGAAGTTCGGGTTTTTCCTGATTTTAATATTGAAAAAATAGAAATTGCTGGTAACACAATCCTATTCTCCGGAGAGATATATGGAGAAAATGTAAGCGTTAGCACCCCCTTGTCCTACAAGATTCACAGAATTGCCTGTCCAAGATGTTCGAGAGAGAGCGGTGGTTACTATGAGGCTATCGTGCAGATAAGGGCAAAGGGAAGGGGGCTGAGAGAAGAAGAAATCAGAATAATAAACAAAATTGCACAAGAAGTAGTTGAATTAACTTCTGGAGAAAAGGATTTCATTTTAAAAATAGAGGAAAAGGAATCTGGACTGGATTTTTACTTTGGAAGCAAAAAGATTGGAGAAAAATTCTCCCGAAAAGTTGCAAACGAGCTTGGAGGTAGCGTTTTAACCACCCGAAAACTGCACACTAGAATCGACGGAAGAGATGTTTATAGGTTCACATATCTTGTGAGACTTTCAGAAGCTGAGGAAAGCGATGTGGTTCTTAAAGATGGAAAAATATGCGTAGTAAAGAATGCCAGACTGCAAAAGGGAATCGAAATTCTTTCGGGCAAAAGTATGAACATCGAAGATTCAAAGATGATTGCAAAGAAGGATTCCATGGCATGGGGGATAATTACAAACCTAGATGAACACGTTGCAGAGGTGATGGATTCTTCTGGGAGACTTTTCCAAGTTCCAAAACCCTACGGTGCGGAAATTGGCAGAGAAGTCCTCATATTCGAATTTGAGAAAAAAGTCTACGCGTTTCCTAAGGACATATGAAGGCCGTAAGAGTTAGGAAAGAAATGGCTGAAGACGTTCGAAAATTTGCAGAAAAAATTGGTGCAAAAGATAAAAATAGGCTTATTAAATTTGATGGCGAATTCGTGGAAATTCCGATCTTAGACGGCTATGAAGATAATTTCATTGGATTTGAGATTGTAAAGCAAAAAGATCCTATCTGGAGTTCCAAGAGGGATTTTTTCGAGAAAATATCGGAATTCATACCAAAAGAGAAAATTTGTTTCGCCCCTAGAGGCTACAAAGTAATAGGGGATATAGCCATAGTAAAGTTCGGCGATGAAATTGCCGAATTCGGCAAAAAAATTGGCGAAACAATCTTGGAATTGAACAAAAGAATAAAAGCAGTATGGAGAGAGAGAAGTAAGGAAGGAATGATCAGAAAACCAAATATGGAGCTTTTGGCTGGAAAAGGAAGCGAGACAATCCATGTAGAGAACGGATGCCTTTTCAAGCTCGATGTCACCAAAGTTATGTTCAGCCTTGGAAATCAATATGAAAGACAAAGAATTGCCAGAGAGTGTAATGAAGAGATAGTTGTTGACATGTTTGCGGGAATTGGATATTTCTCGATTCCGTGTGCAAAAAGGGCTGAGAAAGTTTACTCCATAGAGATTAACCCAGAAGCTTTTAAATATTTGCTAGATAATAAAAAACTTAACAATACCAAAAATCTGATACCAATCCTCGGAGACTCGATGTTCATAACTCCTGAAGGCATCGCTGACAGAGTTGTAATGGGTCATTTATTTTGCGCAGAATTCCTTCCAGCAGCAATAAGAGCACTCGAAAAGCGAGGGGTGATCCACTACCACGAATCTGTTCCCGAAAAGATACTTTGGCGACCGGTATTTAGGGTTGAAAAGATGTGTCGCGAACTTGGAAAAGAATGCAAGATTCTAAATATCAGGAGGGTCAAAAACTACGCTCCAGGGGTTGTTCATGTTGTTGTAGATGCTTTTGTTTACTAAAAATCTTTTAAAAAGCCTCACTGAACTTTTTTCTGCGCAGTTATAACTTTGTGGCTAAGCACTCCACGGGTTGCAGAAATTCTATCAACTAACTTCTTTATCTCCTCCATATCTCCCCTAACAACTATAACTTCCAAACACTGATCCTCGCTAAGATGTATGTGCATATCCGAGGATATTATATTGGCAAAGGCATGCTGAATAGATATCAGGGCGTCGCTAACACCTCGAACCGTATGGTCGAAAAGAACAACTATTACCCCCACAACCTCCCCTTTCTCGCTCTCCAACCATTTGTATTCTGTTATGTAATTTCTTATGGCATCTCTTATTGCCTCACTCCTCGAAGAATAACCACGAACTTTTATTATTGCATCAAACTCATCTAACAGATTTTTTGGCAAACTAACACCAATTCTCGTTATTCCTTCTTCCATGAAAGTTAAGATTCGTTTAATTATAAAAATATATCTCTAATCAAGCACCTTCAGTATCTCCCCCATCCCCTTACTCCTGCCCTCGCGGAAAATGAATTTTTGTCCCTCAAAGACGCACTGAGGGTGATATTTGAACCTTATTCTGACTTTATCCCTGTCCCCAGCCTTCAGGTATCCCTTCGAAATACTCCTAAAAATCACGGTCTCAGCAATCGTTTCTACATGCAAAACTGGTTCATAGCCAGGCTTTATTAGAGTTGGATGGGTAAAAACATAGACTTCAGCCTCGAATTCCTTAACAGCCCTTGGTAGACTCCTGCTCAGAACCATTCCTCTTCTTATGTCCTCGTATCTAACCCCTTTCAAAGCTATACCCACTATATCTCCGGGCCTAGTCTTGCTTATCCTGTAATGATGCATCTCTATGCTCATAACCTTAGCCACTTTGAAGCTCCCGTCATCGAATGGGCCTATATAAACGTCTTCGCCCTCTCTTAGCTCACCGGATTTAACGCTCCCGCTTACAACTACCCCAACTCCTGTGACCCTATAAATTTTATCTATGTACATAAGAAATTCCTTTTCACCGCTGTATCTCTTCGGAAGCCTGTAGAGTAACTCCTCAAGTATCTCATAGCCCTCCAAAGTTATTGCAGAAGTTCTAATAACCGGCACAACAAACCTATTCTCTGAAACTATCTTTGAAACTCTTATCGCATCATTTTTATCCCTTAAAATGATCGGAATCCTCCCAACCGTTTTCAGCAAGTTGGATACCTGCGATACAACTTCCCCAACTCTCTCGACTGATACCATATCTATTTTAGTAATCGCAACGATTACGGGTATATCCATTGCAAGAAGAATGCCCAAATGTTCTCTGGTAGTTCTCGTAACTCCATCGTTAGCAGCTACTACGAGCAATCCGTAGTCTATTTTTTGTCCCAAAAGGCCCCGAATTGTAGTCCTAAGCCAAGGTTCGTGACCGACTGTATCTACAAAACTTATTATCTTATCCGACTTCTCTACAACTCTCGCCTTCTCTTCCTTGCTCATCGGATTCTTAAGCCTAACAATTTTTCCATCTTTAAAACCCAAAACCGCAAAGCTAAGCTCAGCGCTCAATCCTCTCTCTATCTCGTGCTTAAGTACATCCAAAAAGATCCTTGTAGCTCCATCGCCATCATCCGGCATCCCTGTAATAAGACATCCAACTAGCGTTGATTTTCCATGATCAACATGTCCGGCAGTGCCGATCATTACGTGCTCTTTTGCATTAACTTTTGTTATTTCAACTATCCCTACATAGCCCCCGTTTATTCCATATTTCTCAACGTTCGTAACTTCGGCTTCGATCTCATTTGCTATTCTTCTCAGAACTTCCAGAGTTTCAAAAAACTTCTCCTCGTTTATTCCCTTAACTTCTCCTGAATCGGAGACTCCAATAACGTAATAAGCTTTCCCCTTTCCCATTATAACACGGTGATTCATCTGACAGGCAAGCTGCCTAAGCCTGTTTTCCTTGAGATGATAAGAAGTGAGATACTCCTTAAATTCTACATTTTCTCCTTCTCCCCTTTCAACCAGTTTTTCCAATTTTTCCACGAAATCTATTCTTCAGGAGAAATTTAAGTCTTTTGAATCGTTCATTCTAAAAATCTGAGTAGTAAGTCCTATGGCTAAAATTAGTTGCTCCGGTGTTAAGCTGGAGCTTTATGCTTTCAGCCTCATTGCCGGTTTGGATTCAAAGCTCTCCCGTTCTGCAGATCCCATTAACCTCGGACTATTCGCAAATTCCCTATGTCTCTTCAAAATTTTATTAAAAATATTTAAGAGGTTTGCTTCCGGAACTCAAGCTCTGGTTTTTCTAGAGGTCAGACAACTTTAATTTTGACCCTATTCTCCCAAACTCCGTGCAGATTACAGTAAGCCAAAGCATAAAGAATGCCGCTCTTGTTCAGCTTAATCTTGAAGCTCGCCTCTTGTTCGGAAATTTCAGGTGTTAAACCTGCTCTCGCAATGAAAATTGGATTGAATTCTCGACCCTCCTCGTAAAAGTAAAGCTCAAACCACCTAAAGGAATGCTGAACGGTGTTTGGATGGCCCTGAACATATACCCTGACGGTGAAAGGTTCTCCTGCCTTTACTTCTTTTGGTGCCTCAATTCTTGGCGTATGACTCTCCCTTTTCGAGATAGCTAATTTGTCTTCGACTTCGGGACTGTAAAGGAGTTCCGAAAACTTTTTCATTTTTCTCACCTCATCATAGAAACTAATCCTTTTTATAAGAAAGTTTCGCGGTTTTTCATAAACATTCTGTGCACGTCAAAAAGGAAAAAGCTTATATATAGGGATAATTCCCATTATGCATGACCCGATACATCCTAGATGCAGAATACATTCCAAGGCGTTGGTACAACATAGTACCCGATTTACCAGAAAAGTTAGCTCCACCATTAAATCCAGCCACCATGGAACCCGTAAAACCTGAGGAACTTGAACCTATCTTTCCAAAAGCTCTTATTGCCCAAGAAATGAGCGAGAACAGGTGGATCAGAATTCCCGAGGAAGTCCTCGAAGTTTATAGGCTATACCGTCCAACTCCGTTTATCAGGGCTGAAAGGCTTGAAAAGGCACTCAAAACAACTGCGAAAATATTTTACAAATACGAAGGCGTTAGCCCACCCGGCAGCCATAAACCAAATACCGCCATCGCGCAAGCTTACTACAACATGAAGGAAGGGGTTGAAATGCTAACCACAGAAACCGGAGCTGGACAGTGGGGGAGCGCTTTAGCATTCGCGACAAACTTATTCGGATTGAAATGCAGAGTTTTTATGGTTAAAGCCAGCTACGAGCAGAAACCTTATCGAAGAATTCTCATGGAAACCTGGAACGCGGAAGTAATACCCTCCCCAAGCAAAATGACTGAGAGTGGAAGAAGAATCCTAGAAAAAGATCCGGACTGCCCCGGAAGTCTGGGTATTGCGATAAGCGAAGCCGTTGAAACTGCTATAAAAAACGAAAATGCGAAATATAGTCTCGGAAGCGTTTTAAACCATGTTCTGCTCCATCAAACAGTCGTAGGACTTGAAGTTAAAAAACAGATGGAACTTCTTGACCTGAAGCCTGATATGATGATAGGTTGTGTCGGTGGTGGTAGCAACTTTGCTGGCTTTTGCTATCCCTTTGTCAGAGATGCGATGAAGGGGGAGGTGGAACTTATAGCCGTAGAGCCGAAGGCCTGTCCAACGCTTACAGCTGGGGAATATAGATATGATTATGGAGACACCGCAAAGCTTACCCCCCTGCTTTTAATGTACACTCTTGGTCACGAGTTCATTCCTCCACCGATTCATGCTGGGGGCCTTAGATATCATGGAGATGCTCCTTCCCTTTGCCTTTTGGTAAAGCTTGGAATAATAAAACCGATTGCAGTCAGCCAGCGACCTGTATTTGAAGCTGGAGTTTTATTTGCGAGGACAGAAGGTATTTTGCCCGCTCCAGAGAGCGCACATGCCATAAAGGTAGTGATAGACAAAGCGATAGAAGCGAAAAAGACTGGAGAAGAAAAGGTAATTGTTTTCAATCTGAGCGGCCATGGATATTTTGATCTAAAAGCATACGAAGAATTTTTGAGCGGTAGACTACCTGATACTTAATGAAAGGGGAACTCGCAATCATAACTTCAGCAATACTGATGAGCACGGTATCGGTATTTGTCAGGAATACGGGAGACGATCCCATATCGGTCGCTTTCCTCCGCCTATTTTTTGCAACAATTTTTCTCTTTGCATTTGCATTTATAAGGCACGAAAAGTTCTTTTTCAGCAAAACACTGCTAATTCTTGGTATTCTAAATCTTTTAACCATATCCTCCTACATTTCAGCAATACAGGAAATAGAGGTGGGAATTGCCGCTCTGCTGCTGTACATGGCTCCAATTTACGTTATAGCAATTGCATATGCTTTGGGAGAAAAAATAGAGAAAAATACCTTAATAGCATTGCCCCTGGGCTTTTTAGGGCTTTATCTGATGCTATCACCATATGCAGAATTTAGCCCCGGGATCATTTTTGGGCTAATTTCCGGAATAAGCTATGCCCTAGTATTCACGTTTTCAAAAAAGGCAAGGCAAATCCACAGTTCATTTCAGATAAGCTTTTTCAACGTTCTGATTGGATCTATAATTCTATCTCCATATTTCATATTATTTGGAAATAAAGCTTTTCCAATTTTATGGGCAGTAGGACTTGGCCTGATACCAACTGCAATACCCTTCATGCTTTTCGCCTATGGAATGAAGAGCGTTAAGCTCCAGAAAGCTCCGCTAATTGCACTTGTCGAGCCGATGTTCGCAGTGCTGATAGGCTATTTCTACTTTGGTGAAGTTTTAAGCGGGAAACAGCTGCTGGGCGGAGCTTTAATCTTGATTGCAACAGCTTTAAGCTTCAGGGAACATTAGGAAATCTCATAAGTATTGTATTCCTGTCCAAGAGCTCTATTTTTCCACCGTATCTTTCAACAAGCCTTTTAACAATCAACAATCCCAATCCGCCACCAGATTCGCTGTATTCCTCCTTAAACACTTTTTCTTTCGCGATATCGGAAAAACCTTTTCCGTTATCTCTGAACTTCACAATAGTCTCTTCAGCTTTCTCTATCTCTATGAGAACTTTGGTTGCCCTTCCATGCTTTAATGAGTTGTCAATCAGATTGCTGAAAACTATGTATATTCCCTCATCGGCCAAAATCTTTGCATCTCCTCTGAGTTCCACTTCAATCGGAAAGAGATTTTTCAGCTTTTCAACTATCTCGCTTATTTTATAAATAGCAATTTCCTGCTTTTCAATTTGTTTGGTAGCATTTATTAATGCTATCGCTCTCTCTACCTGTTTTTCAGCTTTCTCTACAAATTCAAAGTTTTTTTCGGTTTTCGCAATTTCCAAATAACCGGAAATAGAAGCCAGGATGTTAGCTAGATCATGTCTGAAGGTTCTCAAAAGGAATCGAATTTCTTCTTCATTCCTAGCTATCCTTGAAAGCAGTTCGTTAACACTTCCAGCGAGTTTTCTTATTTCATCTGTCCCATTCAATTCAATTTTATCACCAGGTTTCGCTTCGCCAAGAAACTTTGCGAGATTTACGATTCTTGAAACCAGACTTCTCTCTATGATTAATGCTGCTGGAATTGAGAAAGCCGCTAAAATCAGCAGAAATGCAATTACGTATAAGATAATGGTTCTGACATGTTCATCATAAAGACTGTTTTCAAATTCTAAGGAGAAAACTATTTCCCCACCAAAAATATCGGGAAAAACCTCTTTTGTTCTGATGTACTTTCCATATTCCTCGGATGATGTGCCAATTGATATCCTTGCATTTAAAGTTTTGGAAATTTCGGAGAACCAACTTTCGCCGAGAATTCTGGCCATCATCAAATATCCTCTCTCTTCCCCGCTCAAATCGGTCCCCAGGATCGGCTTAGAAGCTATCACCATCAGCTTTCCATCTACTAAAGCTATTCCGGTCCTGTTATGGATTTTCTGGCTTAACAAAGCTTCTGGAGGATCTCTTTCAACCCAGTTTTCATCAAAGTATCGGGCATAGACTATTTCTCCATTTCTGTTAACGAAAACCATTGCGTTTATCCAATCCTCTTTGAATGTACTTTCATGAAGGTTCGAGGCTACATATTTCTCATCCCTGCTTTCTACAAACTCATAGGTGTCATCCCAGAAAGCCCAGTCTATACAAAATCTTTCAACTGCTTTTAACTCATTATCGATCATCTTTTCGAAAATTCTTTTCTTTTCTTCGGCAAAAGCTCTTGAATGTTGCTGCATCGAATCCATCTCGAATTTATAAACGACTAGAATGAGTGAGAGGAAAAGGAGGAGAGAAATCAGAACTCCAGAGATAAGAACTCTTTCCCTAGTTTTCACGGTTAATTTTCAGACTTTTCATTTAAAAAAATTTTGTTACAAACTGAGAGCCGCCTTCCAGGGCAGAGATGATAGAAAAGCCTATAAAGGCGGATATCCTTGTTAGGAGTCTTGGAGGGCAATCTTAGGGATGCAGTATTGAATCCCTTCCATATTCATTCCATGCCCTTCGAACGCAAAAAACAGGGGGGACAGGATGAAGAGGACTAGCGTAGTGGAGCTTTCAGTTGATAAGAATGCTGAGAAGCTGAAACTGGAAAAAAAGGATTGCGGAATACCAGTCAGATGAACAAATATGGCGGGGCTAAACCCCCGAAAAGGGAAATGTAGCCATAAACCTCTCCGCTTTGGCGGTGACATTCGCCCTTTAGGGCGGGGAGGAAGTCAGAAAGCATAAAAACTAGCAGAACTTTATCCCCAAATCTCTTAGTTTGTTCATGGTCATCAGATTAAGAATTAGAACCGTAAGACTTTCAACTAGCCTCGAATTTTCTAAGTCCCCGCCATCAAGGGCTCTAAGTCCATCGATTTCGTCCGTGATTTCCATTATCGTCCCCTTCGCATCGCCATTGCCGCAAACAATGACGTCCCAATCGAAGTCTGATTCGAGATTCGCAAATCTATCAGCTGGAATGCTATGAAACGCAGCAACTACCTCGCTCTCCTTAAGAATTCCCGCCAATTTTTTTGCAGCAGAGCCTTCAGGTATCTCAACATATCTGAAGATTTTTCCTTCCTTTTTCATCGGAACCAATGGAGAGACTACTATTTTTCCCGCAAGTTCTCCTTTAAGGTTTTTAACTAATTCAAAAGCTTGCTCCCAAGGAATAGTCACTATAGCTATATCGCAGATCTTCGAAGCTTCTGAATTCGTCATTCCAGAAAGTTTTCCAGCAAAACCTTTTTCTGATAGGATTTTCCTGTACTCTTCGGCCTTTAGTTTTGCTTTTTCCTCACTTCTAGAGCCAACTATAACCTCGTAGCCTAAAATGGCCAAACGAAGGCTAAGACCCATTCCCAAATTCCCGGTACCGCCGAGCACTGCGATCCTCATGCAAGCTACCTCGCTCTGAAGGGTGGGAGTTTTCAGTGTGAGCTGCTCCACGGCTAAAGCCGGGAGGTTCCAGCGTTAAGAGGTTTTGCGCCTCCAGCCTCATCTGCTGGTTCAAAAGCCAAGCTCCCCCATCCCATGCCTCTCGTTAAGGCATGGG